>JGI24145J26757_10000875_pt1 | contig 10038 bp, 6 predicted proteins | sample BarGraIncu01122A_FD_26757 | JGI IMG/M metagenome (IMG submission 26757) | reverse complement strand
GCAGCGAAACCCTCTTAGGTGATATGGTTATTCTGGGGTTTATCTACCAAGAGAAAGGCGCTCATTTTAAAATACTGGCAAACAGCTCGCAAAATGCAGTCCCGATGGTTAAGAGCTCTATACTCTATGTCATCCTGATTATTGGCGTTTTAGGTCTTCTGCTTCCGGCTGTGCGTAAGGAAAACGATTTTTCGCCCTTCAACTTCCTCGCGCTTTCACCAGCAGTTATGACCACTCTGCTTGTTCTNATGGTTGTTGTTCCCGTCATTATCCTTGTNTATGGAATGTATGGGCGCTCTCGCTCTATTTCGCCAATATAAACGCGCGTTACGCGAGTTCTCGTGCTGGTTGTTTGTAATTATGTGACAACTTGCACGCAAAGTCTAGAAAGACTGGGCTGCCGAAAGGTTGAGCAGATTATGATTAAAGGAGCTTCCAGAAATCGTCTATTTCAACGAGGTTACGTCCGTTTGTTTTTTTGGGCTAATCCCGTGTTCTATTTTTAATTTAAGGTCAATTTCGTCCGTTTACACAGGANAATTGTACCCGACTCTTTGGCCGCTATATACGTGACCAATTGTGTTTCCTTTAGTAACGCTGCATAAGTCCGTGTTTGAAGGGACTTAATTTACTTCCACTCAACACAGCACTTCAAATGCGTAAGTCTAAGTGGCAACAGCAAGCTTTTTTGTAGCGCCACCACACCAACTATCAGTCAAACGCCTGTGCTTTAGAAGAATTGTGCTACCATGTACACAAAAAAGGCGCAAAACGTCGCTAGGAGTGGCACGTACATAATCCGCAAGGCAGAAGCTTTACGTGCGTTCCAGGAGTTGCTCCTCGACATCACATCTTTTAAAGCAAGTAAAAAAATAAGAACGCCGATTGCAATAGCGCAGCAGGTTAAGATGACACTAAGCGACATCGCTGACGAGGTAGTCGACGTGAGACTACTCATGGACGAACTGCTCGAAGTCAACGTTGAAATAAGTACCATAATTCTTGCTCTGTTTTACCCTGTGCTATTTTAATAATATTGTCTTTAGATAACAATATTATGATCATAAGTCAATGTCAATGATATATAAAACTATGGGACAACCCAGTGTGACAATAAAAACAGTTTTGAATAAATCTGAGCAGAGGAATCGTCGCTTCGAGGCGCCTACTTTATTATTTGTCTCGTTTTTAAGAGCTAGGATGGCTTTAATAGATAACATAAGGCAATATTGTTAATAGTAGACATCGAAACGTTTACGATGGCATCCATCGTTTTTGATTTTTGAAGCGTAACGTGATGCGATAGCTCCCAGGTAAGATATGATGATGACCACTGACGACGAGTTTGCACACCGTTTAATTGGATTTGGGCTCAGCGAAAAAGAGGCACGGGTCTACCTTCACTTGATTAAGTACGGCCCTAATACTCAATCGCGGCTCGCAAAAGCGCTGAAGACGTACCGCGAGGACGTGCGTCGCACGCTTAACAGTCTTATCGGGAAGAGCATGGTGCGTCCGTCTCTTGATGGATCTGCGGTCTACACCGCAGTGGACCTCGACGCCGCGCTTGACTTTGCGATGAAAAAGCAGCAGAGCGAACTACTCGAGATGGAGGCGAGAAAGCGGGAGCTGAAGGAACTCGTAAAGCAACAGCGGTTTCGTCCCTCCGACAACTCTTCTACGTTCAAGATGCTTAAGTGATTAAGGAACTCGTCCGCACCTCGACAACAAACGTGACATCCTTCGAGGAGGGACTATTGTATGTCATGCCGATCAGGCTAGTCATTGCTCGGCATAAACGAGGAAGTGAAGCATCTAACAGACAACGGCGGAACGCAAGGGCATAANAGGTATCTCTTTATCGTCCGCAAAGGCGATCTCAAGCCGCCGTCGCAAAGNACGCGATCGTCATAAGCTATTTTGATTGAACTGGACCTCAGTTTGCGACTAGCCCCCCCACATACATTGCCTTCAAAAAATTGTTACGCATCACTGATCACTGGAAGTGCGAACGTTATGTTTAAGTGGTCTCAGGCAGCATTTGCGCACGAACCCCGATCACNTTGCATTTGTCCTATTATTTCATCGCATTGCCAGTGTTCTCGTGTCTAGCTCGGTGAACGAATATAGCGTGTACGAAAAAGGTGTAAGTCGTGCGTCTTTGGAGAACAACTNGATGTATGTGCGTCGCACTCGCGCTCTTGCTAGCGCTCGTGCTTATGAGCTCGCTCGGGGCNCTTTCTGCCCCAAACAGTCNTGTACACGGCGTTGTGCAAGGCGTCGCTGCGCAAAACCAAGCGACCTCAGATACAACGGTNCGCAACAACGTAAGCGTGCCCTCTAACAGCGTGTCACTCGGGAGCAGCCTGCACGTTCGGGGAGTCGTCACCACCCAAAAGGGCCCGCTTGCGTCCGTGCCTGTCGTGCTATGCATGGGAAACATCGTAGCAGCGGCCACGCAGACGAGCGCCCCTGTCAACGTGGTTGCCCCTTACGTCATCATCGCCGTTGTCACCGGCTTGGTGGTCGTCTTACTNTACCTNTATGTTCGACGAAACGCCAGAAGGGGGCGGCACGTTACGCGCCTTCAAGCCACCTCCCGACAGCGGTCCTCAANTTGGACGAGCAGGCGTGTATTGCGTCAAAACGAACGGACCAGAGCACAGCAACCACATAAGCCCGAGATCCATATCAAACTAAGCGACGTAAGTCTTCAAAATTTGCTAGCCATGGTGCTTTCGCTTCAGATCGCACTATGGGCACTGGTAGGACTAAACGTGTTAGGGATCTCGATCCCGATTGTTCAGCCGCTAATAGGCTTTATTTATCTCACTTTCGTTCCTGGAATTCTTGTGCTGACAGCTCTCAGAATGCGCGACCTGGATGTTGTCGAAATTGCATTGTATGCAGTCGGGCTGAGCGTCGCAATCGTGCTATCGATCGGACTTGTGACTAACATTGTCTTTAACGCTTTCACCACCATTAAACCGTTTTCTTTGCTCGCCGTCACGAGCTCGCTAAGCTTTGTGGTTCTTGTGTTGTGTGCCGTTGCCTACTTCAGAAACAGAACAGATCCAAAACCGCTTTTCACCACCGAAAGTACGGTGCCGTTAGCTCCAACGTTATTTTTGTGCGTATTACCTTTCTTGGCAGTTTTTAGTACTTACCTAGTGAATAACTACAACGTAAATGCGGGACAGTTATTTTTATGGTTGATACTGGGAGTCGTTGCCCTTTTAATCGCGTTCGATAAGTTCATTCCTTCGAAACTATATCCTTTGGCAGTTTTTGTTGTAGGTTTAACCCTTCTTTTTCAAGTGGCGCTAATATCAGAATGGGTACTNGGGGCCGACATTCAGACCGAGTGGAGTTTAGCTAACTCCGTAATAAACGCAGGTGTTTGGAATCCGAATATCCAACATCAATATGATGCAATGCTAAGCGTTGTCACACTTGCACCTATTTACTCTCTCATCTCCAGCCTCGACCTCGTATGGGTTTTTAAGCTCGTGTACTCTGTAATATTGGCGCTGGTTCCTGTTGGCCTATATCAAATATTCCGCAGACAGCTGAATGATAAAGTAGCATTCCTGTCGTGTTTTTTCTTCATGTCGTTCGCAGGCTTTTACCTCGAACTGCCTTCAATGGCGAGACAAGAAGTAGCTGAGCTCTTTTGTGTTTTGTTGATTTTAGTGCTCGTGAGCAAAGAAATGAACAAAGAGACCCAATCAGCCCTATTTGCAGTGTTCGGGCTGTCAATGGTGGTATCTCATTACGGGGTGACGTACTTGATTGTGCTTTTCCTTTTTGTGACGTGGCTGTTATTAACGGTGGCTCGCCTCAATAGATCGAACCGGACGCTGCGATACCTACGGACTCAATTTGGAATCCACAAGGATAATCAGATCATCGCAGCGTCACCTGAGCCACCTCCAGGAAGCGCTTTAACGATTATCTCTGTATCAGTACTTTTCATCGCGTCGACTGCGTACTACTTCTATACTGCGCAAGGGACAATCGCCCAACAGGTCGCCTCTCTCGCAAGCCACATCGCGGGTTCAATAGGAGATTTGTTCAACCCTACTTACAGCCAAGGCGCAAATGTTATCGCAAAGGGCCCTGCATTAGGCATACTGCATCGGGCAAACGCGTATGTTAACTACCTCATCCAGTTCTTCATCTTAGCAGGCGTGTGCTTGACAATTTTTCTGAAAAAGCGGCGTTTCAATCTCCAATTCCCATATATAGTTCTCGCGACTATTTCATTTGTATTCTTAATCGCTTCTATAGCTGTTCCTTGGCTCGGTGCCGCCCTTAACTATTCCCGGATATACCAAATTACGTTGATCTTTTTGGCGCCGTTCCTCGCCATAGGTTTCATCGAAATCGGTGAAACTGCTGGCGTGACACTGAGAAAAGTCGTTAGTAAGCTCGGGTTTGGCAGCTCAGCGATCGTGAGCCGCTCGCGTTTGACACGGCTGCTCGCTATTTTCTTAGTGCTTTTTATGTTGCTTTCGACCAACTTTGTATTTGCCCTTACAGAGGGCTATCGGAACGGCGCGCTGAGCAATCAGATTGACGGCGTATACAGTCACCAAACGCTCGTCGGGGCCACTTGGGCCGCGCGGCAGGCCGATAACGGCGGCGCCAACCCCCTTTCCGGCAAATTAGTTACGATCTTTCACATCTTCAACAACGTCCGCCAAGACGACATCTCCAAGCAGACCAACTCCGACGGCCAGATCACCTTCACCCAGACCATCAGCTCCCCCGGCACGCGCGCCTACTTCGCCTCCTTCACCAGCGAGGGGAACTACTCGTCCGCAACGAGCGACGTCGTATACGTCAACGTCGGTAGCAACCAAGCCAGCAGCCAAGCCACTACAAACGTCGGTGCTCAAACCACCATCACCCTCTCCGCGTCCACCACCACTCCCGCAGTCGGCCAGCCCGTCACCTTCACCGCCACCCTTACAAGCGGAAAGGTTGTATACGGCGATTACTTCACCCAAGAATTATTCAACGCTCTCGCACCGGGACGAGGGCTGAATTTACCGCCCTCACAGAATGGATCAACTGGAGGTTCTTACTTATTCCTGAGCACGTACAATATTGAACACAATGAGGCTCTAATGCAAAATCTAGTGGGCGTGAATAAGCAGATTAACTATGCAAGTGTCACACCTCTTATTAGTAACAGAAGTCTGATTTACTCTAACGGAGGTGCTAGTGTATATTTGTGAGAGAAAACTATCAGACCTGCATAACATGATATGGTTATCGGCGTGTGACAAACGATCCTTGCTCTCACGATTCCTGCTTTGTTGGTTATGTTAACTGCTTCTCACATAAAGACAATGTNAAGACGAGACGACGTTGACTCAGCTATGAGCATATCTGCCCGAGACTAANAGATACAGCAGAGNCCTATATATCTCGTACCGAAATATACGGCGATACGTGAGGGCTCTGACGCTATCCACTGAGCAAGGTAAGCATCTCGAGTTTCATCTCAGAGCTGCACATGCTCGGATTTATAAGGGCGAAGAAGTTTTACAAGGGCCGCTACGGGAGAATCAGGCTCGTAGCCCCTAACATATCGAAGGAAAAGTGCATAGGCTGCTGCACGATTAGTTTGTTTTTTCGCCAAACTGAATGATACGAAACGTATTGACCAAAAGTGGTGGCGGTTATCGCACTTATCTTAGTCGCTTTGATGTCTATAGCCGGCTGCACGGCGACAACGCTACCACATCCCTTTTAATCTCGCCATCGCAAACGCTGAATACTCCAACTGGCGACAACGCCACTGTCGGTCACTGCAAGTCCGGAAAAACTTCTTTAAGCATCCTGTCATATCGTTCGGTGGCAGCAGTTCTCGTGAACTTTTGTCTAATAAGGCTTTCCGCATTGTCTGCCACTTTTTCTAATTCCCTATAGTTAAGGATCATTGTTATTCGTTGTGCGATGCGTTCAGGCGCGGTAGATTCAAGCAAAAAGCCTGTGCCTTCATCTGCGATCACGTCTGGGATAGCGCCAACAGATGTTGCTAAAACCGGGGTGCCACACGCCATCGCCTCCAAAATACTGGTGGGGAATGCATCAAAATTGGAAGGCAGGACAAACAGTTTCAGCTCGTTATAATAGTCGGCAAGACCCGTCTCAACCCAATTCGTCAGCGTTATGTCGATGCCCTGTTCGGTGCTCAGGTGGTTGCACTGCTCGTTGACCCACGCGCTTAAGGGCCCTGACCCTACTATTGAGAACTTCACATCTGGTACCTGCTCTGCGGCCAGAGGAATGGCGTGAACGAAATCAACTATCCCCTTCTCACTCGCCATTCGACCCACAAATCCAACGACATTTGCCCTCTCTGATAACCGCTTGTTCTTCTTGTAGCGTCTATCGTCTATGAATCGAGCGCCTTCTGGAAGGACTTTCTGTCCATATTTTTCTATGCCAATTTCTTTTATCAAACCTCTAGATTCTGGGGATATTCCGTCTAGCAGAGTGAAAAGGATCGGATCTTGCAGCCTCCACAGCCGGGCTATCTTAGTGGTGGCTTTGCCTCGCGTAACGACTTCGATGCTCTTCTTTCGCAGCAATTTCGTCACAACAAGTGGCAAGAGATATCCCGGATATGCTATGTAAAATATNACAATATCCACCTCTGCACGCGCTCTTGCCAATTCCAAGCTCGCCCGACATTGGATCATGAACCACTTTAAAATCCACATGGCTGCCGAGAAATATNTTGGTTTTAGATCCCCTAGATAGTGCATACTGATNCCAATATCCCGAGCAACAACTTTGCGACAATGCGCNGTATCGATGCGATCGGTGTTCCCATCTATAACCACGATTTTATCACAGATCGGTTCGAGTATGCTGATGAGGTCCGAGAGAAACTTGTAAGGCGCGTGCGACTTCCATGGAAAAGAAACAACGGCAACCCGGGGCTTCGTCCGACTGTATGGCTCACTTAACGCAGTTTGTGGCATAGCGTCCCCGATTCAGTGCTGAAGAGCGTCTGGGTCGTTCCGCGTGTTGGTGCCTTCGGACACTCTCGTTTACAATCCGAACGCGCTCACGATGCATAAATGTCGCGTTCGTTGGCTATTTAGCAAGATTATTCTTGTTGCACCTGTCTTGCATTTTGCAGAACTCGATGATTTCAGTGCGTCGTCATTGTTTTTGCGTTTGGTCGTTTGCGATAAAAGATAAAGGCTTTTCAGACCTTGAGGTTTGGCTTCGCTTCAAAGATCGCATAAGTGCTGAACATCGCACCCAGCCAACTGCGGCGCGCACGGCATTGCCCACGTCGAAGCCTGGAGGTTGGTCTGCTGCTTCATGCGCCTATGCCGTCTTCGCAGCACGTTTCCTGTCAGATTGTCGCTTAGCGGAGAGGCTTGACTCGGATAATCGAAGTTTTTTTTAAAACTGTTATTCTCAAATTATTCCCAAAAAAGGATCCTAGAAGTTAATATTTTATGTGTCAATCACGGATTGATATATCCTAATGGTTTTTTCTGCGATGGCATCCCAGGATAGGTACTGAAGCGCTCTTTGTCGGGCCTTTTTTCCGAGATCCTCCCGTAGTCTCGCGTCCTCTAGAAGAGAGCGGATAACAGAGGCAAGAGCGTACGGGTCATTCGGAGGGACATACATACCTGCGTCACCTAAATATTCAGAACTCCCGCCAATGGGGGTTGCGATCACCGGAGTGCCATTCATCATAGCTCGTGTAATAATACTGCTCCCCCAAACTGGTTCGGTAGGGATGGCGAATGTGAAGATGCTCTCCTGCATTTTTTCATCAAATTCAAATTCACTCAAACTTCCATTCCACTGGATCTGATTCTCGACGTGATTCCGTCTCGCCTCCTTTTTTGCTGCTTGTTCATCCTCTTTCCCGTAGATGCCGTACACTTCTAGGTTGATCTTGATCCCTTCGTCACATAAGATTCGAAGCGATTTAAGAAGGTTAAAGAACCCTTTAAATTCTTGTGGGCTCCCAAAAAAAGCAACTCTGGTCCTCTCCAGTCCCCTGAGATTGACCTCTTGACTACCAATGAATACCACATGAAGTTTGTCTTCTGGAACTCCAGCCTGTATCATACGATCCTTTTGTTGCTCGGAATGAACGATGAGAGCATCTGCATAATGATACACTCGGGGCAACAACCGTAGGGGGTTGCCTGGCCTATAGAGTCTATCGACATACAGATTGTGAATGGTCACCACCTTAGGTGGTGCTTTCGTTTGTGTGAGGAGAGTAAGAAGGGGCAACTCTCCAAAAGAGTAAATTGAACTTTGTTGGTAGTGGAGAATATCGGAGNCTCTACATTGCTTTGCGTAGAGCAATCCCAGAGGAATCCTGCTTGTACGATAGATGAGGCCTTGAATCCTCGATCGGGCAGGTTCATCTCCATAAGAATCAAACGGTGCGGAAACGAGACAGTATTTGCCATCAAAAAGGGAAGAAGAGCCACGATATTTATATTTACACGCACAATGACTCGTTACAACCTTGACTGAAACGTCCCTTCTCATTAATCCATTAATAAGATTCTCCGAATAATTGGCCATAGAGATATTATGATACCAGCAGGTTATCATGCAAACAGAGAGATTTTTAATCACAATCACCAACTAAAACGGCATTTTTTGCCATGTATTAAACTATGATATAGGTTTTTACGCGACACCGAATGACACGAAAATGCGGGATACTTGGAATGATTTTTCAGACCTTGAGGTTTGGCTTCCTTCAAAGATCGCATAAGTGCTGAACGCCTGAACGCCGAACCCAACCAACTGCGGCGCGCACGGCACCTATTCTTTCACCTCGAGTGAATCCGCACAAAGCCCACTACTGCTTCGAACCGACCTTCGCTGGTGATACCTGCGCTAAAGCTAGTGTAGTTATTAGCATCACGGTCGGTACCCAGAATTGAACGTGATCGCGCTGCCGAACATTAATATCGCGGAGGGGGAGAACGTCTTGACTGAATGCGCGTATTGTACAGCAAGGTACGCGTCTATAGCAAGCGCCGTCGCTGGAGTCGGATACCCAACGGAACGCATCGCACAACGAATAACAAGGGTCTTCAACGATGGGGAATTAGAAAAAGTGGCAGACAATGCGGAAGGCCTTATTAGACAAGAGTTCACGAGAACTGCTGCCATAGAACTACCGCCATAGAACTATAAAGTGTTATATGCGCCAAACTATCGATAATTTTAAACAAAAAAAATGACTTTGACAATAGTTGAGGTGACGTGCTGAACAGGCAAAAGTCTTAACGATTGCTTGATAAGGGGGGAAAATGGCTGTTGAGCTGCTTGAAGATAAAAAGCGNTGGGACCAGTTTGTCGAAACNAGNCCGCAGGGATTNCTATTTCACAAGTGGGACTTCCTAAAGACTGTTGAGCGACATTCGCAGTACCGGTTCTTGCCCTACGGCGTATACTCGGGAGACGAGCTGCGATGCATATTCCCGTTCTTTATTGGACGGGACCATGGACTGACCGTCATGTGCTCTCCACCGCCCATCCATACACAAATGTGGTATTTAGGTCCCGCTTTTGATCCTAGCGTGCAAGCACTCAAGGCACATGCCAGGGAAACAGTCTTTCAGCAAGTGACTGGTGAGCTGTGCAAGGAAATTGATAGTATCGCCCCGCATTTCGTGTATTTTACGACCGTCCCACATTTCATTGACGTGCGCTTCTTCAAGTGGAAGAACTTCACAGCGAACTTGGAGTTCACGTACGCTATCGACTTGGAAAGATCCCTCGACGAGATCTGGACCTCATTCTCTAGGCGCTGCAGGCAGAATATTAAGCGTGTGAACAAATATTCGCCTGAGATACAACAAACGAATGANGTAAACGCNTTGCTCGACATCTGGCGAGCGAGATTCTCCGAACGCCGNGTAAAAGCNCCTCTACTAAGCGATAGTTATCTCAAGGACCTTGTGGCTGCGTTCCCCCAGGACATGACCGTTTACAGCGTCAGCATCGATGGAAAACTTG
>JGI24145J26757_10000867_pt1 | contig 10129 bp, 5 predicted proteins | sample BarGraIncu01122A_FD_26757 | JGI IMG/M metagenome (IMG submission 26757) | reverse complement strand
ACCAACTACCGCAGCACGCCGGAAATCCTCAAGGTGGCCAACGCCGCCATCGCCGCGAACCGGGACCAGTTCACCAAAATTCTCACGCCCGCACGTAAGTCCGGGCTGAAGCCTGCACTCGTCACATGTGCCGATGCCGCGCAGCAGGCCGCGTTTATCGCGCAGCGCGTGGCGGAACTGCCCGAGGAAGGCGTGGACCTGAACCAGGTCGCCGTGCTTTATCGCTCGCATTTCCACGCGCTCGAACTGCAGCTCGAGCTGACGAAGCGCAACATCCCCTTCTCCATCACCAGCGGCATCCGGTTCTTCGAGCAGGCGCACATCAAGGACGCCACCGCGTATCTCAAGCTGGTCGCCAATCCGCAGGACGAACTCGCTTTCAAACGCATCGCGCTGTTGTTGCCGGGAATCGGCGCGAAGGGGGCGGGAAAAATCTGGAATCAATTTGCCAGCCAGCTGAATTCACTCATTCCCCTCACCCGGCCTTCGGCCACCCTCTCCCCGCCGAGCGGGGAAAGGGACGGGGTGAGGGGCGCGCGTCAGGCTTTGGCAACCGCGTTACAGTCTTGCGCGAAGGCCGTTCCCCCCAAAGCGGCGACGGCCTGGAAACAATTCGTCGAGACCATTTCCCAACTCGAAGACGAAATCGTCCGCCAGAGCGCCGCGAAAATGCTGCGGCTGGTGATGGACGCGGGCTACGACGATTATCTCAAGGAAAACTACGCCAACTACCGCAACCGGCTGGAAGACCTCGAACAACTCGCTGTGTTCGCGTATCAATTCGGCTCGGTCGAGGATTTCCTAACCCAGCTCGCCCTGCTCACCAACGTCGAAGCCGAGGATGGCGACGCGGCGAACCGCGACGCCGAGCAAATCCGGCTTTCGACGATTCATCAGGCGAAGGGCCTGGAGTTCGATGTCGTGTTTGTCATCATGTTGTGTGACGGGTTGTTCCCGTCCGCGCGTTCGATGGAGGCCGATGAAGGCGAGGAGGAGGAACGGCGGCTGTTTTACGTGGCCATCACCCGCGCGAAGAACGAGCTTTACCTCTGTCACCCGCTGATGCGCGCCGGTTACGGCAGCACCGGCATTGATGCCATGCAACAACCGTCGCGGTTTCTATCGGAAATCCCGCGTGATTTGTTGAACGAGTGGAATCTCCGCTCACGCTATGCGTGAAATTTGGTAGGGCTGCGGTGCCCCGCGGCCCATTCTTCCCGTGGGTCTAAAGGCTGGGTCAAGGCGGCGCGGCAGCACCGCCCTACCAGCACAGAGACGCCTGTCCTGCGGCTTACTTGCTGATGCCGCGCTCGCTGGTGCGGACAAAGTTGACCAGGTATTGCATCTCCGGAAGCTTCGGCAATTCCTGTTCGATCTTCGCCAGCGCGTTGGGAATCGTGAGTCCTTCGCGAAACAGAATTTTGTAAGCGTGGCGCAGCGCATTCTGCGCCTCCTCGGAAAGGCCGTGGCGTTCAAGGCCGACCTTGTTGATGGTGCGTGTTTCGCCGGGGTTGCCGTCCACGATCATGAACGGCGGCACGTCCTGCACGATTTTCGAGCAGCCGCCAATCATGGACATTTTCCCGACGCGGCAAAATTGATGCACCGCCGCCAGCCCGCCGATGACCGCATGATCCTCGACGGTCACGTGTCCCCCCAGCGTCGCCACGTTGGACATGATGACGTGGCTGCCCAGGGTGACGTTGTGCGCGATGTGACAATAGGCGAGAATATAATTATGCGAACCGACGCGCGTGACTTCGCCGTCGCCGGTCGCGCTGTGAATGGTGACGTATTCACGAAACGTGTTGCCGTCGCCAATTTCCGTGTGGGTGACGCCGCCCTTCCATTTCAAGTCCTGCGTTTTCAACCCGATGCTGGCGAACGGGAAAATTTCGTTTTCCCGGCCCAATTTCGTGTAACCGTCAATGACGACGTGTGAATGCAGTTTGCAGCCGTCGCCGAGCGCCACGTTTTCGCCGATGACGCAGTAAGGACCAATTTCACACTGCGGGCCAATTTTTGCCTTCGGATGAATAATTGCTGTGTGATGAACCATGCGATTTGCGATTTTTGATTTACGATTTATAGCATTTCCCGATAATAATCGGCACCTATTCCAAACGGTAGGGCCGTGCTGCCTGCTCGCGATCTATCGGAGCTGCGCGGCCATCATACCCGGCGGCGCAGCAGCGCCGCCCTACCCATTTCACCGCAGATATCACAACGGCCGCGTAAATCGCAAATCGTAAATCATAAATTCATTCGGCGTCGAGGAGCATGAAAGTGACTTCCGCCTCGCTGACGATCTCCCCGCGCACCTTGCAGACGCCTTTGGATTTGCAGATTTTTCCGCGCGTTTTCATCAGTTCGATTTCGATGAGGAGCGCATCGCCGGGCACGACCGGCTTGCGCCACTTCACTTTTTCGGCGGACATGAAATAAGCGAGCTGGCGTCCGGTCTCGGCGTGTTTCATCATCAAAAGACCGGCGACCTGCGCGATGGCCTCCAACTGAAGCACGCCCGGCATGATGGGATGCCCGGGAAAATGTCCCTGAAAATACGGCTCGTTCACCGTGACGTTTTTGAGGCCGACAATTTTATTCTCTTCAACTTTCAGAATCCGGTCCACCATCAAAAATGGATAGCGATGCGGCAATAACTTCATGATTTCTTCAACATTCATCACGCCCCCCTGATTTTCCATCGTCTCGGAGGCTGCTTCGCCGGCTGTTTTTGCGGGCGGCGGCGCGAACGTCTGCGCGGCGCGCAATGGCTTTTGCATTTGCGCGAGGATGTGCCGGACCATTTCGCAATTGGCCGCGTGACTCGGCTTCACGGCAATCAGATGCCCGTGAATCGGCCGGCCGAGCAGCGACAGGTCGCCCACGATGTCGAGCATCTTGTGCCGCACGAATTCTTCGGGATAACGCAGCGGCTCGGTCGTGAGCACCGCGTCGTCGCGGATGACCACGGCATTCTCCAGACTGCCGCCCTTGATGAGGCCGTTTTTGATGAGGTATTCGATTTCCTCGAAAAAACAAAATGTCCGGGCGTGCGACAATTCCTTTTCCCACGTTTTGGGCGTGATTTCCGTGCTGTAAAATTGCGTGAACCGTCCGCGCTTGTCCGCGCTGGTGCAGGTGATTTTGAAAGCCTCGTCGGGAAACAACGTCATCGTCGTCTCGCCCACCTGCAACTCAATCGGCGCGGTGGGCGTGTAAGGCTCGCGATTTTCCGCCTGCGGCGCGATGCCGGCGGACTGGATGATTTTGCAAAACTCGCGCGAGCTGCCGTCGGCAATGGGCGGCTCGTTCGCGTCCAGTTCGACAATCGCATTGTCAATGCCGTAACCCGCCAGCGCCGCGAGCACGTGCTCCACGGTGTGAATTTTCACATTGCCTTTGGCCAGCGTCGTGGAGCGGTTTGTCTCGCTGACATTTTCCACGCGCGCCTCGATTTCCGGTTTGCCTTCGAGGTCAACGCGGCGGAACCGCACGCCGCTGTTGGCGGGCGCGGGGAGGATGGTCATGTTCACCCGGTTGCCGCTGTGCAAGCCGACGCCGGAAAAACTCGCGGGCCGATTGAGAGTCTGCTGGTTGAGCACGGGCAGATTAGACAAAACGCCCGGGCGCTTGGCAAGCATCGTCAATACCGGACGGCATTGCAGATTCTTGTCAAATCTTTACTTAATGGAAATTGGCGCGTCAATGGGCGGACGGCTTCCCCAATAGGCTTTGTCGTCGTAATAGAGGGATTCCAACTTGCCGCTGTCGGCATTAACTTCCGCTTCGACTTTGGATTGCGGCTCATCGTTTATTGCATAATGCCATTCAAAGAAATACCGCGGGATGATTTTCTTAAAATCTCCGGCGGCGTAAATGATGTTCGGCGCAAAATCCATGTGAATGTTGTTGGTGGGATAATTCAGCTTGGCGAGGGTGGTTTTTACCAGTTCAATCGCTTGGTTCGTGGTCAAATTCCATTTGCCTTCAAAATCCCTAACATGAATCTTCCGGTCATCGCTGTCGTAAAAATTACTCGGCGCATAGTAACCGTTGACCATCGTGTGGCGGTAGATGAAACGCCAGCCGTTGGTCGTCTCAATCTCGCAATGCGGCCAGCCGCCGTTGTTCACAATTCTTACCCGCGCAACATTGTTGGTTGTCAACGGCAGCGGAACCGGCAAGGAAAGTTTTCGGACATAATCATCAATTGCCGCGAACATCATTGGAACCAATTGGCGGGCGTATTCGGGATTGATGTTTTGAGGCGGAATTTGCGACAAAAAAAAGTCATGACCTTTTTCTTTGTCCGGCGGAATGACATCTATTTTGGGCGGGGGATGCCGAAGGCTCTTAAGAAGCCGAAAGCGGATTTTTTCGACTTCTTTCGTCTCTCCGTTGATTTGAATTTCCACGGCCGAAGCCCCTAACATGCCCTCCTTTTTGGGATCCGGATTATCAATTGCTTGCCCGTCTAGGCGGGGATCAAGCCATTGAATTTCGCAATGAGGAACCGCATTGGTATCGGCATATTTTGTCCGTATTGCCACATGCGGTTTTTGTTCGGCGAAAACATCCTCCAAAGAGATGCCAAGCCTTTTTATGACATCGCGTGCGACCTGAACCGCTTCATCTCGCGTAATCGCGTGACGATGCTTTGGGTCTGAAACCGTGTCCGGCTTTTGTGGAAAATAATTCACCGAGCCGGGGCTTAAATAACCGTTTACAAATCCAAAACAAAAACTAAAAGCAGCCCCGTCCTTGAGGCGAACGGAAGCGGTCATTTCCCGAAACGGCAGAGCGCGAAAATCAGCAACGTCCGCTTGAGTGACTGGCTGTGGCACAGGCAAATCCAATTTTTTCGCCACGCCCGAAAAATAGGGCAACACCGCCTTTAACACAGCATTGGAGTATTCCGGCGTGACTTGCACATAATCGTTGATTTCGCCTAAATCCAAAATCATGCCGGAACAAGCGCGATTTGTTTCAGAATTTGCCTTGTTCGCTGCTGATGCAGCAGTTACTGCGCCTGCAACGCAAAACAACAACGTCGCGCAATAACTTTGTAACAAAATAGTAATTACCCGGCTTGCCAATTTCTTCATGGCCAATCGCCTCCATAATTATATTGCCGATACATTAAATCTTTGTATCCATAAATGCAGAGAGTCGCATTAATTCGTGCAGGCGGTGCCCACTTTGGGTTGAAGTCGCGGGCGTCACCGAGAGCGTCGAACAAAGTTTCTTGGCCGGGCGGAAAACCACCCAGCGACCATTGGCTAGCCCAATCTTTCCGAAATTTCCAAAGGTCTTCAATACTGCCCCAGCCGTTCCAGTTATACCCGATTTCTGTGTTCCATCCGACAAATGCTGATGGACGGACATGGCGCGTGTTGGCGGGGCTTCGGTAATAGTCGTCGTTCAATTGCTGTTTAGGAACACCAAAAGCGTCCGGCAAATCTCCAGCGGCGCCGGAACAGCCGTCCAGAAAAACAAACCGAAACGGATGCGAGCCGGAATAAGGATTGACCGTAATGTTTTGGCGCACATACCAATCCGCGATATATGCTTTTGAGCCGGCCAAAGTTTTCGAGCCGGTAACATTATTGCTGTTGTCCAGAGTGTTGATGTCGCCGCCAAAGCCAGTTGCCCCTCCGTGTCCGAAGTAATAAAAATTGCGGAAATGCCATTCTTGAAGATAAGCCTTCAAATTATTCCAACTGTCGTTCCGGTCAGCCTGTGCGTAGGCTCGGCCAAACTTAACGGGGACTGGTTCAACTGGAATACTCCACACTGCTGCCGCACCGATGATACTGCCAATTCCATCTGAATAATAGGGTTGGTCACCGGTGAAATTCGTCCTGCCATCCGTGAAATTATTGTCCATGTAAGCCACAACCCATGCGCCAATGTCTGGATACGTTCTTGCGACTGGTGGCATGGGGTCTGGTTCTCCATCGTTCGCGTTTGCCTGTACTTGTCCGCCGGCGCTCGAATTTTGCCAAATGGTGATATAAGGATAAAAGTAAGGGTCTGAATCGTCATTCCGCGAGTTTCCCCAGTAATCGTACAAATTCCACGTCCATGAAACGTTTCCGTCGCTGGAATGGCCGGTTTGATAATTCACGAAATTGTCATAAACGTCGTAAATATCAATTTCCCAATCCACGTTGGCAACGGTTTGCGCTCGAAATGTGTAGTTCGTGTTATTCCAAATCAAATCGTCCCAGTTGGTGAACGTAATAAAATTGCCGATGGTGATGGCCGCCGGCGCGTTGGAAAAAACCATGCAAGGCGTCTGGTCGTTCAGGTCGTCGGACTGGCGAACGGTCGTAAGCAATTGCATCGTGTTGGTTCCATTCGGCAATCGGTCAAAATAAATGCCCAGGCCCCAGTTGGTCACACCGTTGATGACGTAAGGCATGAATTGCGCGTAATCGGTCGGCTGGCCACCAATCAAAACAGTCGTGCGTTCCACGTAATCCACGTCGACATCCGGTGCGGCATAATCCACCGGAATGAACGTCGGGCCGTCGAAAGTGTAGCCTGAAAAGTCAGCAAGCCAATCTGGAATGTGAAAGACGCGATAAAAACCCGTTTGCGGAGCGGGTGAATCATCGGGAGTATTGTCCAACGGCTGAAGAGCATCTTGTGTCAACAAGACGCGCTCTTGTAATAGCGGTGTGGTATAGCCTATCCCGCTCACCGATTCCCCGCTCATCGGGTCAAAGATATTGAAGTTGGAGAAGTCGAAACCCGGCGGAAAAATCGCCACCGGCACCGCACCGCCTGATCCGTCAACCGGCACCGCCAGTGGTTCGGTAGTCATAGCCATTGTGGAACTGCGGAAGAAATTAGGACTGGGGGTCGAGCCGCTGCCGCTGCTAAAGCTGCTGCCACTACCGCCTTGCAGCGGAACGACACCGTAAATCGTGAATGTCGTTCGATTTGTGCTGTTTGCCGGATATGCATTCGTCAAAGCCGACCATGAATCAGATGGATCAAGCGTCTGGCGATATTGAACGAGATAGTTTTCATAGCCGTAACTTGACCATGAGAGAATGAGATTCGTCCCTGAAATGGCAATGGCGGTATTGGTAATTGCATGGGACGTGAAGCCTGAAACCAGCAGGGCAGCGAATAGGGCGAGCTTTTGGGTTGTTTTCATTGTTTTTCCCTTTCATTTCCCGACACAGAAGCGGCCTCGAAATGCCTAAAGGTCACATTCGGATTACGACGTTTCTATACGATTCAGATAATAATTCAAGCAATAAATACCACGTGTGCTTGGTAGAGCCTCGCCGGTCCTCTTGGTCTGCTATTGCGCCGTGCCACAGCACAGCAACGTATCCAAAATCCTCGGTGAAACAACCCGTGCCGAACGAATCAAAGCCGGCTTGAGCCAAGAACAACTTGCAGAAAAAGCGGATTTGGCGCGGAATTACATCGGAAATATCGAACGCGCAGAATATAAAGTCACGGTAGAAGTTTTGGCTCGAATAGCAAAGGCATTAAATTTGCATGTCAGCGACCTAACGCGCGACATTTGAAAAGATGAGATTTTCATTCAACCTCGGCCTTCGGCAATTCGGATTTCGGATTTCTAAATCATGTCCACGGCTACCACGCGGATGATTTCTTCCAGTGTCGTCTGGCCGGTGACAGCGCGTTGCAGCCCGTTTTGCCACAGCGTGCGCATTCCCTCCTGGATGGCAATCTGTTCCAGCGCGGACGTCTGCAGTTTCTTCAGCACCGCTTCCCGGAAAGGCTCGGTGACCGCCAGCAGTTCAGTCACCGGCATGCGTTTGGCGTAACCGGTGTGATTGCATTGGTCGCAGCCCGCGCCCCGGCGGAATTGGGCTTCGGGCATCAACGCTTCCGGCACAATCTTCAACTGGCTCGGCTCCGGTTCGTAGGGCTGCGTGCAATGCGGGCAGTTACCCCGCACCAGCCGCAACCCCATCACGCCCAGCACACTCGACGCCAGCATGAACGGTTCGATTTGCATGTTGATGAGCCGCGTGAACGCGCCCGCCGAAACGCCGGAATGAATCGTGCTGATGACCAGATGCCCGGTCAGCCCGGCCTGCACGGCGATGGCCGCCGTCTCCGCGTCGCGAATTTCGCCCACCATGACGACTTGCGGGTCCTGCCGCAGGATGCTTTTCAGCGCCACGGCGTAGGTGAATTCCTGCGCGGGATTGACCTGCGTCTGGCTGACCATCGGCAGATTGAATTCCACCGGGTCTTCCACTGTGCTGATGCTCATGTTGATGCCGTCGCGTTGCATGATGTAACAAAGCGCCGAATACATCGTGCTCGTTTTGCCCGATCCGGTGGGGCCGGTGAACAGGAGCAGACCGCTCGTCCGTTTGAGCAGGCGCAACAGCCCATGCAACGTCGAATCCTCAAAGCCGAGCGTGTTCAAATCAAACCGCCGGTCTTTCGGATCGAACAGCCGCACCACAATTTTCTCGCCGCGCGTCGTGGGGAAAATGGAAACGCGCAACTGCACGCCTTCCAGTTCCGGACCGCCGATGGCCGTGCCGTCCTGCGGCAGCCCGGCCTGGTAGGTGACCAGATTGGACATCACCTTGAAACGCATCGAGATTTTGTCCAGCAGGTCGAGCGGCAGATGCGCCACTTCGGTCAGCACGCCGTTGACGCGGGCGCGCACTTCAATGGCTTTTTCCCACGGCTCGATATGCAGATCGCTGGCGCTGAGTTTGATGGCGTCCTGCACCATGCAGTTGACCAGCACGATGATTTCGGGCCCCTGCGCGGCGACCGATTCGGATTGGAGATAATTGGTGGTATAGCTCATGGCGATGGGGAGAAACTCACGGGACGATTGAGCGTCTGCTGATTGAGCATGGGTGGATTAGAACAGAACCCGAAGCCGGTTGGCAAGCCTCCGCGTTCGGTGTCCCGTCCCGCGTTTGCGGGACGGTCCCCATTCGATGTTGGATGCCTGCTCGCGATTCATCGGAGTTCGATGTTCGATGTTTGGCGTCCCCGGGTTCCCAAGGTGGCACAGGCATCCTGCCTGTCTTCATTCAAAGTTGGACGTTGAGTGTTTCTTTTCTCCTCACCCATCCAGCGGACTCCGCACCCCGATGCCCGGCTTTTGCATGACGTGGGACTTGAGGGCGTTGGGAACGCACGAAAGGAGTTTTGCAAAGCAAAAAACCCCGCGAGGGGTGAGCGAGCGGGCGCGAGCGAGTCACTGGGCCGGGGAGAAATGTCGAACCTGCTTTTACAGCGTCCTCTCACCCATCCAGCGGCCAGGACATTCCGGGACATCCCCTGAACTGAGCGGCGGGCGTCAAATTCGGTCCAAAGGACTTTTGACCCCCAACCCCGGCTTCTGCATCACGTGCAGGTAAATCATTGTCGTCGCTACGTCTTTATGTCCCAATAAATCCTGCACCGTCCGGATGTCATAACCGGCTTCCAATTGGTGCGTGGCAAAGCAATGACGCAGCGTATGACACGTCGCCGGCTTCTTCAACCTGGCCAGGCGCACTGCTTCCTTCATCATCCGTTGCACAGCCAGTTCATGGACATGATGCCGCCGCACCATCCCCGTTCGCGGATCTTTCGACCGTCCATTTGCGGGAAACACCCACTGCCAGGCCAATTCCCGATCCGCCTTCGGATATTTCCGGGCCAGCGCGTGCGGCAGATGGACCCGGCCAAAACCGTCTGCCACATCTGTCTCGTGCAGCAACTTCACCCGTTCCAAATGCGTTTGGAGTTCAAGCTTCAGCTTGTCCGGCAGCATCGTCATCCGGTCCTTATCTCCTTTGCCCTCCCGCACCACAATCTGGTTCCGTGCGAAATCCACGTCTTTGACTCTTAATCGCAAGCACTCCATGAGGCGCATCCCGGTCCCGTACAACAACCGGACAATCAAACCGCCGGTTCCGGGCTTCAACGCCGCCAACACGCGTTGCGTTTCTTCCTGGGATAAAACGACCGGCAGCCGCGCGGGACGCTTAACCCGCGCAAATTCTCCCAGATCGCCGAGCGGCAGTTGCAGCACCTGCTCATAGAGAAACACCAGCGCGTTGAGCGCCTGGTTCTGGGTGCTGGCGGCCACGTTCCCGGCCACGGCCAGGTG
>JGI24145J26757_10000845_pt1 | contig 10306 bp, 10 predicted proteins | sample BarGraIncu01122A_FD_26757 | JGI IMG/M metagenome (IMG submission 26757) | reverse complement strand
GCATAGGCGAACACCGACTCCACGTCATGGATCGGAACAACAGGCACACTGCCGTAAACCGTCCCCTCCGTGGGGATGAGGACCAGAAAGACCAGCGACGCTGGCTGGAACGCGATCAGTGAATCGATTGCCGCATATTCTCCGGCAACAACGCCGCCCTTGAGACCGATCGTGAGGTGAAGGTTGACCCGCTGCTTTGCGGACGTCAGTGCCTCCGAACCGCCCGCTGCCGAGAACGCGCCCGTCCAGTCCCAGGCTGCGTGCAGGTAGTCGGCGCCGGACCGCTGCAGATGATAGACATCATGGATGGTCCCGTCGTCCCACACATAGTCGAGAGACACCTTGTCGAAGTAGGGATACAGCACATGGATGTCCTCATCCGACTGCAGGCCAACGTGAGCATTGATACGTATTCCCTGCTCATGGACCCATGCGATGAATGCCAGATGCTCCATCAGGGGCAGGCGCCCGTCGGGGTCACTTCCGCCGGACAGAAGGATGCTCCGGTACTCTCCCGATTCGAGCATGCGACGGGCCGCAGTGACAGGAACCATGTGCCGCAGGTAGTGCCCGTTGCAGTGATTGCAGTGCAATGCGCATTCCTCGCCCGTCACGGACACGGAGAGTGTCCGCCTGGGGAGGCAGTTGAAGACCATGCTTCTCAGGTCTTCCGCCCTATCTGGGCCATGTCGTTGGCAATAACAAGCGAGACGCTGAGCTTGTCAACAGCTGCGATGGCCTGATATGCCCTGTTGATGGTTGAGAGGACCGTGTCCACCTCGCCGTAGCAGCTCACCGCCATATTCCCGACGACACACCGGACGCCGGCTGCCTCGAGCGCACTCTCGAACTCCTTGATCACCGCCGCTGTTCTCGAACCATCATACGGAAACAGAATTGCTTGGACCTCAACGTTCACGAAACGACCTTCCTTTCCAACCCCGGCAGGGGCGAACTACAGATTGTCGAGATCGTCGAGAGAAGAGGACAGCGTAGCAATGACCTGTGGATCCCAGCGTCCCTCGTCAGTCTCCTTGCGAAGGATCTCCAGAGCCTGGTCGCGCGTGAACGCCGGACGATACGGCCGGTCGCTCGTCAAAGCTTCGAAGCTGTCGGCCACGCCTACGATCCGAACGAACAGAGACACCTGGTCACCCTTCAGACGGTCAGGATACCCCGAACCGTCCATATTTTCATGATGATGCCGGACGATATCGGCCACCTCGCCGAATCCATGGACGGGTTTAATGATCTTTTCCCCGTACTCACTGTGTCGCTGCATCTCGGCCCACTCTGAGGGATCGAGCTTTCCCGGCTTGGAGAGGACCTCTCTCCGTATGACCAGCTTGCCAACATCGTGCAGCGAACCGGACATCTCCAGGACCCACAGTCCGTGTCCCTGGACCCCCATCCTCTTTCCAAGGATGACGCTGATGCCTGCGACCTTCTGGTTGTGATGCGGCTCGGTGGCCTCGGCCAGTTCGATGGCATTCGTGATGACGCCGACGACCTCGGACAACGCGAAGCGCTGTTTGGTCATTCCCCTCAGTCGCGTCAGGGAATGCAGGCGAACCCGCAGTTCTTCCCACGATACGGGCTTGTTGAGAAACTCGTCGACACCACTCTCGAACCCCTTGAGCTTGTCCACGAGCCCCGACAGCACCGTCAACATGATGACGGGAGTCGTACCCAGCCGCTCCGTCTTGCGGATCTCCTTCACGACCTCGAATCCGTTGATATCAGGCAGAAGCCCGTCCAGCAGAATGACGTCGAAGTTGTCAGTAGCAGCCTGCTCGATGCCTTCNTGACCCGTCTGCACCCAGGTGACCTGGTATCCCCAGCTGGTCAGCTGCTCCGACAGTGCCGTCCCATCAATTGNGTCGTCCTCGACGATCAGGACGGGCGTCTGGTCGCCCTCTCCCTGACGTTCGCGGGAGAAGAAAACCAGTTCGACCCTGCGAATCATGTCGTCGTAAGTGATGGGTTTAACGACATAATCGAACGCTCCCATCTGCATCGCCTTCATGACGTCGTCGTCCTTGCTGATGGCAGACACNACGACGATGGGGATGTTTTTGGTCGACAGAGCTGNACGAAGAGTCTCGAGGACTGTCAGGCCGGTGATGTCTGGGAGGCGGAGATCCAGGAGAATAAGTCCAGGCTGTTCCTTGACAGCCAACAGCCAAGTCAATGCCCTCCCAACCCGTGCTTGCGATGACAGCTGCATAGCCTGCTCGTCGCAGCATGTCCCCATACAGCCGCAGGCTTTCGACGTCGTCGTCGACTACCAGGACCTTTCGTTTCACCAGCACACTCCCAGTTGTGTCCTCGCTCATCGCCCACTTCCAACAAACGCACAGCAACAAACCAGTCACTGCACTCCCAACAACACCCTAATGGTGTATTATCTATGCATCCGGACAAAAAGCAATTCCCGGAACAAGGGCTGCGAGCTTCGTAACCACAGGCAGCCGGACCTCGGAGGCATTAATGCGCACCTTCATCAAAACGGACTTGCGGGGCATGACTCGACAGCATGAAGAGTCCAAGGAGCAGACAGCCACGACCTCTGATGCCCATTCGACCCTGATCGTTCACTCGGCCTCCGGTCACTCGGGCAAAACCACGATCTGCCGCTCGCTCGTAAGGGACCTTCCTTTTGACGTGTATATCAAGCTGTCACGCCACAGCCTGCACCTCGCGACACGCTCGCTGGCAGCTGGGACACTGCCCCTTGAAGGAGGTGATACTGGACGCCTGAGTCAGTCGGAGCGCTCTCCATGGTTACGGCCATTGCGTGACATCATTCTCCTCGACGGACCTCATCAGGAGACAGAGGAGGCGGTAGCCATGACTCTCCAGCAGTGGCCCCTGGAGACATCCGTCCTCATCGAAGGCAACTGCTCATCCGTCCCGGAGAGATCGCGCACCATGTACGTCCTGCGCTGCCCCGTGCTGCAGAGCACCAAACCCAATGCGGGCATCATGGCTGCCCGAGCAGATCTGCTCGTCGTGAATAGGTTCCCTGGCTGTACGCCGGCCGAAGAAGCCGACCTCCTTGCACTCCTTAGAGACTGGAACCCCCACGCGAACCAGATCTCAGGATCCGTACAGGACGCGACATTCATCGAGACGGTCGAGGCGGCCGTCCTCGATCTTCTCCCGTTACTGCGCTCCGCTTGAAAATGTACCCCTCCCATGACACACTGTACTGCNGGTGTCTGCAGCCGGCAAAATCAGGACCCAGGAGGTTCCCATGGAAGAAGTTGCACAGGAAGTCCGCGATGAACTGCTCAAGGCAGCAACCGACGGATTTATCGATTGTGGCAAAGCTATAGCTATCGCCCGCAAGCTGAACATCGATCCCAAAATCGTGGGCAAGGCCTGCAACCTGCTGCACATACGGGTCCGCTCCTGCTCACTCGGCCTGTTCGACTAATCGGTGCCAGCGCTGATCGTTCTCGCCACCGCCACCGCAGTCGTGGCGGTCCTGCTGACGCCGTTCTCGCTCCTCGTCAACTTCGTGCCGCTTCAGAGACTCCTGCTTTCCATGGTCGGCACGACGGGGGGTACTGCGCCTCGCTTTGGGGTGGCTGAAGCCGTCCGCCGCGTGGCAGACCTGCTCAAGTACCTTGCGCTCCGCAGACCTCTGCCGAACGATGCCTTCTACTCGCCCATTGAGCTTGCCCATATGGGCGACGTCCAGGCGATCTTCCAGGCTGTCTATCTGACAGCCCTTTTCTCATGTCTGCTGACCACTGTCCTCGTTGCGGTCCTTCGCAGAAATGGGCACGACGTTCGCCGCGTTGCCCGGGCGGCCGGCATCACCGTGCTCGCTCTCGTTGCCGCTCTGGGAGCCGCCTCGGTCACCATCGGCTTTGATGCATTGTTCATCACCTTCCACGAGCTCGCCTTTGCCAACAACTTCTGGCTCCTCCCTGAAGACTCCGGACTCATCCGCCTGTTCCCCGAGAATTACTTCATGAGCTACTTCTTCGTCGCACTTGGCGCGAGCCTCATCGCCGCCATTTTCCTCACGATTCTGTCACGCCGGAGGCGCACCCGCCAGCTTTAACCATCCCTCTTTGCTGGTATACTCCCTAAGTAAGCAACCACACACGGCCCTGCTGTGTATCACAAAGGAGACAACCATGGAACAACGTGCTGAAATCGGGATCATCGGTGGTTCCGGATTCTATTCTTTGCTAAACAACGCGCAGGACGTCAAAGTCGAAACACCCTATGGTGCGCCCTCGGACCTCATCTCGCTTGGCGAGATTGCGGGCCGCAAGGTCGCGTTCCTGCCCCGCCACGGCAAGCACCACCAGCTGCCACCTCACATGATCAATTACCGTGCCAACATCTGGGCTCTCAAGTCTCTTGGCGTCCGTCGCATCATCGCTCCTACCGCCGTCGGTTCACTGCAGCCAGACATCAAGGTGGGAGATCTCGTGGTCACCGACCAGTTCATCGACCGAACGCGCCGCACCGAAACGACGTTCTACAACGGTCCTGTCGTCACCCACGTCTCCACGGCCGATCCGTACTGCCCCGTATTGAGCAGGATCGCAGTCGCGACCATCAAGAGTCTCGGCCTGCCGGTGCACGACAGCGGCACCTGCGTCGTCATCGAGGGACCACGGTTTTCCACCAAAGCCGAGAGCAACTGGTTCACCCGCATGGGTTGGCATACCGTCAACATGACACAGTATCCCGAAGCCGCCCTGGCCCGCGAGCAGGCCATGTGCTACTGCAACATCTCGGTCATCACGGACTACGACGCCGGCCTCGTCGCCGAAGGCTCAGTCGACCCCGTCAGCAACGAAGCGGTCATCAAAGCATTCACGGCCAACCTCAAGAACCTTGTGACAATCATCGAGAANATGGTGCCGCAGATCCCCGGCCCGGACGAAGACTGCACCTGCTTCCACGCCCTGGACGGCGCCAGCATAGGCTAATNCATGCTTCCCATCCGCGACGACACCCCATCCCGGACGTTTCCGCTGGTCACGTTCCTGCTGATCTTGGCCAACGGTCTCGTGTGGCTGTGGGAGGTGTCGCTGGGCAGCGGCACGGCCCTGACCTCCGCGTACCTCCGCTTCGGTTTCATCCCCGGCGTCCTGACGGGCTCCAATGCGGCCCCGCCAGGGGCGCTCCAGCCGTACATCCTCACGGTCCTGACGTCCATATTCATGCACGGCAGCTGGAGCCACATCCTGGGCAACATGCTGTTCCTGTGGATCTTTGGCAACAACATCGAGGATCATCTCGGCCACGGCAAGTACCTGCTGTTCTACTTGGTGGGCGGCGTGGTGGCCACCATGGTCCACCTGCTTTCCGGACCGTCCTCCCCGGTCCCCACCATCGGGGCGAGCGGAGCTATCGCCGCCGTCCTGGGAGCGTACTTCTTCCTGTATCCCAGAGCCAAGGTTCAGACCCTGGTCTTCTTCATCTTCATCACATCCGTGCGTCTACCTGCCTGGATCTTTCTCGGCATCTGGTTCCTAATGCAGCTGTTCGAGGGTACATTCGGCGGAGCTCAGGGAGTAGCAGTATGGGCACACGTGGGAGGATTCCTGTTTGGCGTTCTGATTGCGTGGATCACCAGCAGGCGAGGACGGACCCGCACAGAGTACGAGGTTTGAGGAGGGACAGATGCACATCCTTGTCACCAATGACGACGGGCTGTGGGCGCAGGGGATCCAGGCTCTCGTCGCGGCAATCCCTGTGGAACACACGATTTCGGTCGTTGCCCCCGCGTCTCCCCAGAGCGCCAAAGGGCACTCCCTCACCATGCACAAGCCTCTGCGGGCCACCAGGGTGGAAGGCTATGTCCACCCCGGTGTCGATGCGTGGGCTGTCTCGGGAACTCCCGTCGATTGCATGATGCTGGGCCTTGACGCACTAGTGAAGCAGAAGGTCGACATTGTCTTCTCCGGCATCAACCACGGTGACAATTTAGGCGACGACCTGCCATACTCCGGTACGGTATCGGGCGCCTACGAGGCGTTTCTGTCCGGGTACCCCAGTGTCGCATTCTCCACAGCATTCTCACGGGCAGGAAGCTCTGGGTTCGATTTCAGCCCCATCACCTGGTTCCTGCAGAAGATGCTCCCTCTCATCCCGGAACTCATCGGGATCAACCAGCCCCTCACGAAGAGCTTCAGCAACGCTCTCAACGGGAGCCTGTTTCTCAATATCAATGCACCCAACTGTCCGGTTTCCGAGGTCAAGGGAATCCGGGTTGTCCCTCAGGGACGCCGCCGCTACGCGCATCGTGTCACCGCCAGCGTAGACCAGTTTGGAGCCCCCATCTACTGGATAGGGGGAGAGGTTCTGCCGATACCACAGGAAGGAACCGATGTGACCGCCGTGGCTGACGGATACATCAGTGTCGCGCCCCTGGGCATCGACCTGACGGATTATGTCCTTCTGGAGCGGCTGCAGCAACTCGGCACGTTCGCCGGCCTCACGCCGGCCTCGCAGTAGACACATCGATAATTGGCACCACGAAGGAGGGCCTCTTCATGGCACAGTTTACAATGCTGGACGGCGCCACTACTATTGGCGGCACCAAGCTTCTGTTCGAGGCGGGCGCGTCTCCTGATGCGACGCGTCTGCTGTTCGATTTCGGACTCAGCTATGCCACCATGGGCGCATACTTCGAGGAATTCCTTACTCCGCGCACCTCGGCGGGTCTCACCGACTATCTGACGACAGGGCTGCTGCCAAAGCTGCGATTCTACCGTTCCGACCTCACAGCATTCCTTCACGAGATGCAGCCTGAATTGGCCGCACAACTGGTGGANCCCGGTCACATCGACGCGTGCTTCATCACGCACGCGCATGTCGATCACAGTGGTTCAATCTCATTTCTGGACGAGACCATCCCGCTGTATGCCACCCCGGTGACAGCAGCCATACTGAGCGCTGTCCAAGAAAGCCAGTTCAGTGCTGGACCAGAAAACAGCGTCACGGATTTCATCCTGCGCCCCAACCTGGGCGCCAATAAACATGGCCAGCGGACACTTGTCGACCTGAGTGGACCCATCCAGTTTCCCGACTGCCGGGTGACACCCTTCCCGGTCGACCACAGTATCCCCGGCGCGTGCGCCTACCTTATCGAGTATGACGGAGGGACGCTGGCGTACACGGGAGACCTCCGGTTCCACGGCCGCATGGGACACCTGACAGAGAGTAGTATCGAGAAAATCGCCGCAGCCCACCCTGATGCCCTCCTGATCGAAGGAACCAACCTTCGCTCGAATGAGAGTTCGTCTGGTCACGACACGACATTTCACCGCCGCTTCACGTTCTGGTCCGAGCAAGGAGTCGAGGCGAAGGCGCTCGAAGAGATTAAGAGGGCTTCGGGTCTGGTCATGGCAGACTTCGGTATGAAAGACCTGGACCGCCTCATGACCTTTCAGCGCGTCGCCCATGCCACAGGACGCAGGCTGGCCATCCTTCCGCGTGACGCCTACATCGTCCGGCTGGCGCAGGAAGCCGGCTATCCTACCATCGACCTGGCGGATCCGGAGCTTGTCCTGTTCCTGAAGCGCGCAGGCAGCGGCACCTATGATAAAGGCGATATCAAACAGGACTGGGCTCGGTCGACCCTTCTGCGGTTCGCCGGCAGCGACCCAGACTCCATGGACCCAAAGGAATGGCGTGACGCCGTAGAGGACGTCCTCAACGGGGCATGCCCACGCATCGTCAGGGCCGCGGAGGTTGCGGCGCATCAGTCGGACTACCTGCTTTCGCTGGGCTACTGGGACGTTCAGGAGCTATGCGACCTGCGCCCCTCCCGGGGTTCCCTGTACGTCCACTCCTCGGCAGAAGCATTCAACGAAGAGATGTCATGGAGCCAGGAGCGTCTCGCCCGCTGGCTGGACCTCACCGGCATGGACTCCGTGCATATCCACGCCTCGGGGCACGCTCCGCAGGAAGACCTCTTCCGCATCGTCGAGGAGCTTGCTCCCATGCATGTCTACCCCATTCATACGGAACATCCGGAACGGTATGTTGAGCAATTCGGGAGCCTGGTGACACTTCTTGCTAACGGTCAGATGGCCCAGCTTCACTGTTGAGCTTTGGCTAGAGGCTTATCACGGGAGCGGTTGATATTATCGTGTAACGTGATACTATGAGATAGTAAAGCAATAGCGGGGGAACTCTTCGGAGTTGAGAAGGTTAAAACCTGACCCTTTGAACCTGTCAGTTCACACTGTCGTAGGGAAGCGAATCAACGTGATAAAAGGTACCCGCTGAACTTGGCAGGTACCTTTTTTGTTATGTAAGGAGAGAACCATGAAAAAAGTTCTGACTATCGCTGGTTCGGATTGCAGTGGCGGTGCTGGTATCCAGGCCGATCTCAAAACCTTCGCAGCCCATGGCGTTTACGGCATGAGCGTGATTGTCTCGGTGGTTGCGGAGAATACGTTTCGTGTCATAGACATGCAGGATATCACCCCTGACCTGATTGAAAAACAGATCGACGCGGTTTTTGAAGATATCGGAGTGGATGCTGTGAAGGTGGGCATGCTGTCACACTCCTGTTGCATGGAAGCGGTAGAGCGCAAGCTCAGGGAATACCGGCCGCAGCATGTCGTGATCGACCCCGTGATGGTCGCCAAAAATGGCTGTCTCCTCATGGACCCGAATGCCGTCGAAACGCTTATCCACAAGATACTGCCGCTTGCAGATGTCCTTACTCCCAATATCCCGGAGGCCGAAAAAATCGCGGGATTCCAGATAATCTCCACCGGAGATATNGAGCAGGCAGCAAAGTGTATTTATGAGTTGGGAGCAAAAAATGTTCTGATCAAGGGCGGCCATGCCACCGGCGACGCACTGGACATCCTGTACGACGGTGAAAGGTTCTATCGCTTCAGTGCAGAACGCATCAACACCAAAAACACACATGGCACCGGATGCACGTATTCCTCTGCAATTGCTTCTAACCTTGCGCTGGGTCTTCCGTTGGAAGAGGCAGTGAAACGGGCAAAAGAGTATGTTACAACAGCGATCCGGCATTCGCTTGCCATAGGAAAAGGCTGTGGGCCGACCCATCATTTTTACGACCTTTACAAAGCAGCGGGCATTCCCGATGCATAACGACAAAAAACTCGGCACGTTCAGTCTTTTCAACCTCTGGGCAGGAGCAGCCATTTCGCTTGCAGAAATCATGACTGGCGGCTTGTTCGCGCCATTAGGGCTGCTCAGGGGGATACTCCTGATCCTGACGGGGCATCTCATCGGCTGCCTGCTCCTGTCGCTGACTGGCCTGATCGGATTTCGGGAGAAGAAGCCCGCATTGATCGCCAGCCGCATGGCATTTGGCCGATACGGCTCCTACCTGATTTCTGCGGCTAATATTATTCAGCTGATAGGATGGACAGCAATTATGCTCATCCAGTGCGCCAATTCGATCAGTGCCATCACATCAAAACTTGCCGGCTTCACGGGCTTCGCGTTGTTTGTGGTGATCGTTGGTGCCATTGTCGCGGTTTGGGTTTTTGTTGTCGATAAGGGTGGCAATGCCCTCAATAACGCTGCAGTCATTCTACTTTTTGTGCTTTGCCTGCTGATCCTGGGACTAGTGATCGGCGGTCGGGGCATGGTTTCGTCGCCGGGCACGAGGAGCGCCGCCACAACGCTTTCGGTCGGCGCAGCACTGGAAATGAGTATCGTTATGCCGCTGACCTGGCTGCCGATAATTTCGGACTACACCATGTGGGCAAGCAGTGCAAAAGCAAGTTTCTGGGGGAGTTTTTCTGGTTATTTCATAGCCAGTTCCTTTATGTACATTACCGGGCTTACTGCTGTCCTGTTTACCGGATCGTCCGATATTGCCACTATCATCCTGCATCTGGGCATCGGCGTCGCTGGACTGCTTGTGGTGGTGCTCTCGACGGTAACGACGACCTATCTGGACGTTTATTCGGCAGTCATGTCTATCCTGAACATCGCTCCGAAGATATCAAAGAGGCTGCTGATTCTTCTGATATCGGCGTTGGGAACGTTGATAGCACTGTTTTTCCCCATGGAGCAGTATGAAAATTTCCTGTACGCGATCGGCTCGATTTTTGCACCGACCTTTGCAGTGGTGCTTCTCGACTATTTTGTTTTTCGCGCTGACCGTTCGACAACCACCTTCAACGTCCCTGGCATTCTTTCAGCCGTTATAGGTACAGTAACCTATTATTTCTTTATGAAGCTGGATCTTCCTGCTGGATCGACAGTGCCGTCGATGCTATTGACGGCAGCGGTCTACGTCGTTTTTCGGAGCGTGTTGAAGGATCGAAAC
>JGI24145J26757_10000840_pt1 | contig 10386 bp, 10 predicted proteins | sample BarGraIncu01122A_FD_26757 | JGI IMG/M metagenome (IMG submission 26757) | reverse complement strand
TTGGAAAGCTACCCGCAGCGACGTCGCTTCGAACACTAGGCCGGATTTGAAGGCTGGTTCCCAGGGCGGCGGTACCAATCTCCACGCCAGAGCGCCTAGGGAATGAAGGTCGGTAGAGCGCCGGCTCAGGGTTCGGGCGCCTTTACCCACCCACCACCCCCCACCCTCCCACGGGGCGTAGCACGGTAGCCAGAACATGCGCTCGAGAATGTGCCGGTTCTGTACCTAGCCAGGCCGAGTCAAAGGATCGGAGTTCTCCTGCAGAGCTGCGACGGACAGGCCGGCCGAACGCTCTAGGCCACGCGCAGGTGCATGCCAAGCTCGCCGGAGACGGCCTCTGGCTGCCTGCGCTCTTCCAGCTCGTCGGCTGGTTGCGACGGCCTGAGGATCTCTTTCAGATCGGGCGCAGGGGTGGTGGGACTCTCCGCGTCCTGCGGAACCTGTGCGGTCTCTTTCGAAGCCTGCCCGCTCGGCTCGGTTTCCATATCGATCAGGACAAGAGACCGAGCGGAAACGCCGCGCCGAGCCACTGAGCCCAGCCACTTCGGCCGCTCGGCCTCTTCGGGATCAACCCACCCGGAGTCGTCGCCGTGCGTGCCCTCGCGCCGCGCAACTGAACCGAGCCACTTTGGCCGCGCTTCCTCCCCATCAACTTTATCCTCGCTCCATCCCACACCGTGCTCCTGAGCCAGGCCACGCCGTGCGATCGAGCCGAGCCAGCGAGGAGCCTCAGGGTTTTGGTCGTGAGGGAAATCTGTGTTTGGTGCCGCAGCCATGCCTCGATAATCGGCTCGAGCAATGCGGCGTTTCGCGAATTTTTGAAAACGACCACAAAACGGTGATGCCGNTTTCCCGGTTTTACGTACCTGCGCCGAGTGGAGAAGATTCGGGCATTGATGGCCTCTACGATCGCCAACCAGTGCTACTAGACTCCAGCCCGTGAGCTACACGATCTTCCGCTACGAAGAACTCGAGTTCCGGCCGCCCTCGCGCGGGAATCAGAACCGCGGCCTCGCTCCGCTATCCGAAGCCCTGCAAAACATGCGCGCCAACGTCTGGCGCCTGCCGCCGGGGGTGCGCGGCGCACGCCATCTCGAGCACGTCCAGGACGAATTGTTCGTCGTCCTCGACGGCACAGCGACGATGCTCCTCGGCGACCCGCCCGAGCGAGTCGAGCTGCCGCAAGGTTCGGTCGCCGCCGTTGAAAGCGAAACCGCCCTCCAGCTCCGCAACGAGAGCGGTGCGGAGACCACGGTGCTGATCGTCGGCGCGCCGCCCGTCCAGGGCAAGGCCGATTACCTGCCCGACGTGGACTGATCCGCGGCTCAGTTCTCTACCGTGAGCCGAAAGGATCTCTCGGTGGTGTTCGCTCGGGTGTCCGAGGCCAGAACGACCAGCCTGTAGGCGCCGTTCGCTAAGAGCGAGCTGTCAAGGCCCCTGACGAGCCAGAAGTTGTAGACCCCGGCGCGCTTCCCACCGTTCTGACGGGTGCCGGGAGCGAACACCTCAGTGAGCGCCGTCCTCGGCTTGTTCAGACGGAAATCAAGCGAGGTTCGAGTCGGGATCAGCACCTTGCCGCTCGCCTCGCTCAGCAGCCGCCAGCGGATCAGCGCCGGTGTGACAATCGCCCAAGGCCAGTTCGAGCTCAGCTCGGGCGTGTCGTAGGCGTCGAGGACGAGATCGACCCGGCCGGAGAGGGTTGTCGGCAGCGGCAAATAGCTCCCGTTTCGGTAGATCATGACCGACACGATCGTCGGCTTGGTCCGGTCGTCGTAGGGCGTGAGAGCTCCGGCCCTGAGCGGATTCCACGTCCTCCCGTCCCACATCTCGGAGAGATGGACGTGACCCCACTTTTTGATCACGTAGCCGAGCAGCTGATGCTTGGCCAGACGTTGACCGCTCTCGACGACCGGCTTGATATGCGAGTACTCAAACTCGAAGCCTCTCCCGCAGACCCCCAGCGCCGTCGGACGGCCGCGCGATCCGGCGCCGAGCATGCAGACATGGCCAGGCGCAACGGTGTAGACCGCGGTTCCGCCGGGCGCCGAGATGTCGACCCCGGAATGGAAGCTGAACGGCCCCGGCCCGCTGATGTGACGATTCGGCATGCGCGGATCGTCGAGGTTGCCGCGAATCGGATGAGGTCGATCAAACGGCTTGATCGGCCACTGGTAGGGAATCCACGCCCGCGCCTGCCCGTGTCGTTCGCCGGAGGATAGAAGCGCGTAACCGATAACCGCTAACGCCGCGATTACAGCTATGAAGACCACCGGGTGGAGATAGGGACGCCGGCGCCGGCCATCGGCACGAATGCGGCGAATGAGCGGTATCGGCGCGATGGAGAAAGAGGCTACACAGTCGTCGGGCGAGCCGGAGAGCCTCGACCACCACTCGGCCTACGTGGCCTTCTTCGCCGGCGCCTTGGTGAACGCGATCTCGTCGTTCTCGGCGTCCACTAGCACGGTGTCGCCTGCACTGAAGTCGCCCTCGAGCAGGTGCTGAGCGAGCGGGTTCTCGATCAGGCGCTGGATGGCACGCTTGAGCGGGCGGGCGCCGAAGGACGGGTCCCAGCCGGTCTCGACGATCACTTCTTTGGCGGCGCCGGTCAGCTCGAGCGAGAGATCGCGCTCGCTCAGGCGCTCGCGCAGGCGGGCGAGCTGGAGCTCGACGATGTCGGCGATCTCCGCGCGCGTCAGCTCCGCGAACTCGATGATCTCGTCGATCCGATTCAGCAACTCGGGCCGGAAGAACTCGCGCAGCTGCCCGGCCGAGCGCAGGTTGGAGGTCATGATCACGACCGTGTTGCGGAAGTNGACGGTGCGGCCCTGGCCGTCGGTCAGGCGGCCGTCGTCCAGTATCTGCAGCAGCACGTCGAAGATCTCCTGGTGCGCCTTCTCGATCTCGTCGAGCAGGATCACGCAGTANGGCCGGCGGCGGACGGCCTCGGTCAGCTGACCGCCCTCCTCGTAGCCGACGTAGCCCGGCGGCGCCCCGATCAGCCGGGCGACGGTGTGGCGCTCCTGGTACTCGGTCATGTCGAGCCTGACCATGGCGCGCTCGTCGTCGAACATGAACTCGGCCAGCGCGCGGGCCAGCTCGGTCTTGCCAACGCCGGTCGGGCCGAGGAAGACGAAGGAGCCGATCGGCCGGTTGGGATCCTGCAGGCCGGAGCGGGCGCGACGCAGAGCGTTCGCCACCGCCTCGACGGCCTCGTGCTGGCCGATGACGCGCTCGTGCAGGCGATCTTCCATGTGGATCAATTTCTCGGTCTCGCCCTCGAGCAGGCGGCTGACCGGGATGCCCGTCCAGCGCGCCACGACCGAGGCGATGTCGTCCTCGTCCACCTCTTCCTTGACCATCGGCTCGTGCCCGACCTCGGCCTCGGCGCGCTCGTCGCGCTCCTTCTCCAGCGCCGGCAGCTCGCCGTAACGGATCTCGGCCACGCGCTCCAGCTCGCCCGAGCGCTCGGCCCGTTCGGCCTCACCGGATAGCTCGTCGATCTTCTGCGTGATCTCCTTGACGCGGTCGAGCGCCTCCTTCTCCTTGGCCCAGCGCGCGGCCAGCTCGTCGCGAACTGCCTGGGCCTCGACCAGCTCGCGCTCCAGCGGCTGCTTCACTTCCTTCTTCTCCTTGGCCATCGCGGCCAGCTCGATCTCGAGCTGGCGAACGCGGCGGTCGGCCTCGTCCAGCTCGAGCGGCGAGGAGTCGATCTCCATGCGCAGGCGCGAAGCCGACTCGTCGACCAGGTCGATCGCCTTGTCGGGCAGGAAGCGGTCGGAGATGTAGCGGTCGGAGAGGACGGCGGCGGCCACCAGCGCCGCGTCGCGAATGCGCACGCCGTGGTGGGCCTCGTAGCGCTCCTTCAGCCCGCGCAGGATCGCCACCGTGTCGGTCACCGACGGCTCGCCGACGGTGATCGGCTGGAAGCGGCGCTCGAGCGCGGCGTCCTTCTCGATGTACTTGCGGTACTCGTCCAGCGTGGTCGCGCCGATCGCGCGCAACTCGCCGCGCGCCAGCATCGGCTTCAGCATGTTGGCCGCGTCCACGGCTCCCTCGGCCGCGCCGGCGCCGACGATCGTGTGTAGCTCGTCGATGAAGAGGATCAGCTCGCCCTCGGCCGCCTTGATCTCGTTCAGCACGGCCTTCAGCCGCTCTTCGAACTCGCCGCGGTACTTGGCGCCCGCCAGGAGCGAGCCGATGTCGAGCGCCCAGACCCGCTTGCCCTTCAGCCCTTCGGGGACGTCGCCGGCGACGATGCGCTGCGCCAGCCCCTCCGCGATCGCCGTCTTGCCCACGCCCGGCTCGCCGATCAAGACCGGGTTGTTCTTGGTGCGGCGCGACAGCACCTGCATGACGCGGCGGATCTCGTCGTCGCGCCCGATCACCGGGTCGAGCTTGCCCGCTTCCGCCAGCGCGGTCAGGTCGCGGCCGAACTTCTCCAGCGCCTGGTAGGTGCTCTCCGGATCCTGGCTCGTCACCCTCTGTGAGCCGCGCACCTGCTCGAGCCGCTGCAACAGCTCGGCGCGCGGGACGACGTCGAGCGCAAGCAGCAGATGCTCGACCGAGACGAAGTCGTCGCCGAGCTTGCGCGACTCGTCGAGTGAGCGGTCGAGCAGGGAGGCAAACGCCGCGGAGGCCTGCGGCTGAACCGCGGTGCCGGAAACAGTGGGGCGGGCGCGCAGGTCGGCCTCGGCTTTCGCGCGCAGCTCCTGCCCATCGCCGACGAGCGTGCGCGGCAGCTCCTGGTCGAGCAGGGCCACGAGCAGATGCTCGGGATAGACCTCGGGGTTGCCGCCGCGGCGCGCCAGCTCCTGCGCTCCCGCGACCGCCTCCTGCGACTTGAGCGTCAGCTTGTTGAAGTCCACCTCTCCTCCTATGCTCCCTTGCCCCTACGCCGACGCGATTGCGGAAGCGGCGGCTCGGGCGCCCGGTAGATCACGAGCTCGCGCCGGTAGGAGCGGTGCACCTGCTCGATAGCCTCGCGCATCTCGCGCTCCATGCGATCGAGCCGCGCGTGCATCCGCCGCATCTCTTCCTCGAGCGTGAGTACCCGCTCGACTCCGGCCAGGTTGAGGCCCAGCTCGGTCGTCAGGCGCTGGATCTCGCGCAGCAGCTCGAGATCGGCCTCGGAGTAAAGGCGCGTGTTTCCGCCCGTGCGCTGCGGCCGCACCAGCCCCTTGGCCTCGTAGATGCGCAGCGTCTGCGGATGCATGCCGACCAGCTCGGCGGCGATCGAGATCATGTAGCGGGGGCGGTCGTCAGTCATCAGCGCACCAGCCTTTCGCGCGGGTTTTCTCTCGAAACCGACTTGAGCTGCTCGAGCGCTTCCTTCTCGGCCTTGGAGAGCTTCTTGGGAACGGTCACGCGCACGCGCGCGAGCAGGTCGCCGCGGCCCGAGCCCTTGAGCTTGGGGGCGCCGTGGCCACGCACGCGCAGCAGCTTGCCCGACTCTGAGCCGGGCGGAATCTTGAGCGAGATCGTGCCGTCGGGAGTAGGCACTTCAACCGTGGCGCCGAGCGCGGCCTCCGGGTAGGTGACCGGCACCTCCACGACCAGATCGGCGCCGCGGCGCTCGTACAGAGGCGAGGGCGCAACGCGTGTGACTACGAAGAGATCGCCCGGCAGCCCTCCGTTCAATCCCGGCTCACCCTTGCCCTTGAGGCGGATGCGAGTGCCGTCCTTGACCCCGGCCGGGATCTTGACCTTGTACTGCTTGGTGCGCCGCACCTGGCCCGAGCCGCGACAGGTCGGGCAGGGCTTCTCGATGATCATTCCGGCGCCGCGGCAACGCCTGCAGGGCTGCGAGATGGCGAACGGGCCCTGGCTCTCGGCGACGACACCGCGGCCGCCGCACTCGGGACACGTCTTGGGCGAGGTGCCCGGCTTCGCCCCCGAGCCGCCGCAGGTCGCGCAAGCCGCGTCAACCTCGACCGGGACGCGCGTCTCGGCCCCGCGCAGGGAATCTTCGAAGGAGAGATTGAGCGTGGCCTCGATGTCGCCGCCCCTCATCGAGCGAGAGCGCGCGCGGCCTCCGCCTCCACCAAACAGGTTCGAGAACACGTCACCGAAGCCACCCAGGTCGCCCAGATCGAACTGCTCGAAACGAACACCGCCCGGTCCCGCTCCGCCCATCTGCGGCCCGCCGGCGCCGAACGTGTCGTACTGCTTGCGCTTTTCGGGGTCGGAGAGAACGTCATAGGCGTTCTGGACCTCCTTGAAGCGCTCCTCGGCTTCCTTGTCGCCGGGGTTGGCATCGGGGTGGTGGCGCCGCGCCAGCTTGCGGTAGGCCTTCTTGATCTCCTCCGCGCTGGCGCTGCGCGAAACTCCGAGCGTCTCGTAGAGGTCGCGAGAGCTCATTTCGGAATGAACACCCGTCGACTGGGTGCGATCGGTGGATGCGAGACAAGGACGCAGGGAGCGCTCGTAGCAGCGCTACGGGCGCGACTGAGGACGAAATATTCGCGCCGCCGAGCGCGGTCAGGCGGCGGAGTGCTTCGTTCTGAGAGGAGTTCCCGGGCCATCGTCGATCAGCTCTCGGGGGCGCTCGCCGCTGCGACGACGACGCGCGCCGGCCGCAGCACGCGGTCGCCGAGCAAGTAGCCGCGCTGAACGACTTCCAGGATCGTTCCCTCCTCCGCGCTCGAAGGGATCGCCGCCAGCGCCTCGTGCACGTGCGGATCGAAGGCGACGTCGGTGGGAATCTCCTGCAGTCCCTCCCTGGCCAGCACGTCGCTCAACTGGCGATGAACGAGGCGGACGCCGTCCTCGAGCTTGGCCTCCTCGTGCAGTCCGGCCGCCTCCAGCGCGCGTCCGAGATCGTCCAGCACGGGCAGTATCGCCTCGACCAGCCCGGCGTGGGCACGCGTCACCAGCGCCTCCCGCTCGCGGGCGACGCGCTTGCGGTAGTTGTCGAAGTCGGCCGCCACGCGCTTGAGATCGGCCAGGTACTGGTCGCGCAGCGCCTCGGCCTCGGCCAGCGTCTGCTCCAGCTCCTCGCGATCGAGGGCCGGCGCGGTAACCTCGCCCGGCGCCTTCGCAGCCGCCGTCGTCTCGTGCCTGTGACGGCCGGGCTCGTTCGGCTCGTGTGGATGTGCTCTGCCTGGCATCGGCGGCTAGCTCTTCTTCTCGTCGTCGTCGATTACCTCGTAGTCGGCCTCTTCGACGACCTCCTCGTCCGATCCGGCCTGGCCGTCCTGGCTCGAGCCGGCACTCGCCTGCGCCTGCGACGCCGCCTGTGCGTAGACGGCTTCGGCCAGCTTGTGCGAGGCCTCCTGCAGCGCTTCGGTCTTCGAGCGGATCTCGTTCACGTCGCTGCCTTCGACCGCCTTGCGCAGCTCTTCCAGGCGGCTCTCGATGTTCGAGACCTCGTCGGATGAGAGCTTGTCGCGATGCTCCTTGAGCGTGCGCTCGCTCGCGTAGAGCAGTTGCTCGCCCGCGTTCTTGGCCTCGGCCAGCTCGTGCAGCTTGTGCGCGTCGTCGGCGTGGGCTTCTGCCTCGTGCACCATGCGCTCAACTTCGTTCGGATTCAGCCCCGAGCCGCCCTTCGATCTTGATCTGCTGCAGGTTGCCGGTGCCGAGATCCTTGGCCGAGACGGCGATGATGCCGTTGGCGTCGATGTCGAAGGCGACCTCGATCTGCGGGATGCCGCGTGGTGCCGGCGGAATGCCCATCAGGTGGAACTTGCCCAGCGTCTTGTTGTAGGTCGCCATCTCGGACTCGCCCTGCAGCACGTGCACCTCGACCGAGTCCTGGTTGTCGGAGGCGGTGGTGAAGATCTCCGACTTGCGCGTCGGAATGGTGGTGTTGCGCTCGATCAGGCGCGTGAAGACGCCGCCCTTGGTCTCGATGCCTAGCGAGAGCGGAGTCACGTCGAGGAGCAGGATGTCCTTGACCTCGCCNTTGAGCACACCGGCCTGGATCGCGGCGCCGACGGCAACCACCTCGTCGGGGTTGACGCCCTTGTGCGGATCCTTGCCGACGATCTCCTTGACCCGCTCCTGCACCGCCGGCATACGCGTCATGCCGCCGACGAGGATGACGTGGTCGATCTTCTCGGCGCCCAGTCCGGCGTCCGAGAGCGCCCGCTTGGTTGGCTCGACCACGCGCTCGAGCAGCGCGGCGGTCAGCTCGTTCAGCTTGGCGCGTGTGAGCTGGAGATCGAGGTGCTTGGGGCCTTCGGGGGTGGCGGTGATGAAGGGCAGGTTGATCTGAGTGGACATCGTCGAGGAGAGCTCTATCTTGGCCTTCTCGCCCGCCTCGTAGAGTCGCTGCAGCGCCATCGGGTCCTGGCTCAAGTCGATGCCGTTGTCGCGCTTGAACTCGGCCGCCATCCAGTCCACGACGGCCTTGTCGAAGTTGTCGCCGCCGAGGTGGTTGTCGCCCGAGGTGGACTTGACCTCGAAGACGCCCTCGCCCAGCTCGAGCACCGAGACGTCGAAGGTGCCGCCGCCCAGGTCGAAGACGAGGATGGTCTGGTCGTGCTCCTTGTCGAGACCGTAGGCGAGCGAGGCCGCGGTCGGCTCGTTGATGATGCGCAGCACGTTCAGCCCGGCGATCTTGCCGGCGTCGCGGGTCGCCTCGCGCTGGGCATTGTTGAAGTAGGCCGGGACGGTGATTACCGCGTCGGCAACCGGCTCGCCTAAGTAAGCCTCGGCGTCGGTCTTCAGCTTCTGCAAAATCATCGCCGAGAGCTCCGGCGGCGCATACTGCTTGCCTTCGGCGTTCACGCGCACATCGGCGTTCGGACCCTTGACGACGTCGTAGGGGACGATCTTCATCTCCTCGTTCACCTCGTCGAACTTGCGCCCCATGAAGCGCTTGATCGAGAAGATGGTGTTCTGGGGGTTGGTGACCTGCTGGCGCTTGGCCGGAGCGCCAACCAGGCGCTGGCCGTCCTTGGCGAAGGCGACTACCGACGGCGTCGTCCGTCCGCCCTCGGCGTTCGGAATGACCGTCGGCTCGCCGCCTTCGAGCACGGCCATACAGCTGTTGGTCGTGCCCAGGTCGATACCGATCGTCTTTGCCATTTTCAAAATCTCCTTCGTACGTTGTTAGCTGCTAAGAAAATCTAAGCCTCAGTGTATCAACCTTTCCCCTACCTGCAAGATTCTATGCCGGTACATCTCGCCTCCAGTCGCGCCTGCCGCCCGCTTGGCTGATAGCGCGCCGGCGCCGCTAGAGATCTCTCGATCCTCTGCCGACAAAAAACGCAAGATCCCTCGCTCGAGCGAGCGCCCGCTCACTCAGGTGGGCGACCACATCCGCGCGAAAAACACCCTTTTGGGTGAGAAACGCCGCTGTCAACAGCGAGAACGAGGGATTAACACCCGCGTAGGCCCCGCCGATTACCCAACGCAGTGGCAGGCGATGGCGGCATCGGTTCCAGCGTGCGGAAACCCCGCATCCTTCTGGGCACCTCTGACGAGACCTACCTGAAAGACGTCCGCCGAGCGCTACAAGAAGCCGGCTACCGCGTCGAGGCGGCTCTGGACAGCGAGACTGTGATGGCCTCGCTCGAGCCACGTCGTTATGACCTCGCCATTCTCGATACGGGCCTCGGTGAGGTCGACGGGCTGTCCATCTTCGATCGCTTGCGCACCGAGCCGGACGGCCGCGACCTATATCTGATCGCACTCGGCGACACCGATGAGAGGCAGCCGCTCGGCGCCCCCGTCGGGCCCGACGACTGCGTGAACAAGCCGTTCGAGATCGCCGACCTTTTGGCCAGCATTCACATCGGTGTGCGTACCGTCACGCTCCAGCACGAGCTCGACTTCGCCAATCACCGCATCTCGACGCTCGCCATGACCGACACGCTGACCGGGCTGCCGAACCGCCAGTCGATCTACGACATGCTCGGCACCGAGATCGCGCGGCAGGATCGGGAGAGCCCGCCTTCGTGCCTGGCGCTCGTCGACATCGACCACATGCGCGAGATAAACGATGCCTACGGCCGCGCGGGCGGCGATCTGGCCGTTCTACGCGTCGCTCGTACGCTGCGCTCAACCGCGCGCGAGGCCGACACCGTCGGCCGGCTCGGCGACGACAAGTTCACCATCGTTCTTTACGACTGCACCCCCGAGGATTCCGTAGTCGCCTGCGACCGGCTTTGCGAGTCGATCGCGCACGAACCGTTGGTCATGCCCGACGGCGAAGTTCGCCTCTCGGTGTCCTGCGGCGTGGTTGCGCTCGACCCGGATTTCTCCGCAGTCGAAACGCTTGACGCCGCGCGCGCCGCCCTACACACCGCCAAGGCGCGCGGCGTCAATCATGTCGCCCTCGAGGCGAGGTTCCGCGAAGCCTGGTTCTAAGCCAAACGAAGAGCTCGTTCCGAACGAGGCACTCCGCTTAGGCGCGCTCACGACTGCACGCACGAGCGCATCGCT
>JGI24145J26757_10000833_pt1 | contig 10482 bp, 10 predicted proteins | sample BarGraIncu01122A_FD_26757 | JGI IMG/M metagenome (IMG submission 26757) | reverse complement strand
AAAAAGCCCGAAGATACACATAAGCTCATTTTCAGCTCGATGGGCCTTAAGCTTCTCATGTCCCTTGCGACGATGTTTGTCGTAATCGTATTCGCTCTCCTCACGCCGTATCCACTCGATGTCAAAGTGCTGATCGTCTTAATGTCGGTCACGCTCGTAATGGGCGGCGTCGGGAGCATGTTCAGCGCGGTATTCAACATTTACCAGGACATGAAATATATCTCGATCATTCAGATTGCCGAGCGAATCACTTTTGCCACGTTGGCGTTCGTCTTTCTGATTGCAGGACTTAGCGTGCCTGGTGTCATACTTGCGATCATTATCGCCGCTTTTGCCAGCCTGATATTGAATTTCATACTCAGCCGGCGAATTGACGACTATAAGCTGAACTTTAGGCCAATATTCGACCGTGCAATACTGACGCCGGCCGTGTGGTTCGGTCTTGCAGGAATGCTTGGGTTCATATGGCAACGAATAGACACTATCATGATCTCACTTTTGTCGAATTCCGCCATGACTCAGGTCGGACTTTACACACCTGCAGTAAACTATGTCGGCATAGGCGATATGGCAGTCATTGCACTGACAGGGGCATTTTTTCCCATAATCTCAAAAGCAGCGCATGATAGAAAGATTTCCAGAAAAGAGTTGTCTAAGTACTTTGGCTACTTTGCCGTAGCCGGGCTCGTCGCAGTTGGAATAACATATGCGTTCGGGGGCCAGGTGATGGTTTTCGCCTTCGGTCCCAACTTCGCTGATTCTATCGTTTTCATCAACATCCTTATCATAGGATTTGCTGTGAATTTGGTCACCATCCCAACGTCTCTGCTGTTGGATGCAACTAACCTTCAAAAGGTGCACGTGCTAAACGCGACCTATCTTACAGGGGTAAATATTGGTTTGAATTGGATCCTGATCCCAACTATAGGTGCCCTGGGGGCTGCGTTTTCGACGACGATATCGCAAAGTATAGGGGCAGTTCTCGGCATCCCTATTGCGCTTTACTTCCTCAAGCGGGCGCACCGTTTGTGACATTTTTACTCCGTATGAACAAACTCTGTTCAAAGGCATCTCTCGCTTTTTTGTATTGCGCGTTTCTTGCTCTCTATCGTCTACCACAGGTAACAGAGAAGAACGAAATGAAATCGAAAAGCTCTTTTACTCCTCTAGCGTTGCGCAGGTGAAAACGATTAGTTATTCATCGACGCGGGCCAAATCAAAGTGGGCTCAATTTTTTCCCCAACTAATGTATTTTTATGCTGCAAAAAAAAAGAAAGCAAGTCAGAGAGTTTTTTGGAGATGAGCTTTCAAAAGCACAAGTACTCGAGGATACATGCATAACCTGTACCTAATACAATCATTGATTGCGCAATCCTTCCTCGATCAGCTGTACACTTGGCTACTACAGGTTTCAAATTTTATCCTCGGTGTGATTGACGCATACGGGTATGCTGGCATTTTCATAGGAATGGTGATAGAGAGCATTGGTATTCCGCTGCCTAGCGAGATAATATTGCCCTACGCGGGCTATCTAGCCTATTTAGGGCGCTTTGACTTTTGGATAGTGGTTATTGTTGGCACTTTCGCGTGTCTCGTTGGGTCGCTCATTACGTATTTCATTGCCTTTTTTGGCGGTAATTATTTTTTTGAACGCTACGGAAAGTATGTGGGAATTACTGAACGTGAACTGCGCCTCGCAAATGAATGGTTTAAAAAATATGGAGAGATTTTCGTTTTTTTAAGCAGAATGATTCCGGGAGTACGGGCTTACGTATCTATACCAGCGGGAATCTGTAGAATGGATCTAAAGAAATTCTCTACCTACACTTTTTTAGGCTCATTGCCGTGGAACGCTGCATTGGCTTTTGCGGGGTTCTATCTAGGTGCTAACTGGCACAATATTACCGCTTCCTACTACAGCATTGTGGTTGCGGTTTTGCTCGTCTTAGCAGTCGTGATTCTAGTGTACGTATTACGATCGAGGCGAGCCAAGCGGCGGCGCTCGTGAATGGAGGCGATCGAGAAGCGCTCACCGGAAGAGATAAACGCTAACTAAGCGTATTTATATTGAGAATAATAGTCGCTACGCGATGATTTTAAGCGACAAAGCTCCTATTTTGTGATACGTGGGTTAATTTTCTGAGGGAGAGTCATTGAAAACAATTTCTGAGAGAATACTATCAAACCGAAGTGGGGTGGATGTTGAAAGTGGGGAGATAGTTGCCGTGCCGGTCGATTTAGTTTTCGCTCACGACGGCACGCTGCCACTCGCGATTCAGCAACTTGGCGACCATATAGTCAAGCATCCAAAGAAGGTGGTGGCTTTCTGTGATCATGCATCGCCCTCACCTTCTGAAAAAGTGTCAAACGTTCAAGCGTTTATGCGGCAGTTTGCCCGCCGTTACGGCATGGATTTCTATGAAAACGGAGACGGGATCTGCCATCAAATTGTTCTCGAGAGGTATGCATCGCCCTACAAAGTAATAGTTGGAGGCGATAGCCACACGTGCACCCACGGAGCACTTGGTGCTTTTGCCACCGGTATGGGGTCGACTGACGTGGCCGCCGTTATGGCACACGGAAAAACGTGGTTGAAGGTTCCAGAGACTATAAGAGTGGAGGTCTCCGGAGAACTTCCTNAACACGTTCATTCAAAAGACGTATTTTTAGAGCTTGTGTCGCAAATTACGGCAGATGGAGCTACATACAAAGCGCTCGAATTCTGCGGCGAAACGGTCGAGGCAATGAGTGTTGAATCNCGCGCTACGCTCTCCAACATGGCCATCGAAGCCGGTGCTAAAGTCGGTCTCTGCGCTGCAGATGAAAAAGTAAAAGCGTATTTAACGCGCTATGGCCGAAGTAATGATTTCAAAGCGTTGTACCCTGATGAGGGCGCTGTGTATGCCAAACAGGTTCATATAAGCGCCGATACCGCCGTTCCTCTGATTGCTAAACCTCACAGGGTCGATAACGTCGTGCCAGTTACAGAGCTTGAAGGTACAGAGCTTGATCAAGTATGCATTGGGTCGTGCACGAACGGGCGAATTGAAGATCTTCGAGACGCGGCACGCATTTTGAAGGGCCATCGAAGCAGAGCTCGACTAGTGGTGTATCCAGCAAGCCGCGGAGTCCTTCTCGATGCGCTAAAAGAAGGCATCGTAGAAACATTCCTAAAGGCAGGTGCCTCTATTGGCCCGCCAGGGTGTGGTTTTTGCATCGGGAGGACAGTTGCTTTAGGAGACGATGAAGTCGCTCTTTCTACTCAAAATAGAAACTTTAAAGGCCGGATGGGCAACGACAAGTCATTTATTTACCTCTCGAGTCCATCGACGGCAGCAGCAAGCGCCATAGAGGGAAGGATCACAGATCCACGAAATCGTGATAGCTAGAACACAGAAAAAAGGGTGGAGCTATGAACATTAAAGGAGAGGTTGTCAGAGTATTCCCTAGCGATACTAACACGGACGAAATTATTTCAGGGAAATACAAGTATGATGAACTCGATTTGAACAAGCTTGCTAAACATACTTTTGAATCAATCGATTCGCACTTTTATGAGGATTGCCAAGGTTTAAGAAACCTATTCTCGTTGCAGCGGCAAACTTTGGGTGCGGTTCGTCAAGAGAACAGGCGCCACAGGTTCTCAAGGCTTGCGGTATCTCGTGCATCATCGCAGAATCCTTCGCGCGGATATTCTACCGAAATAGCTTCAACATTGGTCTTCCTCTTGTAGAATGTGCAGGCATCTCGAAAGAGATGGCCCGAGGAGAAGACCTAGAAGTGAATTTTGATGCGGGAGTGATTCGCAACGAAGATCGACAAATAGAACTCCATTTCAAGCCGATTCCAACGTTTATGCAAGAATTGCTCGAGAAAGGCGGACTAATGCCATACTTAGACGCCTGTGGGGGATATACGGACTGATCAGCTCGACGACCTTTTTAACGACAAACGCCATTAGGTGAGTTAATGCAAGATGTAGCTGTAATTATGGGAGATGGGGTCGGACCTGAGCTAGTTAAGGCAACGATGCGTGTTGTGACTGCTACAGGGGCGCCAGTAAACATGATCCTGTGTCAAGCCGGAAGCGACTGGTACGAATCTCACACAGGGGACTCATTGATTCCCGATGAGACTCGAGACGTGATTAATTCAACTCAAGCGTGTTTCAAAGGGCCGACCACAACTCCAGGAGGCCCGGGCTCCCCGCGCAGTGTAGCAGTCACTATTAGACAAGAGATGGATCTCTACGCAAACGTTCGTCCAATAAAAACGTTTGCCAACACTCCCAGTCCTCTTGGGGACGTTGACTTTGTGTGTATACGTGAAGCGACTGAAGGTATGTACGCAGGGATTGAAATGCAACTCTCGGCCGATATGTTTGTCGCGCTGCGGAAAATCACGAAATCGGCGAGCCGAANAATCGCCAAATTTGCTTTTAAAGAGACAAAAAAGCGAACGTGGAAAACCGTTGTCGCGATCCACAAAAGCAACATACTGAAACAGACTGACGGCGCTTTTCTCCAAGCTGTTCGAGAGGCAAAGAAAGACTATCCGAGCATCGACCTGTGGGAGTATCACGTAGATAATGTAGCACAACAACTCGTGAAAAACCCACAAATATTCAATAAATCGATATTGCTTTCGACCAACCTCTTTATGGATATAATTAGCGAAGAATGTGCGGCGTTAGTAGGTAGTATTGGCATGATCTATTCGGCCAATTTTGGCGACAATTATGCGATGTTTGAACCCGCTCACGGATCTGCTCCAAAGTACCGGAACCTTGATAAAGTAAATCCAACCGCCTCTGTGCTCGCTGGAGCTTGGATGCTCGATTACTTAGGCAGCTCGCATGAGTCAACTATGATCTTCGAAGCCCTACAAGAGGTAATTGCCGAAGGCAAGACAACGTACGACCTTGGAGGCGGCCTTCGTACAAGCCAAGTAGTTGACTGTATTATCGACAAGGTCGAAAGCTACCTGAAAAGGGGATAATTGCAGGCAGAAAACGTAGCTACTCTTTCTCTAGACACATTACGCATGCGCTGCGTCTTTTATCTAATACGTTACCTTTCGCGGCGCAGCTCACACACTCCTTGGACAGTCCTCCGCTCGCGAATCGCTTCTCGGGTCGCATGTGACGACAGTCAAAACTCCTTAGTAGCTCCTCAATCCCGCACTCTTCGCACTGTGCTTGGTGAACCATGATGCCCTCGCCGGCAAGAGAACACGAGTGGTACTCGAGGTTTCCACCGCCGAGCGAGACGTTATCGCGCCGGCGAAAGCGACATTCCTTCGTCATTCCTGCCTCCGCGAGCTAATTATTCATAACGCGTGTGAACAATCCAAGGCGGGAACACTTCCTCGCTCGTCAGGAAGTACTTGATNGCGTATTCCTTCAACTCATCGTCTGAAACGCTTGAATTGCGAGCCTCTTCGTCATAGAGCTTATGTATGTCGTTGCAGATCATCTTGATCCGGCGGTCGTTTTTCCTTAAGCTTACTTCCACGCCCAAAAGTTCGTTCAAAACTTGCTGCATCTTGTGGCGGACCACTTCCCTTCCAGAAGAGTCTCCAACAAGCAGAACTCGTTTTGCACCCACAACCTCAGGAGGAAATGGCTCGTACGTAAAAGGGTTCTTCAAAACGCCATCGGTATGTATACCACTCTCGTGGGCGAAAATATTTTCACCGACGATGGCCTTGTTCCTTGGTAGTCTAAAAGCAAGCTCATGTTCTAAATAGCGTGTAAGCTCTGTTACTGGTCGGGGATTGTACTTTTCAAACCCTTTGACTCGGCAAAAAAGGAAGGTTAAGATCTTTTCAAGCTCGGTATTCCCTGCCCGCTCTCCCACACCCATGAAGGTCAAGCTTGACCAATTCGCTCCGTGCCAGTATCCTGCCAAGGTGTTGGCCACACCGAGCCCGAAATCATCGTGAACGTGCATTTCGAGATTCGTCGCACCGATCTCTTTAAAGTTACGCACGATCTTGGGGATACTGAACGGCAACGGGGTGTCTTCGAACGGCAAGCCGTAATTTAGCGTATCACAGATTCTGAAAATCGCATCAGGGGCAATGCTTAGTAAATCCTTCACCAAGGGGATAACGAAATTTGGAATATCTGCTCGTGTAATATCTTCAAGATGGCATCGAACCTTCAGACCATGATCCACTGCATATTGAAGGGCTTCAGTATACTTGTCGCGCGCCTGTTCGCGATCTACGAAGCCAAGTTTGTCGAAAATATGCGTATCCGATATAGACATGAGAATGCCCACCTCATTTATGCCTTCCATCGTGATGCTCATGTCGATGTCTTCCGCGTTTGCGCGCGCCCACCCGGTAATCTCAGGTTGTTCATAACCATAGTCTAGCATTTCGCGGGCTAACACGCGATCACGCTCGTTGAAGAGGAAGCACTCCAGCTTTTCTATACCCATTTCGTGCAATAACTCAAATATCCTAAGCTTTTGCGCTTTCTTAAGCACGATTCCGGGCATTTGTGACCCGTCTCTTAATGTGCTGTCGCTAATCTTGACGTCTATATCGCCTGGGAGCTCGATTTTTGGCATCTCGGCATATGATCTATACAACTTTAGGCCCCTCCACTTGTTTGTAACGGAATATAACGTATCCCAGATTCTTATTATGGCAACAATTCTATATGAACCTAGTTCCGCACCATTCACTGGTCCGCCTCTTACCCATTGAATATTGATATACTAAAAAAGACGAAAGAGTCCTCGATGGGAAAATCGCAAGTCACCCTCAAATATGGAAAAGGTAAAACCTCAGTTACTCTCGACACGAATAACCTAATTCAGGTGATAGAACCACTCGAAATCGAAGTATTGGATGAGGAAAGCGAAATCGTTCGTGCTTTGAATGATCCAATAGGAACTCCCACGCTCTACGAAATCGCATCACAACGGAAAGGCCCAAAAAAGGATTTGCACGTAGTCGTCATTGTGAGCGACGTCACCAGACCGACCCCGACTAAAAAGCTGCTACCGCACGTTCTAAACGAATTGCGAAAAGCAGAGATTCCTGACAGCCAGATAACGATGTTATTTGCACTCGGAATTCACCGACCTCTTTCAAAGGCAGAGATGAAAGAACTCGTAGGTGATGATGTTTTTAATCACTACCGGTGCATCAACCACGACGGCAATAAGTGCGTTTTTGTCAGCACAACGTCAAGAGGGACACGAGTTTATGCAAACGAAGTAGTACTCAGCTCTGACGTGCGAGTTTGCCTCGGCACGGTTGAGCTCCATTATTTTGCTGGATACAGCGGTGGATATAAGTCATTGCTACCAGGCGTTTGTGCGCGCGAGACGATTGAATCAAATCACAAACTGATGCTTCAGCCAAACGCTGAAGCCGGAAGGCTGGACAGTCCTGTGAGAGAGGATCTCGAAGACGCAGGCCAACTAATTGGATGCGATTTTATCGTGAATGTGGTGCTTAACGCACAAAAACAAATCGTTAAAGCTGTCGCAGGTGATCCGATTCGAGCGCACCGCGAAGGGGTTAAAGTTGTCGATTCTATGTACATAGTACCAATAACAGAGCTCGCAGACGTTGTTCTAGCATCAGCAGGAGGCTCGCCGAAGGATATAAACCTCTTTCAAGCACAAAAAGCGCTCGATAATGCGAAACACGCGCTCAAAGACGGAGGCGCCATCGTTTTAGCAGCTGAATGTCCGGAAGGACTGGGAGAAAAGGTATTTGAGCGTTGGATTCACGAAGCACAAGACAAGCAGGAGCTTGTTGATAGGCTCGACTATGCTTTCGAAATAGGCGGACACAAAGCCGGAATTTTGGCAAAGCTTACGCAAAAAGCAGACGTCTACCTCGTCTCAGAGCTTCAAAAGGAAATTGTCGAGCGAACATTTCTACTCTGCTCTCGAAATTTAGAAGAAGCCCTGCAAGCAACGCTAAACAAGCACGGGCCAAACGCCCGAATTATAGTGATGCCTTTTGGCGCTTACACTCTCCCTCGGCTCCAACAAAAGAGCATAAAAGGTGCGGACAAAACAAACCGCGAAGTGCATCGCTAGTCATGTGGGTAACGAACTGCCGAAACTATTCAGGCGAGTCATCAAATATCAGAAAGCGATTCGGCAGCATAGAGTGTCCACTTTTTTTACTAGTTCTTTCCAATTCGGAGATCGCGACCGTAACTGGCATATCGGGGGCAGGAAGCAGCCAGAAGTACGTTCAATATACGCCTGCCGCCGATGCAGAAATTGTCTCCCACGGAAAGTTAAAAACGGTCAGCGTTATGTCTGATGCGCCCTCTGGTGCAGCTACTCCGGCCGTTCTTACGCGTGCGGGCCTAAATCTTTCACAATCAGCACATCTATTAATTAATTCAGGTTTGCAAATTGTCCCAGGCGTGCCCTACTATGACCTTCGCGCAAAACACGGCTATGACATCCGTCTTCGACCTGGCGTTCCTGACGCCAGCACAATCCGCGACGCTTCCCGCAAGCTTGCAGAGTGTTGTGAATGCGATTTGGCAGTGATAGGAGAGACGATTCCTGGAGGAACGACCACCGCATTGTGTGTGCTAAGAGCACTCGGCTACAGCGCAAACGTTAGCAGCAGCTTTGCCGCAAATCCTACGGCCTTAAAGGAAAAAGTCGTAAGAAAAGCTATGCAAGGAGCGTCCATCAGTCCAGGAAGCTTACAAGGAGATCCAATGCGGGCAATCAAGCTATTCGGTGACCCTATGATGCCTTGTGTTGTTGGGCTGACCGAAGGCTTCCTAAATAGCGGGAAAGATGTTGTTTTAGCCGGCGGAACCCAAATGGGAACTGTCGCTGCTGTCCTAAAGGAACTCAACCTTAGTGACGATCTTGTTTTAGCAACGACAAAATATGTCTTTGACGACACGTCAGCGCGATTTATTGAGTTGATTGAAGCGTTAGAAATCGATGCATTTAGCGCTTACCCAGATTTCTCAAAAAGCTCAATTAGCGCACTGCAGAAATATGAACAAGGAGAAGTCAAAGAAGGTGTAGGGGCTGGCGGGGCTATGGCCTTAACCTGCATTGCCGGGTTCAGTCAAGATGCCTATAGACGAGAGGTAGAGACGGTCATTAAACAGCTGTAATGTATGTTTTTTGAGAGATTCGAAGCGTGCACCCGTAATCATAGGAGATGGCAAACTCGCTCAACAAACTATAAGAGTATCGTGCATCAATATGGATGAGATGTTCAAGAAAAAGCACGTCGTTTCAATGCGTGATTTGACGCGCGAAGATGTTGAGTTTATTTTAGACCGTGCAGAGAGAATGATGCCGTACGCAAAATCCGGCGTGCGGGTGCTCCAAAACCGGATATTGGCGTTACTTTTTTTTGAACCAAGTACGAGGACACGGCTCTCGTTTGACTCAGCGATGAAGCGGCTGGGCGGATCCACTCTTAACTTGACTTCAGAAGAAAGCTCGGTACTAAAAGGCGAGACGCTAGCTGATACGATAAAAGTTGTTGAAGAATATGCGGATGCCATAGTCCTCAGGCACCCAAGAGAGGGCGCAGCTCGCATGGCTAGCGAAATATCAAGGATCCCCATCATAAACGGGGGGGATGGAGCGGGGCATCATCCGACACAAACTCTTCTTGACCTTTACACAATAAAAAAAGAGAGTCACCTAGATAATCTCGACATAGCCTTACTTGGGGATCTTAAATACGGAAGAACTGCCCATTCATTGGCCTATGCCCTTAACATGTTCGGTGCTAACATCGCACTGGTCGCCCCAGAAGGACTTCAAATGCCGAAGTACATCGTTAACAGCTTGAATTCAGTCAGGTTGGCCGAGGACGTGGACGATGTTATTCACGATGTAGATGTTCTCTATGTTACGCGAATACAAAAAGAGCGATTTCCTGATCCAAACGAGTATTTACGCGTTGCAAAGAGTTACCGGTTAACGCTAAGCGCCTTAGATCAAGTGCGCGAAAATCTAATTATTATGCACCCACTCCCACGCGTTGATGAAATAGCCCCGGAAGTAGATCAAACCAAATATGCACGATATTTCGAACAGGCGTTCTACGGGATACCTGTCAGAATGGCATTACTTGCGATTCTTATGAATGGTGCAATATGACGTTGAAAAAAATCAAGGAAGAATTGCGAGTCCGATCAATCAAAAATGGCTCTGTCATAGACCATATTACAGCCGGAAATGCGCTGAATGTGCTCAAAATACTCGATATAATCGGCACAACGAAAGCTATCGTAAGCGTTGCTATGAACGTCACAAGCAAAAGATTACCATACGGACGAAAAGATATCGTAAAGATAGAAGATCGGGAGCTGAGTCCTGCAGAGGTCGACAAGATTGCCCTTATAGCCCCTCAAGCGACGATCAATATCATACGGGATTATGAAGTCGTGCAAAAAAACTCAGTTGTTTTGCCAAATGTAATCACTCACGTCGTTCGGTGCCCCAACCTAAA
>JGI24145J26757_10000823_pt1 | contig 10594 bp, 9 predicted proteins | sample BarGraIncu01122A_FD_26757 | JGI IMG/M metagenome (IMG submission 26757) | reverse complement strand
AATTTTATTTATGACAGACAGACTCATTCTGGCAATAAATCCTGGCTCAACTTCAACTAAATTTTCACTCTTTGAAGAAGAAAAGCTGGTTTTTGAAAAAACTCTCAGACATTCTTCTGAAGAATTAAATAAATTTGAACAAATTACTGATCAGTTTCATTTCAGAAGAAATCTGATAATGAATGAATTATCTGAACGGAAGATAGATGTTTCCCGGATTGCAGCAGTAGTTGGCCGGGGAGGTCTGGTCAAACCGATTGAATCGGGTATTTATAAGGTCAATCAAAGGATGAAGGATGATCTGACAGCAGGATACTCGGGTCAGCATGCCAGTAATTTAGGCGGACTGATAGCTGATGATATTGCAACTTCTTTGTGTTGTGCATGTGCCTACATTGTCGATCCGGTTGTTGTAGATGAACTTCAGGCTATTGCAAGAGTATCGGGGCATCCGGAAATTGAGAGAAAATCAATATTTCATGCACTAAACCAGAAAGCTGTTGCCCGTACCTATGCATCTTCAACCGGAAGGAAATATGAAGACTTAAATCTGATTGTTGCCCATATGGGTGGTGGTGTAAGTGTGGGAGCACATAAAAACGGAAAAGTGATAGATGTGAATAATGCCCTTAATGGAGACGGCCCGTTTTCCCCTGAAAGATCTGGTGGTTTACCAGCCGGACAGCTGGTAGATCTTTGTTTCAGCGAAAGGTTCTCGCACGATGAACTAATGTCAATGCTGACAGGAAAAGGGGGTATGATGGCCTATCTCGGTACTAATAGTTTCATTGAAGTTTGTAAAATGGCAGATGAAGGCGACCAGGTAGCTATTCTTATTAGTAAAGCTGCTTCATACCAGGTTGGGAAGGAGATAGGCTCAATGGCTGCTGTTTTAGAAGGAAAAGTCGACGCAATTATACTCACAGGCGGGATGGCTCATCAGGATTCGTATATAAATTATATCAGATCCATGGTAAGTTTTATCTCGGAAGTTGTTGTATATCCTGGTGAAGATGAGCTAAAAGCTCTGGCATTCAATGGATTACTTGCATTGGATGGAAAGATTGAGATCAAGGATTACTGACCGTTACCGGCAATATTTTCCCGTTAAAAAATTTATGTCCGGTAAGGGCAAAGCCCGAAATATACTCTGCCATTTGTTTTGCATCAACCGGAGCTTTATAACCCGGAAATGCTTCATCAAGCATCTCAGTCTGAACAGACCCCAGAGCCAGGCAATTTACGCTTATCCCGAACCTGTTAAATTCAAGGGCAAGACATTCTGTTAGACATGCAAGAGCAGCTTTAGAAGCGCTGTAATAGGAGAGCCCCCTGTATTTTGAGCTTCCCTGATATCCTCCCATACTTGATATATTCACTATATGAGAACCTGAAGGCATCAACGGTTTTACAATCCTGATAAGTGATGCCGGACCGAAAAAGTTTGTCTCCATAATCATCCTGGCCTCCTCATTGCTCATTTCCAGAAAATCGCGGGCTATTAGAAAACCTGCATTGTTAATAAGAATATCAACCCTTTCGAAATGTTTAGCTACGGTTGACCTGAACGATTCACATTGACTGTCAAAAAGCGACATGTCGAGACAGAATGAACTGACATTTTTATGTTCAGATGTAATACTTTTCAGAGCCTTCTCATTCCTTCCGGTTACAAGAACCTGATTGCTATTATCATGCGCCAGATTAATAACAATTTCCTTTCCTATGCCCCTTGTTCCGCCGTTTACAATAATATTCATTTTGCTGCTTTTAAAGATGAATTCAAATAGTGGTTCAAAATTAAAAACAATAACGGTAATTAATAATATTGGCTACCGACAATCATGAATATCAATCCTAAAACCGCTTGAAAATCAATGGAAAAATATTAAATCTAAAATATAAAATATTAATCTAAATGATCTTTATATATACAATACATAAACTAATTATCTTATATTTGCGAACAAATATATTATAATCAAGCAAATATATAATAGTTTGAAAAACAAGATGTCGGGAAGGTCATTCCCTTCGTTTTAGATAGAAATTTAACGACTGACTTATGAAAAGCAAGAGAGTAGCAATAATAGGATGTGGAAATATAGGAACCTCTCTATTGCAGGGGTTACTGAAACAACAGACGATTCCTGCAAAAGATATTACTGCAACAAGAAGAAATTTAGAAGAACTTTCCTATCTGAAGGAATATGGAGTAAGGTTGCTCTCAGATAATATTGAAGCCATCAGGAATTCTGATCTAATAATAATTGCTGTAAAACCGTATAACATTGTGAGTGTACTGGAAGAGCTAAAGGATCATCTTGTTTCAGGACGACATTTAGTTATATCAGTTACTGCAGGTGTGACCATAGGTAAAATTCGGAATGTAATTGGTACCTCGATCCCTGTATTCAGAGCAATGCCAAATATTTCTGCAAGTGTAGGGAAATCAGTCACATGTATATGTCATGACAGAGTTGGTAACGAAGATCTTAACACAGTAAAATCTCTTTTTGAACTGATCGGCACCACTATGACAATTGATGAGGATCTGATGGAATCAGCGACTATCCTGGGAGCTTGCGGAATAGCATATGTTCTCAGGTTTATCAGGGCAATGATTCAGGGTGGTATCCAGATCGGATTTGATGCGGCAACGGCAAGTTTCATTGTAAATCAAACTGTTAAAGGTGCAGCAGAACTATTGATAGAAAGACATCAACATCCTGAATTTGAGATAGATAAAGTGACCACTCCAAAAGGATGCACAATAGTTGGATTAAATGAAATGGAACATAATGGTTTCAGCTCTTCACTTATAAAAGGACTGGTTGCCTCTTTTGAAAAGATAGAGAGGTGAGGTACAGACAAATACTAAAGGAGATTACCTTCGGCCTTCGACCGACATAGTCGGTGAGCTCGTCCCGCTGGAGCGAGACTCGGTTCCTCGCTAACGCTCGGAATGATAGTGCTTTGTCAGGTCATAATGTAAAGGTGGCGGTTAGTCTGTTCAAACCGCCACCTCTACATTATTTAAACAAAAACAAACTGTCATTCCGAATGAAGCGAAGCGAATTGAGGAATCTCCTGGAGCCCAGACTTTCATATTATTCTCTAAAAAGATTACGCATTCGACATATTAATAAATACAATTTTTCGTTTATTTGTATCGTTCTCTAAAAAAGCTTCAATTAAATAAAAATGGCTCCTACAAATAAAATTCCGATAAGTCATCGCTTACGAACTATTCTTTTAACGTGCATCCTCGTATCGATATCATTTTCAATAATATCCGCACAGAAAACTAAGGAGGATATTTTTCCTTATGACCAGAAAGAACAGGCACCTCCTGTAAAAGAGAGACTATTTTATGGAGGAAGTTTTGGACTGATGTTCGGATCCATTACAGATATTCAGGTATCTCCGGTGGTTGGATTCTGGGTTTTACCACGTATAGCAATAGCTGCAGGTCCAACTTACAGATTCTATAAGGATGTACAGGACAAAACTTCAATCTATGGAGGGAGAGGATATATGCAATTTGTTGTAATTCAGGATCTCAGTAGAATTATTCCCGTAGGGGGGCATACTGGGCTTTTTCTTCATGTGGAGGATGAATTGCTCAGCCTCAAAGCGAACTTCTGGAAATATCCTTATAATCCTCCGGGCCGGTTCTTTGTTAACACTGTCCTTGCTGGTGGAGGAATAAGTCAGCAGATTGGAAGAAGAGCTTCCTTGAATTTTATGGTTTTATGGCCATTAAATGATCCTATGTACAATCTGTACAGTAAGCCTGAGATAAAAATAAGTCTTACATTCTAGCTGTCTTACTGATTATATTGTGGTCAGAAATTTTCAACAATTATCCTGAAAAAGTTTTTTGTAAATTTTCACATGCCAATTTAAATTATATTTGACCCCTGAAAAATTAAACTTATATGAAAGTTGAAAACAATAAAATGGTCTCTCTGATTTATGAACTGAGGGAATACGATTCAAACGGAAGAATTATCGAAGCGCTGGATGAAGCCAGGCCATTAAAATTTATTTATGGGACTGGCAGGCTGTTACCTGTTTTTGAATCAAATATAAGTTCGTTGAAAACAGGTGATCTTTTCAGGTTCGCACTCAAATCAGAAATGGCTTATGGTGATAAAAGGGAAGAGATGATAATCAATGTTCCTGTTGCTGTTTTTGAGACAGAAGGTAAGATCAACGAAGACATTTGCAGGGTAGGTAACGAAGTGCCAATGACAGATTCAGAAGGTAATCCTTTAACAGGAATAATAAATGAAATTACCGATACCTATGTAAGAATGGATTTCAATCATCCTATGGCCGGTCTTGACCTGTTTTTTTCTGGTAAAATTGTTGAAATTCGTGAAGTCACAGAAAAAGAGCTGGCTGCAACATTGAATTCATGTGTCGGTTGCGGCAGCGATGAACATTCGGGTTGCTCAGGCAATTGTGGTTGATCTGAATAAGCTTTAAATCATTTTGCATAACAAAGATTTTGATGCAAAGAGCCTGGAAACTTTTTCCATATTTGCTTCTGAGCACCATTAGCATCACGTTGGTTCTATTGGTTCTTAAAGCTAACGCATTGCTTGAGATTCATTCCAGTATACTTCTGTTATCTAGGCTCTTAACGATTGTCTTTCTTTTTGTTTACGCTTTTCGTAAAAGGTCTTTGACTACCTGGATACTTGTCTGCATGGTAGCCGGTGCTGAATTCGGATACGATATCCCTGAAACAGCGAAAAAACTTCAGGTATTCAGCGACATTTTTCTAAGGATGATAAAAACCATCATTGCCCCTTTGCTTTTTTCAACTCTTGTCGTAGGAATCGCCGGGCATGCTAATCTAAAGCAGATTGGAAGAATGGGATGGAAATCACTTCTGTATTTCGAAATAGTTTCTACTTGTGCACTATTCATTGGCCTTCTGGCAATCAATATAGGAAAAGCGGGTGTTGGAGTGGTTTTGCCACCAAACCCTGAGGTACCACCAATTACCAGTATTAAAGCACAGACTACAAGCGATTTTATCCTTCATATCTTCCCTGAAAACATTGCTAAATCGATATTTGAAGGTCAGATTCTGCAGATTGTGATATTCAGCATTATTTTCGGGATCGCCGTGGCAATGGTTAAGGAAAAATATCGCACACCAATGATAAGGTTCAGTGAAAGCCTGGCAGAGGTAATGTTTAAGTTCACCAATATTGTCATGTACTATGCACCAATAGCTGTTTTTGCTGCAATTGCATATACGGTGGGACATATGGGGCTCGATATACTCTATAATCTCTTTAAACTGCTGGCAACCCTTTACGTGGCTTTAATTGTATTTCTGACCTTTGTTCTTCTTCCTGTTGCACTGATATTCAGAATTCCGATAAAACCATTTATCAAGGCAGTCTCGGAACCTGCTACAATAGCCTTTGCAACATCCAATTCAGAATCTGCATTGCCTTCGGCGATGGAATCTATGGAGAAGTTCGGAATTCCAAGGAAAATAGTTGCATTCGTTATACCTACAGGATATAGTTTTAATCTCGATGGTACAACATTATATCTTTCCCTTGCATCAATTTTTGTTGCGCAGGCTGCAGGCATTGATCTTCCGATTGAAAAACAAATTATTATCTGCTTTACGCTGATGCTTACCAGCAAAGGTGTTGCAGGAGTGTCAAGAGCTTCGCTTGTGATTCTGCTTGGTACTGTGGTTAGTTTCGGCCTGCCTGTCGAACCGGTTTTTATTATATTGGGAATCGATGTACTTATGGATATGGCCAGGACCTCCGTTAATGTCATTGGTAATTGTCTTGCAACTGCCGTAATTGCCCGATCTGAAAACGAATTCGATGATGTTGCTGCAAGGAACTTCAAACCGGAATAACCATTAGCCTAACTTTTTGTTTCTCCTAAATCGTACCTGCATAGATCTTTAATGAGAGAAAATAATATTACGGTGCTCTGCACCTTTGATTTTATTTCTCAGATGCATTTCTACAAATATTACGCGGCTCTGCCGCTTTCCTTTTACTGGTAAAAGATAAATATTACCGTAATATTTGTAGAAAACCACAAATACTACACGGCTACATTGCTTTGCTTTGGTTGGTACAAGGTGCGTAGCACCGAAATATTTGTAGAAAACAGATTCAACTAGAATAGAAGGTGCAGAGCACCGTAATATTTCTGACGATAATTTTAAAAACAACAACAATACATTTCTATTTTTATTAAAATCTAAACCTCTTCAGAATTGAATATTTTCCTTTGAGATGGGAAATGGTCAGGAATATTAGATTTTTTAAAAAGTTCCTATTTGAACGGATTTAAAGATTCCCTTGAATTTTTGATTTCACTTAGTAATTGCTCGATTGCTGTAGAAACACGGAACATTACATTTGTAATGCCAAAAAATTAGCTCTTTTATTCACACATGTAATCAGAATTTATATATTTTAAGATTACATAATTAATCTATTAGACATATTATACTATATTATTCATAATATACAATAAATCAATAATATACGACAGTTAACTATAGTAATTGACACTTATTTTTTCATATTTTATCAGCTTTACCTTAATTTATCTTTAGAAATGTGTGTTAAAATACTGTCTACTATGATTTTATCTAACTAAACTATTGTATAGCTTTATATAGGCAATACTTCTAATTTCAATATAATCAGACATATATGTTTATAGTGAGATCTGTAAATATTATTGTATATTAATGAATTGACAGATGTAACTCATTTAAATTACAAATGGAATCTTTATATTATTTACATTTGTAAGACCATATATTACCTCCATGAAAGAGCGCCTACTTGAATTTTTGAAGCGTGAAAACAAATCTTCTGCACAGTTAGCTGAGGAAATTGGTGTTCAGGCATCGGGTATATCCCACATATTATCAGGAAGGAATAATCCGAGTCTTGATTTTGTATTGAAGATGTTGGAGAAATATCAGTTCCTTTCAACAGAATGGCTGTTGTTTGGCAAAGGTTCCATGTACATTGAGGCCAGAATGCAAAATCTGTTTGACAATGATGTTGCTGACACGACTGAAAATGATAGAATGCGAAATAGAAATCAGCAAACCAGAAATGATATTGATTTTCAGGATGTTATAAAAGACAAATTAATAAAGGACTCAGTACAATCTGACTATAAAGCAACTTCGGACGTTGTTAAAATCGTCTGGTTTTATGAGAATAACAGTTTCGAAGAGTTTTTTCCCAAAAAATAGTTATTTACAATTGATTTTCAGCTGTAAATAAATATACTCTCCGTAAATTTTTTGAAATCAGCCATTAGAGTTATCTTTGTCGCAAACGCATGCTAGATGACAAAGCGTATTGAAGACTTTAAAGTAATTGAAAATAAGCGCCTTAACAAAGATTTTTTTATCATTGAACTTGAGGGCAATACTAAAATTCCCGATTTAAAACCAGGCCAGTTTATTCAGGTAAGAGTTGATGGAAGTCCTGAAACTTTTCTGCGCAGACCTATATCGGTACATGATGTTGATTATATAAAGAATACCTTAAAGATTCTAATTCAGATTGCTGGAAAAGGAACTGAAACATTATCCAAAATTGAGTCTGGTGATACTCTGAATATAATATATCCCTTAGGCAATTCATTCTCACTTCCCTCCAGAGGCAATAAAATTCTGCTTGTAGGTGGTGGATGTGGCATTGCACCCTTATTATTCCTGGGAAGGTACTTAAAATCTAATGATTTTGTTCCTGATATCCTTCTTGGATTCAGAAACAAAGACAGGATAATTGAATTTGAAGAATATCTTCAGATCGGAAATGTATTTATTACAACTGAAGACGATTCGATGGGAGAAAAAGGATATGTGACTACTCATTCCATCTTTGCAACCCATGAATATGACAAGATATATTGCTGCGGACCTGACAGGATGATGAAGGCAATTGCAGCCTACTGCAAAAAGAAGGAAATAGTATGTGAAGTTTCACTCGAAAACCTCATGGCTTGCGGAATAGGTGCTTGCCTTTGCTGTGTTGTCGATACAGTAAAAGGTAATCTGTGCACCTGTATTGACGGTCCTGTTTTCAATGTAAATGATTTAAAATGGTGAACCTGGGAATTTCTATAGGTGATCTGCATTTCAAGAACCCGGTCCTGACCGCTTCAGGAACATTCGGAAATGCATCTGAATTTGATGATTTCCTCAATGTTTCTGATTTGGGAGGTGTTATACTAAAGGGAACCACAATGGAACCCAGGGAGGGCAATCCATATCCGAGGATGGCTGAAACACCATCAGGAATGCTGAACTCTGTTGGTTTGCAGAATAAAGGAATTGATTACTTCGAAAAAGTTATCTATCCCAGGATATTGAACTATGATACTAATATTATTGTAAACATAAACGGGAGCTATATTGAGGATTATATTATTCTTGCTGAAAGAATTAACAAGCTTGAAAAGATTCCGGCAATTGAATTGAATATCTCCTGTCCAAATGTAAAAATGGGAGGAATGGCTTTTGGTACGAATCTCGACTCTGCCCGTGAAGTGACCAGGGAGGTAAGATCTGTTTATTCTAAAAAACTGATTGTTAAATTATCTCCTAATGTCACAAATATTGTAGATTTTGCGAGGGTTGTCGAAGAAGAGGGAGCCGATTCCGTATCACTTATAAATACATTACTTGGGATGGCGGTTGATATCACAGGTATGCGACCGGCCCTCTCTACAATTACAGGAGGACTTTCCGGCCCTGCAATAAAACCTGTAGCTCTGAGGATGGTCTGGCAGGTCGCAAATGCGGTAAAGATCCCGGTTATAGGAATGGGAGGTATTATGACGGCAGCGGATGCACTGGAATTTATTCTTGCCGGCGCCAGTGCAATTCAGGTTGGGACAGCTTCATTTATTGACCCCCGGTCTTCTATAAACATCCTTAAGGGTATTGAAAACTACCTTGTAGAAAAAGGTTATTCCGATATCAGGGAAATCGTCGGCTTTATTAATCGTACTAAAGTACAATCCTGAAAGAAGGAAAAAATAGTTCAAACATTTTAGTATAGACTATCACAATATCTCATTTTTCCTTTAAATTTGTAAGAAAATAAAATCTTATTGTTTCAATCTATTAATTAATTACTATAAAAATGTCAGAAAATTTACAAATTGATAATCTTGACAGGAAGATTCTTGACATTATTACAAAAAATGCAAGAGTTCCATATCTTGAAGTTGCCAGGGAATGTGGAGTATCGGGTGCAGCTATTCATCAGCGTGTTCAGAGGCTTATACGTATCGGGGTTATACGGGGATCAGAATTCAAGGTCGATCCGGTTATGGTAGGGTTTAAGACATGTGCATATATCGGAATTTTTCTCGACCATCCGGGGCATTTCAGAGAGGTTGTTGATAAATTCAAAGACATTCCGGAGATTATTGAATGTCATTATACTACCGGTAATTACTCACTGTTTATTAAGGTTTATACTCGTGATAATGAGCATCTGAGAATGATACTGACAGATACTATCCAGAACATTGAGGGTATAGTCAGGACTGAAACCTTAATCTCGCTTGAAGAATCAATAAACAGGCAAATCCCAGTCCTTTCCAGATAGAAAATATTGAATTTTTATTTTATAGTTTCTCCTGCAATTCAATATTGTTGGAAACAATAAGAAGACAATAATGAAAAATTGCGCTATTCTTTTGCATTAAAATAAAATTATCATACATTTGCACTCGCAAAAATAGAGGAGGATTCAGTAGCTCAGCTGGTAGAGCACATCCCTTTTAAGGATGGGGTCCTGGGTTCGAGCCCCAGCTGGATCACAAAAAAGGAAAGCATTCGCTTTCTTTTTTTATTTAGTACATCTTTAAGACATCGGAAAGGAAAAGAGGAACAAACTTCTTACATGAGATTGTCGGCTTATAGCTTTTTTCCAAAGGATAATCCTAACAGTAGTCGACCAGGCCTATTATCTTGAAATGTCGAAGGAACCAAAGTCGCCGATAAAATAATTTCAAAATGAGATTATAAGATTGCCGCGCCCTCCTTCGTCGGGCTCGCAATGACAGCCCATGTAAGGTTAATTCTGTTGGGCCCAGACCAATTAGGTAAATGAAACGGTCATTGCGAGAAGCGCAGCGACGAAGCAATCTCAAGTCCCAAGTGCGAATTTAGTTAAGTAGGAGTACGGGGAATTTTTTTTTGTAATGAAATACACTTCCCTGCGTCATGTATATAAAAACAAGTTATTAATTTAAATACATGTACTATGAAAAGAATTTTTGTATTTATCGTTCTGACGATTACAGCAACATTTGTTTACGGACAAAAATCCATCGATGATCTTTTTGAAAGATATGCCGGGAAAGATGGTTTTACAACGGTTACTATAAATGGAAACCTGCTGAAATGGGCTCGTCACCTTGGCGACAATGATGAAAATAATTCATTACCCGTTAACATCTCGGAAATACGGGTTCTGGCACAAGAGGATAAAAACATGCCAGTTGAGAACTTTTATAACCTTGTAATGAAAGATATTGATCTGAAGAA
>JGI24145J26757_10000819_pt1 | contig 10615 bp, 10 predicted proteins | sample BarGraIncu01122A_FD_26757 | JGI IMG/M metagenome (IMG submission 26757) | reverse complement strand
AATCAATTACTTCACATGCGGCATCAATTTCTGCCTGCATAACATTTTTACCCTGGCCAAGCATTGTAGCGGCATTAATACGGTACCTGAATTTTTTCGAGATCAGTTCAGCTGCTTTAGCCATGATTGCTGCACGTTCCATCCACGACAGCGTCATCCATTCGCATTTGGCGTCAAGTGCTGCATTAATCGCCAGAGAAACCTCCTTTTCCGTTGCCATGTGATAGGTTGCAAGAACATGATGATGATCAGATGGCATTACTACCTTGCCAGTTTTCCCGGTACGGATCTCTTTTCCTCCAATGATCAGAGGAATATCGACAACCTGATTTATCTGAACATCAAGTTCTTCTTCGAGCAAGGCCCGTTCACGGCTTCCTGGTCCGTAGGTCAGTACAGGTTCATTTTTTGGTTCCCTGAAATTATATATGGCGTTATTCATCTTAACTCTTTTTGCAAAGCTGATCAAAACTAAAAAATCATACAATGACTTTTGTCCTGAATTAACTACTAAACACAATCGCTATGTAAAAGTTCGTTTATATGAAAGAGTGAGAATTAGTCATAATAATGTTTTTTGTAGTAATTTGCCATAGAAATTTGAAGAAGAAAATTCAAGAATTAAAAATCCGGACTTATGTCAGAATCAAAGTTTTATCATTTTACTCAGGAAGGGTTATTTTACGGTATCGAAACAATAGACGGAGCTATAGAAGCAACGAGGGAGGGTGGATTTGTGTGGTTCAATTTTTATCAGCCTTCAAAAGAAATTCTCTCTTCATTAGTTGACAAAATCGGCATTCATCCATTGTCTGTTGAGGATTGTTTTGATGAAGAACAGGTTCCGAAAATTGAATATTTCGCAAATAACACATTTATAATATTCAATTCTTTCAGTTACGAAAAAAACGCCCTTTTTATTGATGAAGTAAATCTTTTTATCGGGAGGAACTTTCTGATAACCGTCAGCGGGCATAATTCTGACGAAAGAAAACCGCTGGATCACCTGGAACAGATCATCGAGAACGGCAATACAAACGCTAAATTGGGTCCTGATTATCTGATGCATATTGTTCTCGACTGGCTCGTTGATGCTAAATACAAGGCATTCGATGATATGGAAGAGGAACTTGAAAAAGCAGAAGAATCATTGCTTGACAATGTCGAAAAATTCCAGCCATTCCAGCTTATCAGTATGAGAAAGAACCTGATGAGACTGAGAAAAACTTTATACCACGAGAGGGAAATTCTTGTAAAGATCTGCAGGCTCGACTGCCCCTTTGTATCTGAAAAGGCAATAGTTCATTACCGCGATATTTACGATCATCTGGCAAAATTCTTTGAATTGACAGAAACATACCGCGAGATTGAAACAAGCCTTATGGAGCTTTATACTTCGCTTCTGAATAATCTGATGACCAAAATGTCGAACGATACCAATATATCTGTTAGGAGGCTTACACTGATTGCCACTATTTTTATGCCCCTTACCCTGCTTGCCAGTATTGGTGGTATGTCGGAGTGGTCGATGATGACCGGTCCTGATAACTGGAAGATCACCTATCCTCTATTCTTACTGGCTATGGTGATAATCGGCATTGTCAATTATTATTTTATAAGGAGGATGGAGAAGAGGGGGTAAAGTCGTTTTTTCAAGGATCTTAATAAAGGCAGCCACCTCAAAAATTATACCGGTACCGCAAGACGATCAGGTTCGCGGATGTTCCCAAGATCAAACATTGACATATGTTTTTCTCCGAATGACCTTATAGCATATGAAAAGAAAAGTCCTGAAAGAATGTCAATGCTGTAATGTCCCCTTGCCAGGAACAGCGCACCAACCACTATGATCAGGCAAATAAGGATCAACCATTTATAGCTTTTATCCTTAACAAGCAAAAACATAAGGAAGACATTTCCTACATGTCCCGACGGATATACGCCAAGTTCAAAGTTTGAAAACCCGTGAAAGAGAGGATCTGACCCGTTGAACATCGGCGGATTTCCAAAGGGCGTCAGGACAATAAAGATTCCTCTTACTATATAGAAAATCCCGGTCATAAGCATAAAGAGAGGAATCCTGTTATAATCCTTTTTATGGACAAAATACACTAATACGAGGAAGATCGGGATAAGACAAAAAATGTCATAGATAAGAGAAACATTATAAAATGGCAGGTGGTCGAGAATCAGATCAGAAAGCATTGGAAGGGTTTTGCCTTCACTCATGTAATTATGAAGATAAGTCTCGGAAGCAAAATTTAAGGCAGCACCGGCAATAATGGCAAGTATACCAAAATATAAATACTTGCTTTTTATTACAGGGATAAGTGAATTGAGCATCTCAGACACATATTCAAGCACTCTGTTCTTCTTTTTATCAATCTGATTCATTTGCCTATAATATAAACAGTTACATTCTATTTAACCGGGAAGGCTGGTATAAAAATGAGACACAAAGATAAAAACATAAGTTAATAATTCAGGAAATATANGGACAGGATTATTCCGACATCTGATTATATACATTGAGAATTTCGTCGGAATATTCTACCGGGGCTTCAACATGGCCCCAACCCGACTGGGTCTGCCATAATCCGTCGTAAGCGGAGTCGTGATATGAACGNATAACATGAGGGATTTGCTTTTCGGTAAGTATTTCATNGAGAAGCATTGCCTCAATCTCGTTTTTGAACATCAGTATTTTTACAGGTCTGCTCATAGCATTACTTTTGATTCATTANNGGGGCACAATTATTCAGAAGTACATCCATCAGAAAACCGGAACATTCACCANGTAGAGTAANTTCTTCGCCGGTCCGGAACATTNAATGATCACCGGATGTTGNAAAAGTACAAATCACGGATGAAATATCACTTCCGGTTTTAAGAGATACGTTAATATGGNTGCTNTCGGCAGGTGTTACCGTAGCTATTGTGCCTNTTACCTCAATAATTTTATTTATATATTTTGAAGATGCCGCTGACTCATTATCTTCAAATTCTTTCTGCAATGTCGTAGCCGTTACGACGAAATCCGGTTTGGCTTTAGCTGTATCGGGATGTTTCAGATTAAACTCATGCAGACCAAACCATACGGCAGCAACAGCTATAAACACGACCGCAAACAATGCGACTTTAATCCAGTTTTTCATTTCCAGAAGTAAATATTAATACAATTTTCCGCCTGATTCTACTATTTATTTGCAATCGGAGTATATTTCATTGCGATAGTAACTTCGAGACTTTTGTCAAATTTATCTCTTACAACTCCGGGTATAACTATCTTATAATCTTCGGGAACTATATTGAATTTGGAGTTGGCATTTATACCGCCGCTCACCACCTCAATTGTCCCTTTGGTACTGATCTTGTTTGTAACATCATGAATGGTAAGGTCTCCGTCAACTGTTACATTATAAGTTCCGTTTTTCGTAAAATCAACAGATGCCATATTTGTTATCTTTCCCTTGAAAACCGATTTTGGAATCTTATCGGATTCCATATAGTTTTCGTTGAAATGTTCTTCCATCAGTGCCCTGTCGAAGTGAAATGATTTGATAAGCGCCTGGAATACCATTTCTCCTGTTGAAATATCAAGAACCCCGACAACCTGGTTATTGTCTCCTTTAATATCTTCCATCGGGGTATGGGAATAGAAACTTATAAAACCATTTTTGGTCATGAATTTCTGTGCATTAGCTGCCAGAACAATACTCAAAAAGAATACAAATAATAATAATCGTTTCATAATCGCACTTTTAAGTAAATAAGAAAAAGCTCAACAAAAGAGTAATTCATTTAACCGCAAAGTTCGCAAAGGTTTTTGCCCCCCCTGCTCCCGCAAGGCGGGATTAATTCTCTAACATGTCCGAATTAGTCCCCTTTAGGGGGATGTACGCGAAGCGGCCAGGGGGTAATTCTTCTTTGTGACTTTTGTGGTAAATTGATTTATCTATAATAAACAAAGAACATTTCTAATAGTTTGCAGCTGCCTTATGTTTCTTCAAAGTGAATACCCTCGAAATATTAAATCCGAAATGGATATCCCCTTTTTTCCACGAGCCGGTTGTTGCCCCGAGAAATTGTTTTTCAGTCATTCCGAGGGAGTTTGTAAAGAACAGCTGGAATACGTGTCCTCCTGTTTCAATATCGAAACCTAGTGAGAGGGGATTATATATCTGGGTGCTGAAATTCTTTTTCGGATTTGCTATATAATAATACTCTCCATTCAGGCTTATCCTCTTTGTGAGTTTCAATCTCGCCCCGGCACCCATGGCAAAAATATCGTTCGGGTCAAGTTCTGTGGCAACAAGATTCCGGTGGAGATATGCCGGAGTCAACTGAACTGACAATCCCTGGCTGATTTTTCGTGCCACGAGAACCTGTCCGACATAAGCTAACCGCGAGGTAAAGTAATTGGTCCGGGTCTGATCGGGCCACTTCTGAGTTTTGAGTGCAATTGAAGTGACGACTGAAACTGAGACAGGCATCTCTTTGGCGCCGGTTGATTGTCTTAGAATACTGAACTTGGCAAATCCGTCGAAAGTCTTTTCAAACTCCGATCTCCCNACACCAACCATCAGCCAGTTNGTNATTCCATATTCCAGACCNAGATGTATGTTTGACTGATCGAGACCAAAAAAGTTATATCCGCCGGAATTGAGTGTCCCGAAACGATGAGATATCCTCACATCAAGTTGTCCTTCTTGCATTCTTTCTATTGAGTGTCCGTTCAGTACCCTTGTAGATTTGAAGGTGGCTGTTGTGTAGTTTGTTTCCTTGGTTGTGTTTTTGTCAAGAATGTTCATCAGGTCATCCTGGGCAAAGATCCCTAATGTAAGCAGCGATAAAAGAAAAGCCAGAGATAATCTTCTCATAAAAGCAGGTTATTATATTTATCTAATTATTAAGCATACCGTTTCTGATCCAGATCTTGAACTGCGATAATTTACATGCCGGCAATGTTCCTGATAATGGCATTACCGGTACACCGTTGCCGGTAAGTGCATTCATAAGCAAACCCGATGAAGCCACCGTCTGAACGGCTGAATAACTTGTAAGGGAGATGCCCCCTGACGGCACCGATCCACCGTGGCAGGTAGTACAGTAACTACTCATGACCGGGGCAATTGTTCCGCTGTAAGTGACATTTGTTGTATCGCATGCATTACTGAGGGTGGGATATAATGCTTCTTCATTATCATAGTAGCAGGAAACAAAAAACATTAAGAAAATGGCTATAGTTACGGCCGGTATAATAAATCGCTTCATATTCATAAAATAACTAATTGTTTAAGGCTCCGTTCTTTACCCAAATATCAAATTGTTTTATCCGGCAGGCTGAAAAAGAACTGCCTTTTGGCATTTGCGATACCCCGTTGCCTCTGAGAGAATTCATAAGACTTCCGTTTGTTGCAGATGTCTGTACATTGGCATAATTTGCCAGCACGATGCCTCCGCCCGCAGATGTTCCGGAATGACAACCTGTGCATGAGGTCTGCATGATCGGCCAGATAGTTCCTGAAAAGGTGATAGGATTAATTGTATCGCAAACCTCTCCGCAGTTCTCATTCAGAGCTCCGTAACTTATCCATTTGCCGATTGAGTCTATTTGTGCGACAGTTAATTGCGGACTGTTGGCGGGTGGCATTTTTGACTCACCGCCTCCTGAATTAATGGTTGTATACAATCTGCTGTTTCCGGGGTTTCCGGCCGAAACAGAGTTCATTATGCCGGCATATGTAGTGTAGTTGTAACCTGATTTGTGTGTGATAGCATCATGGCAACCGGTAGTGGCACAATGTGATACAACTACTGGTAATATATCGCGTGCGAAACATGCGCGGTTAACAGCAGTGCCACCTCCGCCACCTCCACCACCTCCTCCGCCGGTCCCTGTGGTATCGGTACAGACAGTATAGGGAGCGCCCTGTTCAATCCAGACTCTGATTTTTGTTCTGTCTGACATGGAGAGTGGTTTATTCGGAGGCATCAGGTTTACCCATTTTGAAATAATTGCCTGGTAAAGTCTGCTGCCATCGGGATTGCCGGGAACGACCTCTCCGTTGATCTCAGTATAGTTGCTCAGGTTCATCCTCGATTCTCTGCCTGAACCATTATGGCATCCCGAAATAGCGCAATTATTGACAATAATTGGAAGAACATCCCCTGTAAAACAGACTGCCGGCACATTGGCAATATTTCCAACGTGAGTGCATGATGTAAACCAAGAAAAAACGGTGAGCAAAAGTAATAATGTAAGGGATAAATAAATTTTATCAGGCTTCATAAACAATCAGTAGATTAACATTGTAATTATCAGTAAAAGTACTGAATTTTTTGTCAATTATTGTTTAAGGAGAAGGAATAACTTCCCAAACTCAAACTCAAAATTCGGAGTAAAAATATCCTTTCCCAAATTCTCTTCTATCTCCTTAACTGACCAGTATCTGCCGCCATCAATTTCATCTTTATCTGGTATAGGTAATATATCGGAAATAGTTGAAAAAGAATTCACCAGTTCCCTTTCCCTTGAAGATTCCCAGACATATTTACCAAGTGATTCAGGTACAAACCCTTTTAATCCAAGTTCCTCTGAGGCTTCCCGGAAAAGAGCTTTGAGCGGGGTTTCTCCCGGACTGATATGACCACCAACTGATGTATCCCACTTTCCGGGCTGGATATCTTTTGTTTTTGCCCTTTTCTGCAAATACAATTCCCCCCTCATATTAAACAGATGCAGATGAACAACAGGATGGAGAAGCATGCTCTTACCATCGTGGCATACACTACGAAGGGCTTTGCCTGTTTCATTCCCCTCTTCATCTACAATTGGGAACCATTCTTCGGAAGTGGGATTATTCATAAAGGCAAATTTAGAAAAATTCATATCACCGTAAACGGGCACCTTATAGTATTCCCATCCTCATCCACCGCTATAAGTACATGGTCGCCTTTGCCTGCATATATTTCAAGCCTGTGGATGAACGTGGTGGTACCGATATATGTCTTATCAAGATGCCAGAAGATTTTTTTTGACGGGGTCCTGTGTACTGCCTCGGTTATAACCCTTGTAAGCTCTCCGGTCTGGTCGCGCGGGATAAATATTTTTATGCCGGAAGTAGGGTAAATGAACTCCATCACGGGTATGTTTTTGGATACAGAACAGCCTTTAGCAACCGGGGGGAGAGTCCTGTATTCCGAGTGTTTTTTTCTGTAGAAATATTCCATTGCCGGAGGGAGAACAAACCACGATTCATTTGTGATATCGTCAGGAGAAGCACATTCCGAATTTACTTGCAGGGTTTCGGATTTATTCAGATGTACAATCTGATGGTAGGGGCAAGCTTCACTCCTAAGTCCATTTATGCAAGCCTGAATTTCAACCGTTTCCGGACAATCAGGTCCTGCCCTGAAACCGCTTTTGCTGCAAACGCGTATCATAGTCAGTTCTTCATCGGGTGTTTTAAACCAGGCTCCGGGTTCCAGGAGGCTTACCAGATCAAACATTAAAGGAGCAGCTGCTGTAATGCCAGTCAATCCGGGTCTTCCTTCTCCCGTTGCATTCCCCACCCATACTCCGGTAACATATTTTGGTGTTGTTCCTACAGCCCAGCCATCTCTGAATCCGAAGCTCGTGCCAGTCTTCCATGCAAGCCCCTGAGAAGTACTGAAATACTGCCACCCCGATTCGCTCTCAGGCCTGTTAACACGCTGGAGAGCCTCATATGTCAGCCAGACAGATGAGGCGGAGAGAGGAGGATCAGGATCTTCCGTATGTAAAAGATTTATATCGGGTTTGCTGACAAGAACCGGCTGATGATAATCCTGATTATAATACTTTTTCGTGTTATTGTATCTGTTTAAAATCCTTGAAAGGGACGCATAAACTCCGGTCAGATCCCACAATGTGGTCTCTCCTCCGCCAAGGATCAGGGAAAGACCGTAGTATTCCGCCGGTTTATTGAAAGTATTAAAACCCGTTTTATGAAGCAGGTCAAGGAACTTTTCAGGATTATATTTCTGAAGCATCTTCACTGCAGGAATATTCAGCGATTGTGAAAGGGCAGAGCCGGCGCTCACTGCCCCGCTGTAGCTCTGGTCGAAATTCTTCGGTGTGAATCCCGGGAACCGGGTAGGAACATCGGGAATAAGGGTGTTGGGAAGAATATCCCCGGATTGTTGCATACCGGCATAAAGAAGAGGTTTCAGAATACTTCCCGTACTTCGCAAAGAATGTATGATGTCGACATCACCTCCATGCGCCCCGGCATCCTCCAGGGTACTGTTTCCAACATAAGCCAGCACATTGCCTGTTTCAACTTCCACTATCAGGCAGGCGGAATTGAAAATATAATTTCCTTCAAGATCTTTCTGATGGGTGTTTAATATTTCCGTTGCTCTCTCCTGAAGAGCAGGGTCGATATTTGTACGGATCATTTCACCTTTGTTGGTCATGAAAAAATGATCAGTCAGGTGGGGCGCTTTCGAGGGAAGTGGCTTTGGTTCTCCGGGAAGAGGTTCATCGAGAGCCAGAACCAAAGTGAGGGAATCAATATACTTCTTGCTATAAAGACGTTTAAGAAGGGCATCGCGTCTGGTTTTAAGCCTTTTCTGGTTCCTCCCGGGGAAAACAAGAGCCGGTGAATTCGGAAGAATTGCCAGGGCAGCCGCTTCAGCCCAGGTTATTTCGTCCGATGATTTTCCCGTATAACGCCATGCTGCAGCTTCAAGACCCACAGTGTTTCCTCCGAAGGGCGCATTGGAAGCATAAAGCTGAAGAATTTTCTTTTTTGACCTGAAAAGCTCAAGCTTCAAAGCTGACAGCATTTCAATAAATTTCTCTGAATAGGTCCTCGGTCTGTTGCCTCTTGAAATTCTTGCAACCTGCATTGTTATTGTGCTGCCTCCGCTTACTACCTCGCCTGCTTTAATGTTGCTTCGGAAAGCCCGCAAAATTGAAACAGGATTTATTCCGGGATGATAATAAAACCAGCTGTCCTCAAAAGTCAGCAGTGATTTTTCAAATTTATCCGGAACCTTTCCCGATCCCGGAAACCGCCACTGTCCGTCATCTGCTATTCTTGCTCCCATCAGACTTCCGTCCCTGGCTTCCACAACTGTTGAGAGAGGCGATATGAATATGGGTAATGGCGAAAGCAAAACCGGAGTAATGAGTACTCCGGCTGCTATCAGAAATATTTTAATTTTTCGATTCAATTTACTGTCCGGTTACTTTTACCGGATTTCCGGGATATCTTGAATAGCAGTTAGGTGTATACATTGCTTCGCACCATATCGATGGCTGGTAAAATTCACCTTTATATGCAGCGTTCAGAATCAAGACAAATGTTCTTGTCTGTCCCTGTGTCAGGCTGAAATATGTATTCACTCTGTCATCTCTGAAGTCGCGGTAATCACAGGAACTCTCCTTTATCCCATAATCGGCTTCGAACAACCTTGTGTTCTGTATCTCCCAGCCAGAAGGAACCATTTCAGTGAGAGCAATATTTTCAACCAATGTAAAGGTATTGTTTGTTACTTTCACAACCATCATAAAATCAGTACCCTGCTTCAGGTTTTTCTGATCCACAGGTTTAAGTGCCATATCAAGATAATCAATCTTCATGCTTAATCCTTTATCCTCACGGGCTATGTCGGAAACCATCGGCACACCTTTTCTTGTAAGGGTGATATACAGTGGTTTTTCAGAACTATTTTCCACGACCAGCGAATTATTATCATTCTTCTGGCTGAGATCCTTTTTCCAGACCTGTTTTGAAAGGAGGGTCTGTTCCGATTTTGCTCCGTTAAAAGTGANCTTTAGTTTCGACGGACTNTTTTTATCACCCGGAAGCGACTCTGTCCATTTCATATAGGAAAAGAGACCCCATGCAATTGACTGNGTGCTNTACCAGTAATCATTATTGAAATTGTCGCATATTATTTTCAGCAGAGGCANAGCCTGGTCCTCATTTTTCAGGAGTGTGAGCGTATAAAGTATTATTGCTTTATCGCGCATTTCGCTGCCATAGTAATAATTATAGTACTCCTGTTCCGTTGTTGTATTTCTGACATCAAGCAGACTTGCTGCCACTTCTGGCCTTCCGGTAGTTGCAAAAGAAGCTGCGAGCAACCATCTTGATAATTGGGGTATTCCCGGTGATTCCCTTAGTCTGTTCATTGCACCTTTTTCAGGGTGGCCGGCAAGAGCAAGGCTGAAGAGCCTGTATGCCTGATCGTTGGCTGACTGTTTATACCTTGTGTCAAAACGCCAGTCAATCGCTGCCTTTCTCTGGAAACTGNTCCACTTCTGTTTGAATTCCGCAGGTACACTGTATCCTTTTCTTTCTGCTTCAGTCATGAANTGTCCGGCATAGGATGTCACCCAGCTATCGGNCTGGGATGATCCCGGCCACAAANCAATGCCTCCGTTTATCATCTGCCGCGAAATAATTTTNGTGATGGCTTCGGTGATATTGGCAGAGGCTGATTTGACAACTGCGGCATCNTTCCCGGTCAGATCGCTCAGCCATAACTGCGGAAAAGCTGCAGATGTGATCTGCTCGGAACACCCATATGGATAATCAAGAAGATAATCCATCCTCTTCTC
>JGI24145J26757_10000813_pt1 | contig 10710 bp, 11 predicted proteins | sample BarGraIncu01122A_FD_26757 | JGI IMG/M metagenome (IMG submission 26757) | reverse complement strand
GGGCGCGACCGCGGCGGTGTCGGCCGGGGCGCCCTACAGGGCCGGGCTCGTGCGAAGGTCAGCGGCGGTCAGCAGCCCGAGCGGGAACGACCCGCGCAGTATCAGCACCGCGCCCGCGATCGCGACGGCGCGTGCGACGTCCTCGGTCGAGGCCGACTCGTCCAACTCGGGGAGCGGGGGCTCCAGCACGTCTCTGACCAGCGTTGCGCCTCCCTCGAACCCGAGCGACGCTGCGGTGACGAGCGAGATCGACCCGACCGCGTGCGTGCCGTCCAACACCGGGAGCGCCGCCGCGCCTCGCTGGATCATGAGGCGATGGGCATCGCAGACAGCGGCGGTGAGCCGGACGGAGGCCAGCGGATCGATGGTGCGTGCGATCACGAGGTCGAGCGCGGTCCCCGGACGCGGGCTCACCGTTCGGCCGCCGTCCTAGCGGGCCAGCGCGAGTGCGAATCGCGTCGGCAGCAGCGAATAGACCCGGCACCCGACGCACAGTCCGATAGTGGCCTCGAGGGTGGCACAGACGAAGAGGACTCCCGTCACCGACAGCGCGGCCACCGGCAGGTACACCAGGTGCANGATCGCGGCGGAGAGGGCGAACACGACTCCGATGCGGGCGGCGAACCGCTTGGGCGCGGCGTCGACCGGCTTCGAGGAGAGGCGCGCGTGGTCGGCGACGCCACGACCGAGCGTTGCGAGCAGGCTGTACCGTGGATGTCCGAAGCCGCGGACGGCGAAGTCGGCGGCGAGCGCCAGCAGGATGGCCGCCGCGATCAGACGGGGCTGCGTCGTCGAGGCCGCCGAAACGGCCAGGACGAATCCCGCGACGATGCGGATGACGCGTTCGTTCCGGGTGTCTCCGGAGATGGGGCAGGACTGGAAGACCATGGCCACTCCTTGGTAGTGCGGATGTCGTGGGCTGAGTCTAAGCGCGGGTCGGATCGAATATACGCACCGACTTCGACCTATTAGTGCGGAATAGTGCGGGTCCGCTCGCGCCGGAGCCTTTCTAGAGGACTTCCGCGCTCCTCGGTTGACCGGCGTCCCGCCGGCGGTGTAGCCTACGCCGCAACCCCACGGGCGTGCCCGCGGGCTTCACACAAGACACAACGGACGTGAGGGAAGAGGGCGCACGTCGCCCAGCCACCCCTCCGATGTCCCCGGCCAGGTCGCTCGACGCGACGGAAGCCGGTCGGTCTCCCGGGCCGTTATCCGCCGGGGTCATGAGGCCATCCGCGCTGCGTGTGCGGGACGGCGAAGACAGGTGGTACCGCGAGAGACGACCCTCGCCCTGTTCAATAAGGGGGTCGTCTTGTTGTTTCCGGGGAACGTTCCGGAGTACAGGTAGCGGGAAGCGGGTGAGCGCGATGGGCACTGCGCGTGTGGTCTTCGACCGTTGGGACGGGAGATACGCGGCCGCGATGGCCGACGTGCGCTCGTCCGCGGTGCGCGACCTGTTCGCCGCCGCGTCGCGCCCCGACGTNATCTCCCTGTCGGGCGGCATGCCCGACGTCCGGCGCGTCCCGCACGCCCTGGTCGAGAAGGCGGTCCGCGACGCCCTGCGCCACGATGGCGCCTCCGCGTTGCAGTACGGCTCGAGCGAGGGGCGCTTCGCACTTCGGGAGATCATCGTCGGGCTCATGGGCGAGACCGGGGTGCGCCTCTCGGAGGACGACCTTGTCGTCACATCGGGCGCCCAGCAGGGGCTCGACCTGCTCGCGAAAGTCTTCATCGACCCGGGAGACACGGTGATCTGCGAAGGCCCGACGTACGTCGGCGCCCTGCAGGCCTTCAGCGTGTATCGCCCCATCGTCGAGTGCATCGAGACCGACGAGCACGGCATGCGCGTCGACCTGCTGGAGGAGACGCTGCGGCGGGTCGGGCCGCGCGGCGCGAAGTTCATCTACACGATCCCGAACTTCCAGAACCCGGCGGGCGTGACGCTGAGCGCCGANCGTCGCCGGAGGCTCCTGGAGCTCTCCCGGGAGTACGACATCCCCGTCATCGAGGACGATCCATATGGCCGTCTGCGCTACGAGGGCGGGCACGTCCTGCCGCTCCGCGCCCTGGACCCCGAGGTCATCTATCTCGGCACGTTCAGCAAGATCTTCGCGCCGGGACTTCGGCTGGGCTGGCTGGCGGCCCCGCGGCCGATACTGGCCAAGGTGCTGCTCGCCAAGCAGGGCGCCGACCTGTGCGGCTCTTCCTTCGCTCAGGCGGTGGCGGAGCGCTACATGACCGGGACCGCGTGGCGGCGGGTGCTCGCGGACCTCACCCGCACCTACGGGGAGCGGCGTGACGCGATGCTGGCGGCGCTGGAAGAACACCTCCCCGCCGACGTGGCCTGGACCCATCCCGAAGGGGGCTTCTTCGTGTGGGTCACCCTGCCGGCACACCTCGACACGAAGCCGTTGCTGGCCGAGGCCGTCGAGCGCGGGGTGACCTTCGTGCCGGGCGGCGACTTCTTCCCGGCCGGCATGGGTTCGAACTGCCTGCGTCTCGCGTTCTGCTACGAGGAGCCGGCGCAGATCGCCGAGGGCGTGCGGCGTATCGCCGAGGTGCTCGAGGACAAGCTGGCCTTGTACCGCGCGTTCGTCGAGGCAGGCGCCATGCCCGCCTCCCCGCGCGCCGACCGATCGGAAGGCTGAAGACCATGAACGAGAAGATCGCGGTTCTGATGGGGGGACGCTCGCTCGAGCGCGAAGTGTCGCTGCGTAGCGGGGAGCGCGTCTTCCGCGCTCTCGAGCAGCTCGGATACCGACCGCTCGCGCTCGACGTCACGCCCGAGCTCGTTGACACCCTGCGGCGCGAGCGACCCGACGCCGTGTACATCGCCCTGCACGGAAAGTTCGGCGAGGACGGCACCGTGCAGGAGGCGCTCGAGTTCCTGAAGGTCCCGTACACCGGGCCCGGCGTGACCGCCAGCGCCCTGGCGTGGGACAAGTCGCTCTCCAAGAGGCTCTTCGCGGAAGCCGGCGTGCCCACGCCCGCGTGGGTGACGTTCACGGCCGANGCNTTCAAGGAGATGGGCGCNGCGAGCGCGCTGGACCTGGTGCCCGCGGCTGTCGGCGGATTCCCCGTCGTGGTGAAGCCGACGAAGCAGGGCTCCGCGCTGGGGCTTGCCAAGGTGGACAGCGCGGAGGCGCTGCCCGAGGCGCTCCTCTCGGCACTCTCGTTCGGCGACGCCGCCATCGTGGAGAAGTGGGTCGACGGCGTCGAGCTGGCCGTTTCCGTGCTCGACGGCCCCGATGGCCCCGAGGTCCTGCCCGCGGTCGAGATGGTCGCCAAGTCCGGGCTCTTCGACTTCACGGCGATGTACACGCGCGGCGAGACGGAGTATTACTGCCCCGCACGTCTCGCGCCCGAGGTCGCCTCAGAGGTGGCGCGTCTCGCCCGTGAGTGCCACACGCTGCTGGGCTGTCGAGACGTCAGCCGCGTCGACATGGTGGTGGACGGTGGCGGCCGCCCGTGGGTGCTGGAGGTCAACACGAGCCCCGGGATGACCGAGACCTCGCTGCTGCCGATGGCCGCCACGTCCGCGGGCACGGAATTCCACCTTCTGGTCGACAGATTGGTCCGGTCCGCGCTCACGCGCCGTGAGTAGGGGTACAGTAATCCATGCACGGTCGGCGAGGTTGTCTCGCCACCGTATCGATTACTGACCCGTCTACGGAGGTGTTCGGTATGTATGAGAGGCGTGGGGGAAGCGTCTTCGGTGCGTTCCTGTTCGGTGGCCTGATCGGTGCCGTTCTCGGACTTCTCTTCGCTCCGCGCTCCGGCCAGGAGACGCGTGAGATGCTGGCCGAGAAGGGCCAGGAGTACATGGGAGAAGGCAAGGAGATCTACGAAGAGGGCCGCGAGCGGCTCGTCGACGCGTACTCGACCGCAAGGGGCACCGTCGCTGAGAAGGCCGAGGAGTACAAGGGCAAGGTCGGCGAGGTCGCCGAGGTCGTCAAGGAGAAGATCGACGAGGGCTCGCAGGTCGTGCGCTCGAAGGTGACCGAACTCGGCAAGGAAGCGCGTGCCGGGATCAAGACGGGCGCCGAGGCCGCCAAGGGTGCCGTCGACGTCACCGGCGACAAGGCCAAGGGCGCGCTCGAGTTCGTGGCCGAGAAGACGGCCGAGCCCGTAGCGGCTCCGGCTGTCGAGCCGGGCGTCTAGCCGACCGGACCACACTACGACGATGCAGGGCCGGCGCCGGAATCACGGGCGGCCGGCCCTGCTGCTGCAAGGACCGGAAGGGATACGCATGGTGCTCGTGAGCGGCATAGAGGGACGCGGGCTGGCGACGGCCGAAGGTGTCGTGCTGGGCACCATCACGAACGTGCTGTTCCATCCGTCCGAGCCGCGAGCGATCGGCTTCGCCGTTCGTCCGCCCAACGCGCTGGCCGTGGTCGAGCGCCCCGGGACCTACCTTCCGCTCTCCGCGCTGACGTTCGCATCAGACGGCGCGCACTGCGATCTCGCGAAGCTGCCCTCGGGCGGCAAGGCCGAGCAGGCGCTGGGATACGACCCCGACGTGACGGTCATCTGGACCGGGATGCCCGTGGTTGTCCCGGGAGACCGGATCATCGGCACGGTGAGTGACGTCTCCTTCGACGAGGTGACCGGCGCCGTCTCGCGCGTCGACGTGGGAGGCGGCGCGATCGCCGACGTGGCTCACGGGCGCTATCTCGTCCCCGGCGAAACGGTCGAGGGCTACCGTGACGGAGCGATTCGCGTAACGGCGGAGATAGCCGCCCTCGAGGGGTCCGGAGGGTTCGCGAAGACCGCGGCCGAGACGGCGGTCGCCGCCGGTCAGGTGGCGCATGCCGTCGGAGAGGCGGTCGTGGGCGCGAGTGGGGCGACCGGCCGCGCGATCCGTGCGGTCACCGAGGCTGAACTCGCCCAGCGCGCGGCGGACAAGGCCAAGCGCACGTGGCGCGATACCGTGGACGCGTTCCGCGACGGCATGAAGGACGACAAGTGAGCGCCGACGACGAGGCGGTGAGCGGGCGATGGCCAGGCGCGTCAAGCCGCTGACGGTCGCGCGGGTGGGCGACCTCCCCGAGCCATGCTGCGCGTGCGCGCTGTGGGAGGCCGCCGGTGTGGGCGCGCCCGCGTGCGGGCCCGCGCACGACCGCTCCGCGCTCGCCACCTGGGTAGCCGAGGTCCGTAGCGAGTGGGGTGACTGTGGTCTGGTCCTCTATGACGGCGTGACACCTCTGGGCTTCGTGAAGTACGCGCCGGGCCGCTTCTTCCCGCGCGCGAAGACCATGCCGTCAGGCGCTCCCGACGACGACGCGGTGCTGCTCGCATGCCTGCACGTGGATCCCGAAGTGTGTGACGTCGGGCTGGGAAAGGTGCTGCTGCAGGCCGCCCTGCGCGACCTGGTCTCCCGCAAGGAGAAGGCGGTCGAGGCGTATGCGGCCACCGAGGTCGCCGACCGCGACCGCTCGCCCTTGATGACCCTGCAGTTCCTGCTGGACCAAGGCTTCAAGGTGGCCCGTCCGCATCCGCTCTACCCGCTCATGCGGCTCGAGATGAAGTCGCTGGCGAGTTGGACGGACAGCCTCGAGGCGGTGCTCGACGCGATCCAGTTGCCGCGCCGCCTCGGCGAGCGCGTCCCCGCCCCTCTGGCGAACGCGAACGACTACCGGGAAGGCTCCCGATGACCGACTCATCCTCTCCGGGCCCGCGCAAAGCGGGCTCGCTCGAACGCGTGCGCGCGTTCCTCACCGACCGGGGGCTCGAACAGGGCCTTGTGTCATTCGACGACCGTTCGACCAAGACGTGCGAGCTCGCCGCGGCCGCGGTCGACTGCGAGGTCGGGCAGATCGTGAAGTCGCTCGTCTTCGTCGCGGACTCGCGCCCCGTGCTCGCGCTGGTCGCCGGCGACCGTCGCGGCGACACCGCCGCCATCGCCGCGCTCACCGGAGCTTCGACGGTGCGCTTCGCGGATGCCGAGACCGTTCGCTCGGCCACCGGCTACGCGATCGGCGGCGTCTCCCCCTACGATCTCCCCGACGGCCTCGTCATCCTGCTGGACGACTCGCTTCAGCGCTTCGACACCGTCTACACCGCGGCGGGCACCCCGGCATCGATGGTGCGCATCGAACGGTCGGTGCTGTTCGACCTCGTCGACGGCACGGTGGCACGCATCTCGCGTGAGAGCGCTTTATGACCCGGAGAAGCCTGCTCGTCAGAACCGCTGTCGCCGTCGTCCTCATCGCACTCGTGCTGTTCGGGCCGGTCCTGGTCACCGTCGACGACTATCCCCGCTGGGTCGCCCGCGGAACGACCCTGAGCGAGCTCGTGGACTCCGGCGGCNTCCGCGCCTTTCCCGGAGACCTCCTCGACGTCCGCGGGCGCTTCCTCGCTCCGCGCGAGGGTGGTGCCCCGGTCGTCGTGGTCGATGGAGCAGCGGCATCCTCGGACACCGTCCTGCGCTTCGGGTCCCGGGTCGTGAGCGACCGTGGTCCCGACGCGCTGGAGACGACGGTGGCCGTCACCGTCGAGACGACCCCTTCCGTGCACTACCGCGGAAGCGGGCCGGTCGAGAGCATCGAGCTCGCCGGCCCCCCAGGGCAGACGCTGGTCGTTCGGGGAGCGGTCTCGGGCATCGAGGTGAAGCGCACCGTCGTCAGCGGTCCGGCCTCGGTCACCGTGCGCCGCGAGCCCGCGTGGCCCGGCGCGAAGCGCGTGGCGCTGACCTTCGACGACGGACCGTGGCCCGGGCAGACGGACAAGTTCGTCGCGGCGCTGCAGGAGGCCGACGCGCACGGCACGTTCTTCATGGTCGGCTACCTTGCCACCCGCCACGCCGATCTGGCGCGCCTCGTGGCCGACGCGGGCATGGAGATCGGTGCCCACTCCCAGTCGCACACGCTGCTCAAGCGCAGGAGCCGCAAGACGGTACGCTCGCAGATCGTGAAGGGCGTGGCGAGCCTTCAGAAGGCGACGGGACAGCGGCCGGTGTTCTTCCGTCCCCCGGGAGGATCGGTCAACGTGTTCGTCTACCAGGAGGCGAAGCGCGCGAAGCTCCGGGTCGTCATGTGGACCGTCGATCCGCACGACTACCGCAAGCCCGGGGCCGCGGTCATCGCCCGTCGCATCCTGGACAACATCCGGCCGGGTTCGGTCGTGCTGATGCACGACGGAGGCGGCGATCGCATGCAGACGCTGGCCGCGCTGAAGATCGTGCTGCGCGGGCTGGCGGCGCGCGGATATGAGGCTGTCACATTGAGCGAGCTGTACGCGAGGCCCCTCGAGCCCTAGGGTCGGCCGGTCGCGGGTTTGCCGCGGCGGAAGACCCGTGTGGGCGTGACGACGGCGTCGACCAGCACGTCGTGCCCCTCGCACGGGACCGCATCGACGATCTGCTCATCGAAGGCAAGCGCCAGCTTCAGTGTCGTGGGTGGCAGGGTCGCGAGCAGGCGGTCGTAGAAGCCGCCCCCCATCCCGAGCCGGTGGCACTCCTCATCGAAGGCCACGCCCGGGACCAGCACGAGGCCGATCTCGTCGAGCGAGGCCTCTTCGGAGCCGGCGGGAGGCTCGAGGAGCCCGCAGTAGCCNGGNTNCAGCTCNCATGCGTCGCCCCAGTGGAGCGTGAGCGCGCCGGGGCCGCACGCGCGCGGGTAGGCTATGCGCGTGCCCGCCTGGCTGAGCCGCAACAGCAGCGGCGCAGGGTCGAGTTCCTCGGGCATCGCGCAGTAGGCGAGCGCTCCGCGTGCGCCGACGACCCCTGTCAGTCCCAGCGCGCCGGCAGCGTCGCNGATCGCGGCACTGCGTCGATCCGCCTCGGGAATCGCAGCACGCGCTTCCCGCACCCGCGCGCGCAGCTCCGCCTTCGTGGCCGTGTCGCGCGTCATGCGACACCGAGCGCGGTCATCACGAGCAGGGCGCCCGTCAGGGCGATCGCCGAGACGATGGTTATCCAGGCGATGACGTTGAAGATACGCCCGTTGACGTGGTCTCCCATGATCCGGCGGTCGTTGATGATGATCATCATGAAGATGAGCAGGAACGGCAGCATCATGCCGTTGATCACCTGGGAGAGGATCATCACCGCGATCAGATTGGCCCCCGGGATCAGGATGATCGCCGCGCCGACAAAGATGACGAAGGTGTAGATGCCGATGAACGCGGGCGCCTCCGAGAACTTGCGGTCGACGCCCGCCTCCCAGCCGAAGGCCTCGCAGATCGAGTAGCCGGCGGTCAGGGGCAGCACGCACGCGGCGAGGAACGACGCGGACAGCAGCCCGACGGCGAAGAGGATGGTCGCGTACTGCCCGACCAGCGGCGTGAGTGCGATCGCGGCCTGCGAGGCCTGGTCGATGACGATCCCCATGGGATGCAACACGGCGCCCGTCGTGACGATGATGAAGATCGCCACGACGTTGGCCGCGACCGCACCCGCGATGACGTCCCACTTCGCTATCGCCCACTCCTTGATCGACGTGCCTTTGTCCACGATGTTGCTCTGGACGAAGAACTGCATCCACGGCGCGATCGTCGTGCCCGTCAGCGCCACGGCCAACGCGAAGAAGGATGGGTTGAACTGAACGGACGGCGTCACCAGGGCCCTTCCGACTACGAGCCAGTCGGGTTTGGCCGCGAACGCGGTGATGACGTAGGAGACGAAGACGAGGGAGAGTGCGAGTAGCACCTTCTCGACGTTGCGGAACGAACCGCGCACGACCAGCAGCCAGACGACGACCGCCGCGACCGGGACCGCCNCGTAGCGGCTGATCCCGAACAGNTCCATCGCTGCCGCGATGCCCGCGAACTCAGCCACGCTCGTGGCGGCGTTGCTCGCGAGCAGCATCAGCATCGCGAAGAACGTCGGGCGGATCCCGAACCGTTCCCGGATCAGCGCGGCGAATCCTTTGCCGGTGACGGCTCCCATGCGGCCGGCCATCTCTTGGACGATGACCAGCGAGAACGTCATCAGGAACATCATCCACAGCATCTGGTAGCCGTACTTGGCGCCCGCCTGCGAGTAGGTGGAGATGCCGCCCGAATCGTTGCCGGCGCTGGCCGCGATGATGCCCGGGCCCATCACGGCGAGCAACAGCCAGACGCGGGAGCGCGGCCGCTTGGCTGCGATATCGGTGGCCGGCGCGGTCACGGCGGTCCTAGACGGGGACCGTGAGGAAGGCGGTGCCTACGAGCGCCCAGGCGGCATAGCACAGGCCCAGGTAGATGAGACCCGAAAGGACCAGCAGACCGCCGGACAGCAGGCGCTGGCTCACGCGCCGCCCTGCGTCCGCCGCACGTTCGGCCGTGTGCGCGACCGCGGTGGACAGCATCGTCACGAGCAGGCACGTCGCGGCCATCGGTGCCGCGACCGAGGCGGCCGCGAGCGCGCTTCCGCTCACGATGTCGAGAACCGCGAAGACCGCGAGCCCGGCCAGCGACCCGAGGACGATCCCGACGAGCGCGTCCGTGAGCAGGCGTCGGCCGAGGGGAGGACGTCCGGACTCGCCCGGGCCTTCGATCAGCCCGGTGGTGGCTCGCGCAGACAGGTCCTCCGCGACGCGGAGCACGACGGGCAGGAAGAGAACGGCTTCGGCGATCGCCAGCACCCAGGTGGTGGAGCCGGCGGCAGCGCTCTGTGAGACCGCGCGCACGACGAACGCGAGCGCGAACGCGATGACCGCCCACACGACCGCCCACGATCCCGAGCGCCTCAGCCACATCCACGCGCCGGCGGCCGACTGCATGGAGCCCATCGCGAGCTCCAGGTCCTCGGCGTTCTCCTCCTCCATGACGTCGAGGGCGTCGTCGACGGTCACGATGCCCAGGATGCGCCCCGACTCGTCCACGACGGGCAGGGCGAGCAGGTCGTACTTGCTCATCATCTCGGCGACCTGCTCCTGATCGTCGTCCGGACCGACCGTGAACAGCTCGCGCTCGACGATGTCGGCGACGGCGGTGTCGGGGCTCGAAACGATGAGGTCGCGCAGCGAGATCACGCCGTCGAGCACGCGCTTCGGGCCGACGACGTAGATGTAGTAGATGTCGCCGAGATCTCCGGCACCGCCGCGCAGCTGCGTGAGGACCTGCTGGACCGTCATGTCCTCGGTCACCGTGGTGACCTCGGGGGTCATGATGCCGCCCGCGCTCTTCTCCTTGTAGCCGAGCAGCTTGCGGACCGTGCGCGCCTCCCGGACGCCCATGAGATGGAGAAGCGTCTCGGCCTTGTCGTAGGACAGGTCGCCGAGGATGTCGGCTGCGTCGTCGGGGTCCATGATCTCGAGGATGTCGGACGCGCGCTGCTCGGTGAGGTCGTCGAGGACGTCGGCCTGCAGCTCGTCCTCGAGCTCCGAGATCGCGTCCGCGGCCTGGTCGTTGTCCAGATGCTCGAAGACCCGCGCGCGCTGTGACGGTGAGAGCTGTTCGAGCACGTCGGCGACGTCGGCCGGGTGCAACTCGTGCAGCCGCTTGTGGGTCACGGACAACTTCACGTGGCTCAGGTCGCGCTCGAGCAGGTCCATGTAGTTCCAGGCGATGATGCTCTCGGCCATCGGACGACCGAACAGGCCGCTGACGGCCACCGCGGCCGTCTCGAGCGGCGGCCACAGCGAGCGCAGCACGCCGCGCACGCCCACCTCGGCGCCAAGCAGGCGCAACTGCCCGCGCGACTCGGAGAGCTTGAGGTCGTTGACGCGCACGACCTTCATCCCCAGGGTATCGACGATCTGTTTGTCGAGCAGGTCGTGCGAGAGC
>JGI24145J26757_10000806_pt1 | contig 10811 bp, 10 predicted proteins | sample BarGraIncu01122A_FD_26757 | JGI IMG/M metagenome (IMG submission 26757) | reverse complement strand
CTTTACTGTATGGCAGGTAATGTCAATGAATGGGTACAGGATGTTTACCGTCCTCTGACCTCAGAAGATGTTGATGGTTTTAATCCTTTCAGGGGTAATGTCTATACAGATCTGAAACGTGATGCCAATGGCTCAGTTGTTGCCAAAGANAAACTTGGACGGTTAATTATTGACACTGTTAAAGATGCTGATGTTGCTAACAGATATAATTACCAGAAAGGTGATTACAGAAACTTCAGGGATGGCGACCTNCAGTCAGCTATACCTCAGGGAGGAGGAACCGATTATACAGTTGAAGATGGGAAGAAAGGCTCNCTGAGGATGTACGCGCAGGAAACAACTGCCGGTAGCANTGATTTTGTTACNCTNATTAATGATAACGCACGAGTTTATAAAGGAGGGTCATGGAAAGACAGGGCATATTGGCTTAATCCATCCACTAGAAGATTCCTNGATCAGGAAGCCAGTCGCGATGATATCGGCTTCAGATGTGCAATGATAAGGGTAGGTAGCCCTTCCGGTTTATAGAGTTTTGGTTCTCTGAATATAAGCCTCATTATGCTATCATAATGAGGCATTTTTTTACAACTATGAAAACAGAACAACTTTATAATCTTTTTAAAGAATCCAAGGGTGTTTCAACCGATTCAAGAACAGTTGGAAAAGACCAGATCTTCTTTGCGCTATGGGGAGATAATTACAATGGAAACAAGTTTGCCTCCGAAGCGCTTGATAGAGGGGCCAAATGTGCTGTCATAGATGATCCCCTGTTTGAAAACGGAAACACTATACTTGTTGATGACTGTCTTTTTGAACTGCAGGCTCTTGCGGCACACGTAAGAAAGGAGATGCAGGTCCCGGTACTCGCCATAACAGGGACAAATGGAAAAACTACAACAAAGGAGCTTATTGCTGCAATTCTGGCAAAAAAGTTTAAAGTACATTTTACAAAAGGAAACCTGAATAATCATATCGGAGTTCCTCTTACGATTCTGTCCGCACCATCCGATACAGAAATGATGATCATTGAGATGGGAGCCAGTCATATTGGTGAGATAAGAACACTATGTCTTATTGCCAAACCTGATTATGGAATTATAACAAATATCGGTAATGCACATATTGAAGGATTTGGTTCAATAGATGGCATTACAAAGGCAAAAACTGAACTATATGAACATCTCCGTAAAGTAAATGGTGTTGCACTTTATAACGACAAAGATCCATTGCTTAACGAAAAGATTTTCAAACTCGTTAACAGGGCAGTCCCTTTCTCCGATCCTATAGGTATTGAACTTCTGATTAAGCCTGTTCAGTCTGACCTCAATCTTAAGATTGTGATTACATATCTGCATTGCACTTACAACTTAAGTACAAACCTCTTTGGTAGTTTTAACCTTGAAAATGTGAGGGCAGCAGTTGCCACAGGCCTGTTTCTCGGAGTTGAGATAAAGGATATTATCAAGGCCATAGAAAAATACCAGCCTGCAAATAACAGGTCACAGGTAAAGACCACAAAAAACAATACTCTTATTTGTGATTCATACAATGCTAATCCGACCAGCATGCNCCTGGCGCTTGACTCTTTTACCGCGTTGAAAGCTGAACAAAAAGCAGTNATACTTGGCGATATGCTGGAACTCGGAGAAAAGAGTGAAGAGGAGCATCTTAAGGTTTTAAAAGTGCTCCATTCAGATTTTGCAGGACAGGTTTTTCTTGTAGGTCAGGTATTTCAAAAGATCTCCCCTAAATCGGGTTTTAAAACATTTGCCAATGTTGACAAACTTATGGAATTCCTTAAGGATGAGCCGATAAAGGGGAACACAATACTCATAAAAGGTTCAAGGGGAATTAAGCTCGAGAGAATATACGATCTGCTGTAAAAAATTTTCTTATTTATTTTCAGCTCCGGCAAATTTAATATTAATTAAAAGAACCTCTGATCTGCTGCCCAACCTTACTCTTGGTCCCCACAATCCGTAACCCGAAGATACAATGAAATTTGTGTTTCCCTTTTTCAGGTAGCCGTAGCTTAATTCATATATCATTTTAGTAACATAATTCAACGGCCACATCTGACCGTTATGGGTATGTCCTGAGAGCTGAAGGTCAACTCCATACTTTGCCGTTTCATCCAAATGGAAAGGTTGATGATCTAGCAGGATGACTGGTTTTGTTGTATCAGCCTGTTTCATTAATTCATCCAGGGATAATCGTTCTTTTCTGTAAAATCGATATGAATCTCTGTCTATCCGCCCTATTAGCTGAATTCCACCTTTAAGAGTAACTATTTCGTCCTTTAGAATCCGTATNCCCTTGCTTTCAATGTATGGAATTGTACGTGCAGCTCCGCCGATAAATTCATGATTACCTGTAATTGCATACAGTCCATCGGTACAATCTGGGTAAGAAAAATACTGGAGAAGATCACCTCTCATAACCGGACCAATTTCACCATCTACAATATCTCCGAGCAGCAATACAAGATCGGGCTTAAGATCTTTAATAATGCCCGACATTTTTTTTAAACTTCTTTTTCTAATGATACTGCCAAGATGAATATCAGACACTGCAGCAATTCTTAAGGTTTTAACCGGACCAGCTGATTTGTTTATTGTTAAGTTATATTCTCTGGTAAAAGGGATTATTGCATTTATAAATCCTCCGATTATCAGCAATGCTGATGCAGAAATAGTAAAAACAAAGGACCATTTTCTAAAAAGCAAGATGCTATCTCCTTTTACAATTCCCGTAATTCTGAGCATCAGTAAAATAATATCTGACAGAAGGAAGAATAAAAAACCATAAAGCATAAATGCCAGCCAGAATCCTCCTATAATATTGAGAGCGTCGGTAATAACAGAGGAGTGTTTTGACTCAAGGATCTTTGCAACAATAAAAAGTCCGGCAAGTAAAAAGAAGGTAATTGCATAAATAAACCTGTTATTTTTCAGACATGGAATAGCATTATACCCCTTATAGAACAAGTAAATGTTTACCAGTGAGTAAATTGTAAGTGCTATGGAAAAAAATATTAACATCTGATATTTCTTCATTTTAGTTTAGTTTTACGATATCAGGCTCTTGTAAGTTTTATTGCCCTTAACATAAAACTCAAAAACTATACTCTTGTTCAAAACAAGCGCATCAAAATGCGTTACTTCTAATTTTTTAACATCTGTTCTCTTTATTCTGAGTTTATCCATGGCTTTGTAATAGTCAATATGAGCATTCCATACTGCCCCTACTGAACTGAAGCTGCCTTGCAGGAGAAAATAAATTGCAGCCAATCCGTCCAGAAGTCTTCTTATGAATAAAATGCGTTGTAATTTATTGTCAGGTAGATTCTTATAAAGAAGGAACAGACTATTACGGAAGTTCAGATAAGTTTTAAAAGGTGAACTGTAAGCAAGCGTGCCTCCTCCGACATGATAGATCACCGAATCAGGCAAAAAACAAATACGGTATCCTGCTTTATTAAAACGCCAGCACAAATCAATCTCTTCCATATGTGCGAAAAAATCGGCATCAAATCCTCCGCACTTTTTCCAGGCATCGCTTCTAACGATCATACAGGCTCCGCTTGACCAGAACACATCTATAGGTGAATCATACTGACCATTGTCATTTTCGACTTTATTAATAATCCTTCCCCGGCAAAAGGGATAACCATACTTATCTATGAAACAGCCAGCCGCACCGGCATGCTCGAACTGGTTTTTATGATAATAAGAGAGTATTTTAGGCTGGCAGGAGGCAACATCGGGATTGTTATCCATAAGGCTTACAAGCGGGAGGAGCCATTTCTCGGTAACTTCTATATCGGAATTCAGCAGAACGAAATATTTTGCATCAAGCTGGCTCAAAGCAAGATTATAGCCTCCGGCAAAACCATAGTTTTTATCGAGTAATATGAGTTTTACCTGACTAAAGTTTTCAGCTACCCATTCAGGTGATCCGTCTGTTGATCCATTATCCGCAACACAAACCTCGGTTTCATCATCAAGGGAATTTTTAACAACTATCTCAAGAAACATTTTCAGAAAGCCGAGACCGTTCCAGTTCAATATTACGATTGCTGTCTTACTCATTCTCAACCGGCTTTTTATGTTTCCATCGGCGATGACTCCAGATCCAGTATTCAGGCTTTTCTCTGATTATCTCTTCCAGTCTTCTCACGTGTGTTTCGGTTATCAGGTCTTCGGACAGACCTTCCGTATGTTCCAGCAGAAGTTCGATATCAAGATTATAATACCCGCGTTTCACTTTCTGTATATGAAAGAAAACAATTGCCATATCGTACTTGGCTGCAATTTTTCCGGCACCGGTAAATACAGCGGTATCCTGATTCAAAAACTTCGTCCAGAATTTAATATCTCCCTTTGCAGGAATCTGATCGGAAAGGAAAACAGAGAGTGTATTAATATTATTCTTTCTGTAGTTTATTATTTCCCTTATTACCTGTGATGTAGGAGTAAGAACTATCCCGAATTTTGATCTCTGTCTATTAATAAACCCATTGAAATACTTGTTTTGCAAGGGCTTAAAAATTATAATAATTATATATTTCAGGTAATATGGCAGTAAAGTCGGCCATTCCCAGTTATTATAATGGCCCAGGACAGCAATTATGTCTCTTTTATCCTCCCTGAGCCTGGCAATAACTTCCAGATTGCTGTAAGTGAATCTTTTTTTCTGCGCCGACCTGCTCATATGAGTCAGCTTGAAGGTCTCTATAAGAAGGTCGGCCAGGTGTCGGTAGAATTTTTTTTCTATTGTTTTAAGCTCTTCTTCGCTTTTTTCAGGAAAAGAGTTTTTGAGGTTCTCAGCAACAACCTTCCTCCGGTAAGATACAATGTAGTAGAGAACAAGATAGAGAAGGTCAGAGAATATGTATAGAACCGGTAATGGAAGGAAGGTAATAATCCAGTTTATTCCGTAAAAAATGTAGTATCCGATTGCACCCATCACTGAAAAGGGTTTAATTTTTCATAAATTTACTTACAATTTCGAGGATTTCAGAATAAACATTACTGTTTGCAGCCAGAAATTCTTCTCCTGTAAGGTTTTTTTCGTTGCCCGAGAAATCACTCACCCTGCCACCGGCTTCTCTGACTATAAGCATACCTGCGGCAATATCCCAGTGGTGAAGACCATATTCATAGAATACCTCAAATCTGCCACATGCGACATATGCAAGATCTATAGCAGCTGATCCCAATCTTCTGATGCCATGGGTGTGTTTGCAGAGATGAGTAAGACAATCCATGTAAGCATCAATTCTGTGGAAATCACTGTAAGGAAATCCCGTGGCTACCAGACTATCAGAAAGTTTCGGGGCTTTCGAAACCTCGATCTTCGATCCGTTAAGCCATGCTCCCCCATTCTTCCAGGCTTTGAAGATCTCATTTCCACTCACTTCATAGACAACTCCTGCAATGACCTCATCATATTCCATGAGACCAATGCTGATAGCATAAGGATGAAAACCATGGAGAAAATTTGTGGTGCCATCAAGGGGGTCGATAACCCAGCAGTATTTCAGTCCGACCTTCCTGGATGTGCCTTCTTCAGTAATAAATCCGGCTTCAGGAAGCAGTTTACTAAGTTTTTCCACAAGCATTTTCTCAGAACCTTTGTCAACATAACTGACGAAGTCGTTCAAACCTTTCTTTTCGGTCCTGTTTACATCGAATCCCTGAGATTCTTTAAGGATAAAATCAGCAGCTTCATGGGCAGCTTTTTCAATTTCAGAACAGATATATTTAAGATCCATAGATAATCATATTAGTTCAATACTCATTTTTCCTGATGGCGATATATTCTTAAGCCTGACTTTCTTTACCTCTCCGGTAAGTTTGGAATCCCATGGATATTCCACCCTGATATAATTGGATGTGAAACCGGTTATTAATCCATCACTATATGTTTTTTCAAACAAAACATTTGTCTCGGTACCAATATTCAGTTTATTAAAAATAGCGTTTTTCTCGTGAGAAAGTGCGATGAGTCTTTTACTCCTTTCTTCTTTATCCCTGTATAGAACTTTTGGAGAGAGATGTTCTGCTACTGTACCGGGTCTTTCTGAAAAAGTGAATACATGAAGATAGGAGAGAGGGATCTCCTTGAGGAAGGAATATGTATCTTCAAAATCAGAATCTGATTCTCCTGGGAAACCAACTATCACATCGGCTCCTATTCCGGCCAATGGCAGCTTATCTATAATCAATTTTATTCTGGTGGCAAAAACATCTCTGGTGTATCTTCTTCTCATGAGTCCTAGTATTTTGTCACATCCGCTTTGTAATGGAATATGGAAATGAGGGAGGATCTTCTCATTTTTTGAAGCCAGATCAATAAGTTTATCGGTTAGCAGGTTTGGTTCAATTGAAGATATTCTAAACCTTTCTATACCGTTCACCCTGACAAGCTCACCCAGTAGTCTGGCAAATGAATCTCCTGTCGATTTTCCAAAATCGCCAATGTTGACACCGGTTATTACGATCTCTTTTACCCCGCCTTCTGCTATACGTTCTGCCTCGCTGATAATTGAAGGGATTTCAGGATTTCTGCTTTTACCGCGTGCGCTGGGGATTGTGCAATATGAACAACCATAGTCGCATCCGTCCTGAACTTTCAGGAATGATCGTGTTCTGTCGCCCATTGAAAATGAAGGGTTGAAACTATCGGTTGAGGCAAGATCACATGAATGGATCTCCGCTTTTTTTTTCTTGTTTATTGCAGTTAAATAATCTGATAAATTGAATTTTTCATTCGTTCCAAGTACCAGATCTACTCCTGGTATTGAAGAAATTTCCTGTGGTTTCAACTGTGCATAACAGCCAACTACAGCTATAAATGCACCTGGAGAAAGAGATATAAATCTTTTTATTGCCTGCCTGCATTTTTTGTCTGCCGTGTCTGTGACCGAACATGTATTTATTACATATATATCGGCTTTTGAACTTGAAGGAACTCTTTCAAATTTTTCAGAGGGAAATGATCTTGAAATAGTTGATGTCTCAGCAAAATTGAGTTTACAACCAAGAGTATGAAATGCTACTTTTTTCTTATCCCGATTCATTTTTATTTTGCACTAAGTCGCAAGACCCAAAGGTTCCCCCGGAATTAACCTGCCAATTATCAGTTATTAATTATTCAGTTTTTCCAGGTATACATTCCTGAATTCAACGTCCTTCCCCTCGCTTTGTAAACATATTGACCCTTTCGACAGGTTTACATTTGTTCCCTTATTCTGTCTGACTTCATTAACCCAAACCTCAATAGTGTTTCCATTGCAGATAACCTCCATAGTATTCCACTCACCTGTTACTTTTTCCGAAGAAGAGGCCATCTTATTCACAAATGGCTTCGTTTTATCAGTCCGCTCGGTCATATCCGCTCCGTTCATACATACAAAATCGCCGGCATTGCCCGCCTTCAACTGACACTCAACACATTTCAGCCAGATGGTATCAGGTTGCTGCGCATGAACAAAAACTCCACTGTTTGTAGCTTCCACAGGCCAGCGCCATTCGACATGCAGCTTGTAATCAGAGTAGGTCTCTTTTGTCCTCATATAACCGAATGGGTTACCGGAAATATGTAATACACCGTCTTTAATAGTGAATACTTTTGAGGGATCAACAGACGCGTCCTTGAGTTTAAAAACCCAGTTGTTAAGATCCTTTCCGTTGAACAATACGATGGGTCCATTTCCTTTTGATTCGGATTTTTTTTTGTCTGCATCCTTAGTCTGTGCCAACACAAAATTCAATGTAGTTAGTAGCAATATTGCAATTAATGTAGCTAACCGGATAGATTTAGTTTTCATATTGTTTCTTTTCAGTTTCTTATTATATAATATTTATTCTTTTTCCTGCCTTTTTTACCCCCTCAACCTCAACCTTAGAGTAACTTGCTCGCAAGCTCCGCCAGGAAACTACGTTCACCTTTAACCAGGTTTACGTGAGCGAAAATATTCTGATCTTTCATTTTATCTGACAGATAACTCAGCCCGTTTGAAGCAATATCCAGATATGGGGAATCTATCTGCTCAATGTCGCCTGTAAAGACCATTTTTGTCCCTTCACCTGCTCGTGTGATAATAGTTTTAATCTCGTGCGGAGTAAGATTCTGTGCTTCATCCACAATGAAGAAAATACTGGAAAGGCTCCTGCCTCTAATATATGCGAGTGGAGTAATAACAAGTTTATCCTCTTTCATCATATCATTGATCCTCAGAAATTCGGGGCTCTGGTGACTGAATTTATGCTTAATAACTGTGAGATTATCATAAAGAGGCTGCATATAGGGATCCATTTTTTCTTTAACATCGCCCGGCAAGAAGCCCAGGTCGCGATTGGCCAGCGGAACTATTGGCCGGGCAAGAAATATCTGTTTGTACCTCTTATGCTGCTGCAATGCAGCGGCAAGGGCAAGAAGTGTTTTCCCGGTCCCTGCTTTTCCTGTCAGTGAGACAAGCTGAATATCCGGATTTGATAACGCTTCAAATGCGAATGTTTGCTCGGCATTACGCGGATCAATTCCATAAGTTGTTTGTTTAATTACCCTGTTCAGGGTTTTACTCACAGGATTATAATGAGCAAGAGCACTCGACCCATTATTTTTCATTATGAAAAACTGATGCCCGGTAAGATTTTGTTCCAGGTCAAATTCACCTGCGCCGACTCCTTCCGGCATTTCATAAAGCTTACTTATTGATTCCTGATTCACCCCCTCCAGAATTCTGATCCCTTTATAAAGATCGTCAATATTGGCAACCTTATCGTTTTCATAGTCCTGGGCTATTATCCCCAGTGACTTGGCCTTCATCCTCAGATTAATGTCTTTTGTGATCAGTACTACACTTTTGTCTTTATTAGCGCTGCATACATACTCGGCAATCGCCAGAATTCTGTGGTCAGCAGTTCGTTCAGGAAAGGACTGGCTTACCTTTTCGGAGAAGTCTTTTCCTGTTTCGATGTGCAGATTACCAAGATTTTCCCCCAGTGGAATATTGGCGGTAAGAAGCATGTCTCCTGAAAGTTTGTCCAGCTCCCTTGTAAATTCGCGGGCATGGAAATTGATGAGGTCATTTCCTCTTTTGAATTTGTCAAGCTCTTCCAGGACAACTATAGGAATGATTACATCATTTTCTTCAAAATTGTAAATGCACTTATAATCATGCAATAAAACATTAGTATCGATAATAAAGAGTTTCTTGTTGTGTTTCCTTTTCATTCTTAATGATTTAATATCAACAGTTTACATATTAATATGCAGGCAAGATCATACCTGCAAAAATAACTATTTTAAGGTATAAATTGTAATGTANATGTTAAGTTTGTTATTTTGTACTGTTAAGTGCCTGGAGTTTGGAGTGCCTGGAGTACTTAAAGTTATGAAAACCGTTAATTCTATGTTCTCTACTCTAAACATTGCATTTAATGACATATCCCCAGACTCTTGAGTTTCTTTTCAGTCAGCTTCCTGCTTATCACAGGATAGGGAAAGCTGCCTATAAAAGCGACCTGAAAAATACTATATTGCTCGACAATTACCTTAGAAATCCACACCTGAGTTACCCATCAATTCATGTTGCCGGAACTAATGGCAAGGGTTCAGTTTCTCATATGATCGCTTCTGTTTTACAGGAAGCCGGCTATAGAACAGGGTTGTATACTTCACCTCACCTGAAGGATTTCAGGGAAAGAATTAAGGTGAACGGGGCAATGATCGCCAAAGAGGAAGTAGTAAACTTTATAGAGAAACATAAAAGTGTACTTGAGTCACTAAAACCTTCATTTTTTGAAATGACAGTGGCTATGGCTTTTAATTATTTTGCAGAATCCAAAGTTGATGTCGCTGTTATAGAGGTCGGTCTCGGAGGAAGACTTGATTCCACAAATGTAATTACTCCGGTTTTATCGGTAATAACAAACATTGGTCACGATCATATGGATCTTCTTGGCAATACTTTTGAAAAGATAGCCGGAGAAAAGGCAGGAATTATAAAAAGAAATATTCCTGTCGTTATAAGCGAAACTCAGCCCGATACTCAAAATGTTTTTATCAGTAAAGCCGGAGAATCTGATTCTGTAATATATTTTGCAGACCGGAACTATTCATGCAATCTGGGAATAAATGTGAATCCGAATGCAGGGAGAAGGTATACGATGACTGATTTATCAAATGATCGTAAGATTGAAGGTGAAATATTGCTTAGAGGTGATTACCAGTCTAAAAACCTTCAGGCGGTTTTTAATGCTTTTGAAGTACTGAAAGATCGCTTTGAGGTTTCAGACAAAGATCTGACAGATGGTATACGGAATACTATATTAAATACCGGACTGTATGGCCGTTGGCAGATATTGAATATAGCTCCACTAACTATTTGTGATACAGGCCATAATAAAGAAGGTCTTGAATATGTTTTAGATCAGCTAAAACGTATTCCAAAATCAACATTACATGTAGTATTAGGTTTTGTCAATGATAAAGATCTGAAATCAGTTTTGCCTCTTTTCCCGATGGATGCACAATATTACTTCACCAAAGCATCGGTTCCCAGGGCATTGAATGAAATAAATCTAAAAATGGAAGCTGAAAAATACGGGCTTAAGGGAGATAGCTTTTCTGATGTGGCAACTGCATATAATGCTGCCAGAAAAATGGCAAAGCAATCAGATGTGATTTTTATTGGAGGCAGTACTTTTATAGTTGCCGAAGTTGTCTAGAAAGCCCATTGTAATATCAGACTATTTAACCGAAAAGACATGCAGAGTAAGTCGCAGAGAACCGCAAAGCAA
>JGI24145J26757_10000805_pt1 | contig 10825 bp, 9 predicted proteins | sample BarGraIncu01122A_FD_26757 | JGI IMG/M metagenome (IMG submission 26757) | reverse complement strand
ACGAAGTAGAGAGGGGGTCAGGGGGGTGAGTATTAAAAAGCTAAAATGAAAAGATGTGTATAGAGGGTAGCCTTCAGGTGGGGGGCAAAAAAACAAAGAAAATCAATACATTTGTATTTTTAAAGAATTATGAAGGCAGCAATAATTACAATCGGAGATGAGCTCTTGATTGGACAAACCATCGATACCAATTCTTCCTGGATGGGAGCAGAATTGAGCAAGTCGGGCTTTGATGTGTATAGGATTACCTCTGTGCATGACAGGAGGGAAGACATTATATATGCATTAACTGAGGCAACCGGTAAAACTGATGTAGTTCTGATCACAGGGGGGTTAGGTCCTACGAGTGATGATATAACAAAACAGACGCTTTGTGAATTCTTCAATACACATCTGGTTGTGAATACTGAGGTGCTAGGTATGATTGAAGAGATGATGCATCATCGCAATTTCCCAATGAATGATAAGAACCGTAGCCAGGCAGAGGTTCCTGAATCATGCAGGGTATTAAAAAATGCAGCTGGAACAGCACCTGGAATGTGGTTTGAGAAGGATGGAACTATCTATATTTCTATGCCCGGCGTTCCACACGAAATGAAGTACCTGATGACCGGGTATGTTCTTCCTGAATTAAACAAACGCTTCACATCTCAGATCATAATTCACAAAAATATAATGACTTATGGAACTTTTGAGGCTAAACTGGCTGAGATACTTACCANATTTGAATCGGAACTTCCCGATAATATTAAGCTTGCCTATCTACCTGCCTCGGGTGTTATAAAACTTAGACTGACAGCTACCGGATCGGACCATGATAATGTATCGAACCTCATTAATGACTATGTTAGCAAATTGTATAAAACTATCCCTGAATTCATATATGGAGAAGATGAGGAATCACTCGAGATTGTAATCGGGAAACTTTTAATATCCCAAAGTAAAACGGTCTCTATTGCAGAGAGTTGTACTGGAGGAGAAATTGCCCATTTAATTACAGGAGTTCCGGGAAGCTCCACATATTTCAAAGGATCTGTTGTTGCTTATGCAAATTCAATAAAGACACAATTACTTGGAGTNCAGGATTATATACTTACCAAGTACGGAGCTGTAAGTGAAAATNCAGTAAAAGAAATGGCAGTCGGGGTAAGGAGCCTGCTCAAAACAGACTATGCTCTTGCCACTTCAGGAATAGCAGGACCAGATGGAGGAACGGAAGAAAAACCTGTAGGAACGGTTTGGATTGCAGTTGATTCAGAAAGAGGAACTATTTGTGAAAAGCGTATGTTTGGGAATGACAGGAATACGAACATAAAACGGTTTTCAATTGCGGCTTTAAACCTTCTTAGGTTACAGATAATCAACCATTAAACTGCATTTCATTATGCTAATCAAAAAAAGTAGAGCAAATATTTGTTTAATAAGATAAAAATCACGTATTTTGCGCTTCGTTTTAAAAGGACAAACGTTAGTAAAGAAGTAAAACAAACATCAATGTCAAGAATTTGTCAGGTTACAGGGAAAAAGGCGATGGTCGGAAACAACGTTTCGCACTCTAAGAGAAGGACTAAGAGAAAATTCTATCCTAATCTTTTTGTTAAAAAATACTACCTCCCGGAAGAAGAGAGATGGATATCGCTTAAAATATCAGCTTCAGGCATCCGTCTGATCAGTAAAAAAGGACTCACAAGCGTTCTTAAAGAAGCAAAAGAAAAAGGTTACATTTTGAATTATTAATAAAGGATAGAAAATGGCAAAGAAGGCTAAAGGTAACAGGCAACAGGTTATACTGGAATGTACCGAACATAAAGAGAGCGGACAACCTGGCACATCAAGATATATCACAACAAAAAACAGGAAGAACACTCCTGACCGTCTTGAGCGGAGGAAATATAATCCTATTCTTAAAAAACATACACTTCACAGAGAAATAAAGTAAAAAGTTTAAACCATGGCAAAGAAAGTTGTTGCAGCACTTAAGACAGGAGCAGGTAAGGCATTTACAAAATGTATTAAAATGACCAAATCAGATAAATCCGGTGCTTATCTGTTCAAAGAAGAGATCGTTCATAATGATCATATCAAAGACTTCTTCACAAAGAAGTAAAAGTATATTCTACTCTAAAGATATTCATGGCTTTCTTCTTAGCGGAGGGAAGCTTTTTTTATATTAACACACCGAATTAATTATTATCAAATGGCTTTACTGGGATTTCTGGGAAAAGATAAAAAGGAGAGCCTGAACAAAGGCCTCGAGAAAACCAAGGAAAGCGTCTTCCACAAGCTCTCCAGAGCTGTTGCGGGGAAATCAAAGGTTGACGAGGAAGTCCTTGATAATCTCGAAGAGGTTCTTGTATCTTCCGATGTGGGTGTAACTACAACTCTTAATATTATCGAACGTATAGAAGCAAGGGTAGCTAAGGATAAATATTTAAATACCAGCGAATTAAATACGATCCTTAAAGAAGAGATAGTAGCTCTGCTCGAAAAAAATCAAAATGACTCTGATTCTGACTTCTCGCTGACACTTAAGAATGTCCCCTATGTTATTATGGTTGTAGGAGTAAATGGCGCAGGTAAAACAACCACAATTGCAAAACTGGCATACCAGTTTAAATCAGCCGGCAAAAAAGTCCTTATAGGAGCAGCAGACACATTCAGGGCAGCCGCAATTGAACAGCTTCAGATCTGGGCCGACAGGGTTGGTGTTCCGGTAGTAAGTCAACAAATGGGTTCCGACCCGGCATCTGTTGCATTTGATACTCTCAAATCTGCAGTCTCGTCTGAATCGGATGTCGTAATTATTGATACTGCTGGTAGGCTTCATAATAAGATTAATCTTATGTCTGAGCTGTCTAAGATAAAAAGGGTCATGGAAAAGGTCATACCTGATGCTCCTCACGAAGTATTACTCGTTCTTGACGGATCAACAGGTCAAAATGCATTCGAGCAGGCAAAACAGTTTACCTCTGCAACAGATGTAACTGCAATGGCTATTACAAAACTTGATGGAACAGCAAAAGGTGGTGTTGTGATCGGCATCTCTGATCAATTCAAAATACCAGTTAAATATATAGGGGTTGGTGAAAAGCTTGAAGATCTGCTGGTATTTAACAGGTTCGATTTTGTTGATTCGCTGTTCAGTTCTAAATAATTGTTTCAGTTCCTTTGTGACCCTTTGTGTTCTTTAGTGGTAAAAAAAATCATTTAACCACAAAGTATCACAAAGGAAAAACAGATTAATTGCATTGACTTTCAAGCGATTCTATGAATAGCAAAAAAATAAATATAGTAACTCTTGGTTGCTCAAAGAATGTCGTTGATTCGGAAAAGCTTCTGAAACAACTAAATGCTGGAGGGTATGAAGTCATTCACAACGCAGATGAGACTATGGCCGGGACTGTCATTATAAATACCTGTGGCTTTATAAATGATGCAAAGGAAGAAAGTGTAGATACGATTCTAAGGTTTGTCAAAGCTCAGAAGTCGGGACAAATTGACAATTTATATGTTATGGGCTGTCTTTCAGAACGATATGCCGANTCTCTTAAACATGAAATACCTGAAGTAAAAAAATATTTCGGTGTCAACAATATGAATGATATTCTGGCAGAACTTGGTGTAATAGTCAGAAAAGATCTTCTGACTGACAGAACAATTTCTGGTCCGGGTCATTACGCATACCTTAAAATATCTGAAGGNTGTGACAGAACGTGTGCATTTTGTGCGATACCTGCAATACGTGGAAAATATATATCACGACCAATTGAAGATCTCGTAAAAGAAGCTTCACAACTTGCAGGGAATGNCGTCAAAGAATTAATCCTTATTGCACAGGATCTTAGCTACTACGGACTTGATCTGTATAAGAAACAGGCGTTGGCTGAATTAATTAAAGAATTACTGAAAATAAGTTCTTTTGAATGGATCCGTCTGCATTATCTATATCCAGCCAATTTTCCAATGGATCTGATACCACTTATCAGATATAACCCCAGGATATGCAGGTATATTGATGTCCCTATTCAACATATCACAGATAACATGCTGGGGTTAATGAAACGTTCGCACAACAGGAAAGAAACAATTGCTATTCTTAATGCTCTAAGGGACAATATCCCTGGTGCTGTTCTCAGAACCACTCTTATCGCAGGTCATCCGGGAGAGTCAGAGGAGGATTTTATTGAGCTGAAAAACTTTATTGCTGAATTCAGATTTGACAGGCTGGGTGTTTTTGCCTATTCTCATGAAGAAGATACTTTTTCATATGAGCAATATGAAGATGATATTCCCGAGGATGTTAAGGAATCACGTGTTGATGAACTGATGGAGATCCANCANAATATATCGGCTCAATTGAATGAATCCGCTGTAGGAAAAATATTTAAAGTTATTATTGACAGAAGAGAGGGTGAGTATTTTGTGGGAAGGACAGAATTCGATAGTCCGGAAGTTGACCAGGAGGTACTTATTCCAGCAGAACGCAACCTGAAACCTGGCAATTTTTATAATATTCTTATAACTAAATCAACTGAGTTTGATTTGTATGGGGAACCGGTATAAAAAAAGGCCGTCAATCATTGACAGCCTTTTTTTATTTATTCAGCCGGAGTATCAGTTTTTTCCGGCAACTCTATCTTCTTCTTTTGAATTTTAATTTTTATTTCCGATTTGGCGCTATTGAACCCCACATTAATAGTATCGCCCTCATTAAGATTTGCTTTTATGAGAACTTCAGCCATCGGATCTTCGAGGTATTTCTGAATTGCACGCTTGAGCGGCCTGGCTCCATAATTTGCATCAAATCCTCTTTCAGCAATAAAATCACGGGCACCTGTAGCTATTTTCAACTGGTAGCCAAGTGATCCGACTCTGTCGTACAGACCTCTCAATTCAAGATCAATAATTTTATTTATCTCTTCTTTTCCTAAAGAATTGAACATTATCACATCATCAATTCGGTTCAGAAATTCAGGGGCAAAGGTTTTTTGCAAAGCTTTCTGAAGGATACTCTTTGTCTGTTCATCCCTTGAAGCTTTTTTGGCAGTAGTATCAAACCCCATTCCGTGGCCGAATTCATTTATTTGCCTGGTTCCTATATTTGAAGTAAGAATTACAATTGTGTTTCTGAAATCGACACGTCTTCCAAGACTGTCAGTCAACTGTCCCTCGTCAAGGACCTGGAGCATAATATGAAATACATCAGGATGAGCCTTTTCTATCTCATCCATGAGGACAACGGAATATGGTTTTCTCCGAACTTTTTCGGTAAGCTGGCCACCCTCTTCATAACCCACATACCCGGGAGGAGCTCCAACCAGTCGGGAGACAGAAAATTTTTCCATATACTCGCTCATATCAATCCTGACAAGATTATCTGTTGTATCGAAAAGAAATTTTGCCAGTACTTTTGCCAGTTGAGTCTTACCCACACCAGTAGGACCGAGGAATATGAATGTGCCAATAGGCTTGTTTGGATCTTTAAGTCCGGCCCTGTTCCTCTGGATTGATTTCACAACTTTCTGGATAGCTTCATCCTGGCCTATGACGCTTCCTTTCAGCTCATCAGCCATGTTAAGCAACCTTGTACCTTCTGTCTGGGCAATCCTCTGAACAGGGACTCCCGTCATCATAGCAACAACTTCGGCAACCTTGTCTGCATCAACTGTTTCGCGATTCACTGCAAGTTCCTTTTCCCATTTTTTCTTCTCCTGGTCTATGAGATCTAGCAGATCCTTTTCCCTGTCGCGGAAGCTGGCTGCTTTTTCAAAGTTCTGATTCTTAACTGCCAGCATCTTTTCTTTTTTGGTATCCTCGAATTGTTTCTCGAGCGAAAGGATCTTTTCAGGAACAACTATATTTGAAATATGAACTCTTGATCCCGATTCATCAAGAGCATCGATTGCCTTATCAGGAAGATGTCTGTCAGAAATATACCTGTTGGTAAGTTTTACACAGGCATCAATAGCTTCATCGGTATAAATAACATTATGATGCTCTTCATATCTCTCTTTAATATTATGGAGAATATGGATAGTCTCCTCAATTGAAGTCGGTTCAACTATTACCTTCTGGAATCTTCTTTCAAGAGCACCATCTTTTTCAATATGCTGACGATATTCATCTAGCGTCGTCGCGCCTATGCATTGAATTTCACCTCTGGCAAGAGCCGGTTTCAACATGTTTGCGGCATCGAGAGAGCCGGTAGCTCCGCCGGCACCAACTATTGTGTGAATCTCATCAATAAATAGGATAATATTATCATTTTTTGAAAGCTCATTAAGTATCGCTTTCATTCTTTCCTCAAACTGGCCACGATATTTTGTACCTGCAACTATTGAAGCAAGATCAAGGGCAACCACTCTCTTGTTAAAAAGTACCCTTGAAACATTCTTCTTTATTATTCTTAGGGCCAGACCTTCTGCAATGGCAGATTTCCCGACTCCGGGTTCACCGATAAGCACAGGATTATTCTTTTTCCTTCTCGACAAGATCTGTGCGAGTCGTTCGATCTCTCTTTCCCTGCCAACAACCGGATCGAGCCGGCCCTCTTCAGCAGCTTTGGTAAGATCAATTCCAAAATTATCCAGAACAGGTGTGTCGGAGGAAGATTTTGAGGAAGAAGGAGAGGAGGGTTGTCCTTTTCCAGGTCCTCCAAAACTCTGACCTTCATCGTCTTCGTCTCTCGGATAATCAGCTTTTGAAGTAGGTGATTCAGTCTCAACCATTTTTCGTACTGACTGATAATCAACATCCAGTTCTGATAGAAACCTGGTAACAAGAGCATTTTCATCCTTAAGAATCGCCAACAAAAGGTGTTCCGTATCAATTGTACTGCTCTTGAGAGCTTTTGCTTCAAGATACACAAGCTTAAGTATTCTTTCAGTACTTCTCAGAAGAGGAATAACTTCATGGTCAGCAACAGGAACAGGGCTTTCAACCTTAATGCTCTTCTCAAGAGATCCTTTGAGGACCATAAGGTCAATCCCCTGGTTCATCAGGATTTCTATAGCCACACTCTCTCCATCTCTGAGTATACCCAAAAAAAGATGTTCGGGACTTATATGGCTGTTTCCCAGCCTTATAGCCTCCTCTTTGGAATAACCCAGAATATCTTTAACCCTTTGTGAAAATTGTGAATCCATATTATATTTTTATCAATTACAAATTTAATAAACCAAAACCGACATTCTGTCAGATTCTACTTGACAAAAGTACGCATAACTACTATTTCAAAGTTAAATTATGCAGAATATCTATATGGCAATTTTCGTGCCCATTTATGAACAATCAATGTTAAAAATTCACAACTGATAAAGCTCGAAAGTAACCAAATTTTGATTACTTTCGTAAATCTAAACCCAGACTTTGAGGTTTATTTGTAAATATTTAATTAATAATCTGTTATGTCAGAGAGAGAGAGAATCATAAAGGTCAATATTGAGGAGGAGATGAAGTCTGCATATATCGACTATTCAATGTCGGTAATTGTGTCGAGGGCATTACCTGATGTGAGAGATGGCCTCAAACCGGTCCATCGCAGGGTACTTTTTGGGATGTCTGAGCTGGGAGTCCTTTCAAATAAGCCTTATAAGAAGTCAGCAAGAATAGTCGGGGAGGTGTTGGGAAAATTTCATCCGCATGGCGATTCTTCAGTATATGAAGCAATGGTCAGGATGGCACAGGAATGGTCATTAAGGTACCCATTGGTAGACGGACAGGGCAACTTTGGATCAGTTGACGGAGATAGTCCTGCAGCTATGAGATATACCGAAGCAAGACTAAAAAAAATAGCTGAGGAAATTCTTGCTGATATTGATAAGGACACAGTTGATTTTCAACCCAACTTTGACGATTCGCTTACTGAGCCTTCTGTAATGCCTACAAGGATTCCACAACTTCTGGTGAATGGAGCTTCCGGTATTGCAGTTGGAATGGCTACAAATATGCCGCCTCACAATCTTNCGGAGATCATCGACGCTACAATAGCATATATCGATAATCCTGAGATTACAACTGATGAACTGTTACATTANGTTAAGGGNCCTGACTTTCCGACNGGCGGCATAATATATGGAGAACAGGGGATCAGGGATGCTATTGAGACTGGCAGGGGACGTATTGTCGTGCGTGGAAAGACCGAAATTGAAATAACACATTCAGGAAGAGAATGTATTATCGTCACTGAGATCCCTTATATGGTCAATAAAGCGGAAATGATCCGCAAAATTGCTGATTTGATAAATGAAAAGAAACTTGAAGGGATATCATATATAAATGATGAATCAGACAGAAACGGGATGAGGATCGTGATCATCCTGAAGAAAGATTCAAGTGCAAATGTTGTCCTTAATAACCTCTACAAATTTTCTGGACTTCAGACATCCTTCAGTGTAAATAATATTGCCCTTGTTAAGGGTCGTCCCAAAACCCTTAATACCAAGGATTTAATACATTACTTCGTTAACCATCGTCACGAAGTTGTTATCAGACGAACAAAATTTGATCTTGATCAGGCTGAAAAACGCGCACACATACTTGAGGGGTTGATCATTGCCAGTGATCATATCGACGAGGTGATTGCATTAATCAGAGGATCACAGACACCAGATATGGCCAGGGAAAGACTCTCGGAACGATTCGGTCTTTCAGAGATACAATCCAGAGCCATTGTAGAAATGCGTTTGCGACAGCTTACCGGTCTTGAACAGGAAAAGCTCAGAGCTGAGTATAAGGAGGTTATGGAGTTGATAGAGTACCTGAAAAGTATTCTGGCAAATCTTGATCTCCAGATGAAAATAATTAAAGATGAACTCCTCGAAATAAAGGAAAAATATGGCGACAAAAGGCGTACAGAGATAATTCCGAATGCCGAAGAGTTTAACCCTGAAGATTTCTATGCAGATGATGAAATGGTGATCACTATTTCACATATGGGTTATATAAAACGGACACCACTGACCGACTTCAGGAGACAGAACCGCGGAGGTACAGGAGCAAAGGGCGGTGCTACACGTGATGAGGATTTTATTGAACATCTGTATATAGCCACAATGCATAATACAATGCTCTTCTTTACCAGGAACGGAAAATGTTACTGGCTAAAAGTATATGCAATACCAGAGGGTTCGAGGACTTCCAAAGGAAGAGCGATGCAGAATCTTATAAATATTGAACCTGATGATAATGTAAGGGCATTCATTAATGTCAAGAATCTGAATGATGAGGAATACATCAATAATAATTTTATTGTCCTCTGCACTACCAAAGGTATAATCAAGAAAACTTCACTTGAAGCATATTCACGACCAAGGATTAACGGAGTTAATGCTATAACTGTAAGGGAGGGCGATGAACTTCTTGAAGCCAGAATGACTAACGGACAGCATCATATCATGCTGGCTGTTAAATCGGGTCGTGCTATCCGTTTTCCCGAAGCATCTGTAAGGCCCATGGGCAGAACTGCGTCAGGTGTCAGAGGTATCAGGCTTGCTAGTGAAAAGGTAGATATTGTGATTGGTATGATAACGGTTGAGAACAAAGAGAAAGACATCCTTGTTGTTTCGGAGAAAGGATATGGAAAGAGATCTGATATTGATGGTTACAGAATCACAAACAGAGGGGAAAAGGGGTAAAGACAATTAATGTTACAGAAAAAACAGGTACATTAATTGCATTGAAAGATGTGACTGATAATCATGATCTCATGATAATTACTCAATTCGGAAATATCTTAAGAAGTCCAGTTTCAGCCTTACGGGTGATGGGAAGAGCAACACAGGGTGTCAGACTGATAAACCTGAAGGAGAATGATATTATAGCCTCAGTTGCCTGTGTGTTGGTTAGTGAAGAAGAAGGTGTTGATAAGATCATTTCTGAAGAAAATGAAATTATTAATGAGGAAAATGGCAAAGAATTTGATGTTTAATAAGTAATATTATAAATTTGGAAGAAATTTTAAAGAAAAATAAATTAAAATTATAATCATGAAAAAAATTTTATTGCTGATAGCAGCCATTAGTATTTCATTTGGTGCCATGGCCCAGAAGGGTAAGGTTACCAGCGCCCTCAGTTACATTGACCAGGGAATTCTTGATAAAGCAAAAGACAACATCGATCAGGCTCTGACNAATGAGGCCACTGCAAACTATTTTAATACTTTTTTTGCAAAAGGCAGATTAGCCCAGGCATCATTTGATTCTAAAGATCCTAAAGTTAAGGCCTATTATCCCGACCCGCTTGCAGAAGCCTATGCATCATATCTAAAAGCAATGGAACTGGATCCTAAAGGGGGAGTAAAAAAGAAAATTATTACAGGTTCAATCTTTAACTCATTGGCTATCAGTCTGTACAATCAGGGAAGTGCAAAATTTGAATCTAAAGATTATGCCGGGGCACTTCAATCATTCCAGACACAAATCAAAATTACTGAAAGTGACATATATGTAGGTGCAGTTGATACGGGTATGTATTATAATGCAGGTCTGGCAGCTGTAAATTCAGCTAAATACGCAGATGCAATTAAATACTTTGAGAAATGCGCTGAAATGAAATACCTGGGAATTACTCCGTATTTTCAGATGTCAGAAGCTTACCTGAGCTTAGGTGATACAGCAAAAGCTGAATCTACATTGCAGGGATTAAGCAGCAAATTTCCAAATGATAAGAATGTCACTCTGCAGCTAATTGATCTCTATATAAAGAGCAGCAAAAATGCAGAGGCTCAGAAATATATCAAGGTAGCAAAAGAAGCTGACCCGAATAATTACAGTCTGTATTTTGCTGCGGGTATCATCTTTTTAAATGAGAACAAATATGATGAAGC
>JGI24145J26757_10000788_pt1 | contig 10995 bp, 8 predicted proteins | sample BarGraIncu01122A_FD_26757 | JGI IMG/M metagenome (IMG submission 26757) | reverse complement strand
CCGACTTCGTGGCGGTCGCGCGCCACCTCGTGAGCGCCGGCGTCGCCGCTGAAGGGCGCCTTGCCGCCCGAGGAGCATCCGCCGGCGGCCTGACCGTCGGGGCTGCCATCAACGTGGCCCCGGACCTCTTCTGCGCCGCACAGGTGGGCGTCGGCTTCCTCGACCCACTCACGGCGATGCTCGCCGCGGACCTGCCCCTCACGATCACCGAGCGCGACGAGTGGGGCGATCCGGTCGCCGATCCCGCGGCGTTCGCGACGATCGCCGGCTACAGCCCGTACGGCAACATCGGCGCCGGTCCGTACCCGGACATCCTCGCGACGGCGGCGCTCCACGACCAGCGCGTCTCCGCGTCCGAGCCGGCGAAGTGGGTGGCGGCGCTTCGCGCGAGACCGGACGCGTCGGGCCAGGTGCTGCTCCGCGTGGAGCTCGGCGGCCATCAGGGAGCGACGGGCCGCTACCAGGCCTGGCGGGACGAGGGATACGAACTGGCGTGGCTCCTGGACCGTCTCGGCGCCGAACCAGGGTTACGCCAAAACACCTCAGGGTAGGTTCAGGGTCCCTTTCCGGCGGTGGAGGGAAACCTTTCGGGGTACCGGAGCGTTGTGATGGTGACGACGAAAGGACCCCTCATGGCATTCACCACCGCCCGAAGGACCCGCACCACGGATGGAATCGATGGCAAGGATGCCGTCGGTCTCTACCTCGACGGCATCGCGAAGACCGCGCTGCTGAGCGCCGAGGAAGAGGTCGAGCTGGCACGTCGCATCGAGGCCGGGCTGTACGCGCAGGCGATCCTGGACGGCGACATCATCGACGAGTCCCGAGGCAAGAAGCCTGTGCGCGTGACCAGGAAAGAGCTCGAGGAGCTGGCACGGATCGGCGAAGAGGCGATGAACCGCTTCGTCACCGCGAACCTCCGGCTCGTCGTGTCAGTCGCCCGCAAGTACGGGCGCTCCGCGATGCCCCTGCTGGACCTCGTCCAGGAAGGGAACACCGGACTGATCCGCGCTGTCGAGAAGTTCGACTACACCAAGGGCTTCAAGTTCTCCACGTACGCCACGTGGTGGGTGCGGCAGTCGATCAGCCGAGGCATCGCGCAGCAGGGACGCATCGTCCGTCTCCCCGTCCACGTCGCCGAGCAGATCAACCAGGTCTCGGCTATCCGCCGCAACCTCGAGCGCAAGTTCGGGCGTGACCCGGATCTGCGGGAGATCGCCGAGGAGATGGGGATCCAGGAGGAGAAGGTCCTCGAGCTCATCCAGTTCTCGCGCGAGCACGTCTCACTCGACGCGCCCGTCGAGGAGGACGGCGACACGGCGCTCGGTGACCTGATCGCCCGTGAGCCCGCTCCGGGCCCCGACGAGTTGGTGCTCGACGCCGAGGAACGCGCTCGGCTCGAGCAGATGCTCTCCAAGCTCGACCCGCGGTCCGCCGACGTCGTACGTCGTCGCTACGGTCTCCTCGATGGCCGCCAGGCAAAGCTCGCCGACATCGGCGAGGTCTGGGGGATCACCGCGGAGCGCGTACGTCAGATCGAACGCCACGCGATCGCGAAGCTCCGAAGCGGCGAACTGGCCGCCTGACACCTCACACACGCCGCCTCCCTCTCATCAGGGGGGCGGCGTTGTCATGCCCGGGGGGCGACGACGCGGATCAGCCCTTCCTGGGCGGTCGTGGCCGCAAGGCCGTCTGTTGAGAAGATCCGTCCCAGTGCGAAGCCTCGGGCGCCGGAGGCGGAGGGCGAGATCTGGTCGTACAGCACCCACTCGTCGGCGCGTACGGGCCGATGGAACCACATCGCGTGGTCCAGCGAGGCGGCGACCATCCCCGGCCCGTACGACAAGCCGTGCGGGATGAGGCTCACGCTGAGGATCGTCAGGTCGGACAGGTACGCCAGCACCGCCTGGTGAAGCACAGGATCGTCCGGCAGGCGGCCGTTGGCCCGTACCCACACGGCCAGCGACGCGCGGTGGTGCGGCGGCGCGTCCTCGAAGCCGGAGGCATAGCGCACCTCGAGCTCCTCCCACTCGCCGAACGTCCGCGCCGACGGGCCGAGGCGGCGCACGAGCTCCTCCGACATGCTCGGGCACTCGTCGGGGCCTGGCACATCGGGAACGGGGTCTTGGTGGTCCAAGCCCGTTTCGGGCGCCTGCGCCGAGCAGCCCATCGTGAAGATCCGACGCCCTCCCTGACGGGCGGTCACGAGGCGGGTCGAGAAGTGCTGGCCGTCCCGGGTCGGCAGCACGTCGTACAGGATCGGCGAGTCCGCGCGGCCGGCCTCGAGGAACTGGGCGTGCAACGAGTGCAGGACGCGACCTGGAGGCAGCGTGCCGTACGCAGCAACGATGGACTGCGCCAGCACCTGGCCCCCGTACGTACGCTGCAGGCGGGTCTGCGCCGCCGGACCCCGGAACAGGTCGGGTTCGATCTGCTCCAGGTCAAGGACGGCGACCAGATCGTCGATGGTGCGCGGCACGGTTACGGGTTCTGGTCCTGCTCGCGCTCGGCGAGGAACTGCTCGAACTCGGCGGCGATCTCGTCGGCGGTGGGCACGGGTGCGGCTCTGTCGTGAGCCGTGTCGAACGCATCCTCCAGCGCGGCGACCAGCTCCATGGTCTCTGCCGACCCGGCGATCTCGGAGTCGATGAGCTGGTTGTTCTCGACGATCTCCTCCGGCAGGTCGCCCATCGGCACATGCAGCCCCGTGTCGTCCATCAGCGACTCGAGCACGACCTTCACGGCCTGCGGGAACTGGACCTGGGACAGGTAGTGGGGGACGTGCGCGACGTAGCCCATCGCGACCCGTCCGACCTCCCCCGCCCGTAGCTCGAGCATCGCCGACCACTGTCCGGGCACGTCCATCCGCTCGATGAGCGGTGGGTTGTCATGGGCGAGGTCCTGCTGCGTCGCGTGACGGGTGATCCCCGTCGGCCGCGTGTGCGGCACGGCGAGCGGGATGCCCGACGCCGTGTAGAGGCGACCCACGCCTAGCTCGTCGCAGATCGACAGGGTCGCTTCCACCATGCGCTCCCACCGGGAGTCCGGCTCCTGGCCGTGCATCAGGAGGAACGGGCGCCCGGTCTCGTCGGTGAGCTTGTCGAGGACGAGGTGCGGCATCGTTATCGCGGTCCACTGGAAGGTGTCGAAGGTCATCATCGGCCGACGGCTCCGGTAGTCATGCAGCACGTCCACGTCGAACGTGGCGACGCGCTCGGGATTGCAGGTGCGCAGCAGATGGGCCGCCAGGCCGTGCGTGACCTTGCCGGCGTCGAGGAATCCGTCCAGCAGGTGGATGAGCGGCGCGTCGACGCCGCGCACCGACTCCCAAAGCTCGGGCACCACGTCGTACAGGTCTCGCGGTTCGTTCACGTGCTCGAGGCTACGGCCTAGCGACAACGGCGTCCTACGGAACGGGCAATCGATGCCATCAGTTTCAGGATCCGTCGTGGGAGGTACGCCGGGCCGGGAGCGCCTCACGGCGCGGGGCCGCTCGTAGCGGCTGAAGTTGGAGCCCGGGGCATCCGCGGACCGGCGTACCTACGGGTCAGTCTAGGTGCTCTGCGCAGCTCAAGCCGCTCAGGTTAGGCGAGTCTCCCCGAGAGCTCGAGATGGCCGGCCCGCTCCAGCTCGTCGGCGAGTGTGATCATCCGGGCGCTCTCCCGTACGGCGCTCGAGCTGGTCTCTGTCAGCGCACGCCCCGCACCCAGCACGTGGAGAACGGCTGCGGCGCGCCACAGCACGTCGGCGAAGTCGCTCCGGACGATCCCCCGCAGGACGTCGTCGATCACGGCGCACAGCTCGTCAGGACCTGGCGGATCGGCGACCCCCGCGATCGCCCGCGCGACCTCGGCCGTGCTCTGCCCCGCGTCGTACGCCCTCGCGGCGCGCACGGGGTCGGCGTGGATCCACTCGCGCACCACGTACAGGCGCCACAGCGCCCCCGCCAGCGAGTCGGACGTGGACGCCGACCACAGGCCTGCCAGTGTCTCCATGCCCTCGGTGTCGGCGAGGTGAAGGACGCGTTCGGCGAGGGCTGCGTCGCCGTCGGCACGTGCGCCACGTACGAGAACCGTGGCCGTGCGTTCCGCGATCTCGCGGACCTCATCCAGCGCCGGCCCGCCGGCGACCGACTCGAAGTACAGCGCGCCCGGGGTCACGGGACGGTGATGATTACGAGACGCCACGGGTCACCTCCTGCTCGATGGGCACCGGGCCAGGATAGGAGACGACGCCGAAGGCTCACCGACGACAGGCCGCCATCGCTGTCCGGACGCGCTTGGCCGACACCGGCTCGGCGGTCCGCAGCTGCTGGGCGAACAGGCTGACGCGCAGCTCCTCGAGCAGCCAGCCAACGCCCGCGACGTTCGCGGGCAGAGGCCCCTTGGGGAAGGAGTCCACGAGCGCCGCGTACTCGTCCTCGAGGTCGGAGATGATGTCGGCGGACTGGCGCTCCCTCGCGGGATTCGTCCCGAACGTCACCAGCCTCATGTCGGCCGCGTGCAGGTAGCGGGACAGTCGCTCGAACCACGGGTCCGGGGTGGCCAGGACGAAGCCCCGGTAGACCAGGTTGGCGATCTGCTCACGCACGTCGTCGGTGACGTACGAGGGGGGCATGTCCGCGAGCCGGCGCACCACCTCCTGGTACCGGCTGAGGACCTCTCCCGTGTACGCGACGACGCTGCGCATGGTCTCCGCCTGCCGCTCCCGTACCGACACCTGCACCTCGGCGAAGCGGCCTGCGTCGCGTACCTGCCACCCCTCGACGCCCAGGGCGGCGAGCGCCATGTCGATGGCGCGCAGACGGGCGTCGGCGAGTAGGGCGGGGATCGTCGGGTACGGGCTCGCCCCGAGCTGCAGCTTCGTCGCGTTCGACATCCTTGAGACGACCCAGGTCGTCGGGTCGGGCGCGGTGAGCTGGATCAGGCGCCGTAGGCCACGCGCATGGCTGGCGCGTGCGCGGTTCTCGGTGTCGACCACCACCACGCCGACTGTCGCTCCCTCGTCGCGCAGGGCCGGGAAGCCGATCACCTCGGTGGTGCCGGACATCGTCGTCAACCGCTCCTGAAGCGACGGGAACGACCACGTCGTGGCGCCCGTGGCGGTCGCGCGACGGTTGACCCTCGTCAACGTGTGGGTCACGGTCGTCGTGAGCTGGCGCTGAAGGGCCGCCAGGTCCTCGCCCCGCGCCACCTCCTTGCCGCCGTCCACGATCACCAGCGTCGGCCGCAGGTGCGCGGGCAGCTCCCGCTCACCCCACTGCCCTGCCGGATCCGTACCGGTCAGCACGCGCAGCGCGACGGCGAGCGCATCAGGGAACGCGATGGTGTCCGGGGCCGTGTCACCCTCTGGCGCGGATGCCACGTCCGGTCGCTGGCCCAGCCACGCGAGCGCGGCCGCAGCATGGTTCGGTGCCGGTACGAACGACGTCCGCAGGCTCTTCGGCAGGGACCGGATCAGTTCGGTGGCGAGGTCCTCGCGGTAACCCGGTACGTGCCAGGTGAACGCGGCCGGCGGCAGCTGGTTGAGCACCGTGATGGGGATCTCGATCGTCACCCCGTCATGGTGGGCACCCGGGTCGAACACGTACGTGATCTCGAGCTCGTGCCGACCGACACGCCACCAGTCCGGGAATCCCGCGGCCGAGATGTCGGTGTCGTCGCCCGCGACGAGGTCCTCCAGGGACAGGTCGAGGTAGGCCTCGTCCTGGAGCCGCTTCGTGCGCCACCACGTGTCGAAGTGGCGTTGGGAGACGACGTCAGCCGGTAGGCGCTGGTCGTAGAACGCGAAGATGGTCGCGTCGTCGACCACGAGGTCGCGGCGCCTCGTGCGCTCCTCGAGCTCGGCCGCCTGGTCGCGGACGGTCGTGTTCCGCTGTACGAAGTGGTGGCGGGTGCGCCATCTCCCCTCGACGAGCGCCGACTGGATGAAGATCCGGCGAGCCTCGACGGGGTCGATCCGCGCGTACTGGACGGCACGGCCGGCGATGATCGGGATGCCGTACAGGCTCACCGTCTCTGAGGCCACGACCGATCCCTGAGACTCCGACCAGTGCGGCTCGGCATAGTTGCGGCTCAGCACGTGCTCAGCCACCGCCTCGATCCACTCCGCCTCCACCGCGGCGACCGTCCGTGCCCAGAGGCGGGTCGTCTCGACGAGCTCGTACGCGACGGCCAGGGACGGAGATGCCTTCGCGAGGGCTGACCCCGGCGCGATCGCCCACATGGCGCCGCGCGCCCCCCGGTACTCGCGGGGACCGAGCCGGGCGCGTTTGCGCAGAGGTAGGTCGGTGCGCTCGTTACGGTTGTCGAGCAGCCCGACGTGGCTGAGCAGTCCGGACAGGATCGCGGTGTGCACGAAGTCAGGCGGCGCCGGTTCGGCGTTGCGATCGAGGCCGAGCTCCTCGCAGATCTGGCGCAGCTGCGTGTGGAGATCCTGCCACTCCCGTACGCGCAGGAAGTTGAGGAATTCGTCGCGGCACAGCCGGCGGAAGGCACTGTTCGAAACCGCCTTGCGGCGATCCCGCAGGTAGTTCCACAGCCGGAGGATCGCCACGAAGTCGGAGCCGTCGGGTGGCGCCTGTTCCCCGTCGGACCCAGGCGCCGGAGCCCAGAACCGGCGGTGCAACAGGTCGGCCGCCTCGCGCTTCTCCTGAGGCCTCTCCTTGACGTCCGGGATCGCGAGCGCTGCGACGATCACCTGGACCTCACGGAGGCAGCCTCGCGCCGAGGCTTCGACGAGCATCCTGGCCAGTCGCGGATCGACAGGGAGTCTGGCGAGCTGGTGCCCGACCGCTGTCAGGCGTGGGCTCGTGCCACGTCCTTCGAGGGCGCCCAGCTCGGTGAGCGTACGGATCCCGTCCGTGATCTGGGCGGCGTCCGGCGGCTCGACGAACGGGAAGTCGACGATGTCGCCGAGCTCGGCTTCGGCCATCTGGAGGATGACGGACGCGAGGTTCGTCCGCAGGATCTCGGGCTCGGTGTACTGGGGGCGCGACTCGTAGTCGGCCTCGCTGTACAGGCGGATGCAGATGCCGGGCGCGACGCGGCCGCACCGACCCGCGCGCTGGTTCGCGGAGGCCTTCGAGATCGGCTCGATGGGCAGCCGCTGGACCTTCGTACGCTTGGAGTAGCGGGAGATCCGGGCGTGCCGCTGTCGACCACGTGCCGGATCCCCGGCACGGTCAACGACGTCTCTGCGACGTTCGTGGCGATCACGACGCGCCGTCCGGTATGCGGCGCGAACACGCGGTGCTGCTCGGCGACCGACAGCCGCGCGTACAGCGGCAGCACCTCGGTGAACCGCAGCTGGCGTGCGGCGATGGCCTCGGAGGCATCGCGGATCTCGCGCTCCCCCGAGCAGAACACGAGCACGTCGCCGTCCCCGGAGGTCTGCAGCTCGACGACCGCGTCGCAGATCGCGTCGGTGAGGTCGCGCTCGTCGGCAGGCGCGGCCGGTCGCGCGGGTCGCGCGTCGTCCTCATCGGCGACGGCGCCGTCATCACGTACGGGCCGGTAGCGGATCTCCACCGGATACGTACGGCCCGACACCTCGACGATCGGGGCGTCGTCGAAGTGCTCGGCGAAGCGTGACGTGTCGATCGTGGCACTGGTGACGATGACCTTGAGGTCGGGCCGTCTCGGAAGGAGCTGCTTGAGGTAGCCGAGCAGGAAGTCGATGTTCAGGCTCCGCTCGTGCGCCTCGTCGATGATGATCGTGTCGTACGCGCGAAGCTCCTTGTCGTGGGTGATCTCCGCCAGGAGGATGCCGTCGGTCATCACCTTGACCCGGGTGGCGCGGCTCGCCTTGCGCGTGAACCGCACCTGGTAGCCGACGATGTCGCCCAGCTCGGTCCGGGTCTCCTCCGCGATCCGCTCGGCGAGGGTGCGCGCGGCGATGCGNCGNGGNTGGGTATGGCCGATGCTGCGNCGACCGGCCAGGAGGCAGATCTTCGGCAGCTGGGTCGTCTTGCCGGAACCCGTCTCGCCAGCGACCACCACGACCTGACTGCTCAGCAGCGCCGCCGCGATGTCAGGCACAGCGGCGGCGATGGGCAGGTCGGGATCGACGACGAGGTACGGCTCCATGGCCGTCACAGCCTACGGTCCCGCCGCACNGGTCTAGCGTTCGCATCATGGACGAGAGCCGAAGGTACGAAGTGCTGCCGGGCAGTCACGGGAACAGGATCCTGGTCCGTGCCAGGGGCAGTGAGGTGCTGCGCATTCCTCGGATCAACCGTGGCACCGCCTTCACGGAGCAGCAGCGGCTCGACTTGGGGCTTGTGGGACTGCTTCCTAGCGGGGTCACGCCGTTCGAGGGCCAGCTGCACCGGGCCTACCAGCAGTTCCAGTCAGCAAGCACCAACCTGGACAAGTTCACGTACCTCCAGGCCTTGAGGGACCGCAACACCGTGCTCTTCTACCGCCTACTCTCCGACCACTTGCCGGAGATGATGCCGATCGTCTACACCCCGACGATCGGCGAGGCNATCCAGAACTTCAGCTGGGCCTATCACCAACGGCTTCACGGCGTCTTTCTNTCCATCGACAAACCCGACGCCGTGGAGGCTTCGCTCCTAGCNTTCGGTCGGAAGCCGGAGGATGTCGAGCTCGTCATCGTCACCGACAGCGANGGCATCCTGGGCATCGGCGACCAGGGTGTGGGCGGGATCCAGATCTGCCTCGGCAAGAAGAGCCTCTACACCGCCGCGGCCGGAATCGACCCGAACCACGCGATCCCCGTGGTCATCGATGTCGGGACGGACAACCTCGCGCTGCTGAACGACGAGGTCTACCTCGGCGAGCGCCACTCGCGCGTGCGCGGCGAACGCTACGACGCCTTCATCGACCTGTTCGTCGACACCGTGACGCGCACCTTCCCTCACGCCATGATCCACTGGGAGGACTTCGGCGCCTCGAACGCTCACCGCATCCTGAACCGCTATCGCGATCAGATCTGTACGTTCAACGACGACGTCCAGGGCACGGCAGCGGTCGTGGGCGCCGCAGCGCTCGCCGCCGTGCGGGCCAAGGACGAGCGGATGAGCGACCAGCGGGTCGTCATCTTCGGCGCCGGTACCGCCGGCGTCGGTATTGCCGACCTCATGGTCGACCTGATGGTGGCCGAGGGCGCTGACCGGGAGGAGAGCCGCTCCAGGTTCTGGTGCCTCAGCAGCCAAGGGCTGATCACCGCGGCCACGGCAAGGATCCGCGACTTCCAGCAGCCCTACGCCCGCCCTGCCGACGAGGTGGCCGGATGGGACGTCGCAAGCACGAGCAAGATCGGACTCCTGGACGTGATTCGCGCCGTCGCGCCGACGATCCTTGTCGGCACCTCCGGACAGGCCGGTGCCTTTACCGAACGCGTCGTCAAAGAGATGGCGAGCCACGTGGAACGCCCCGTCATCATGCCCCTGTCCAATCCGACAGACCTTGCCGAGGCGCTGCCCGGCGACCTCCTGTCCTGGACCGACGGCCGCGCCCTCATCGCGACGGGATCGCCGTTCCCGCCAGTCAGGCACGGCGACGTGACGTACACCATCGCTCAGTCCAACAACGCGCTCGTCTTCCCTGGTCTGGGACTGGGCGTCGCCGTGAGCAGGGCAACACGAGTCAGCGATCGGATGATCACAGCTGCCGCTCAGGCGCTTGCGTCGATCCCGCACCTCGCGACACCGGGCGCCTCGCTGCTCCCATCCGTCGACCGGCTGCGGATGGTCTCGGCGACCGTGGCCGTGGCCGTGGCACGCGCCGCTGTCGAGGACGGCGTGGCGGATGGCGATCTCGCCGACCCTATCCAGCAGGTCTACGACGCGATGTGGCTTCCGGCCTACCCGGAGCTCATCATCGAGCAGGTCACCTGACGAGGCAGACCGGGCACAACGAGTGGGCGAGGATCCCCCGCAGCGGGCCGCCGAATGACATCCCGGTCACCGGATGCGGGTGGACGCCCAGCACGAGGAGGTCGATGGTCCCCGTCTGGTTGACCAGCTCCTGGATCGGCATGCCTTCGAGGATCTCGCCTTCGATCCCCACCTCCGGGTACGCCTTGCGCAGCTCGTCGAGCATTGCGCCTAGGGCGGCCCTGGCTTTCGCCGTCGACTCGGGTGTGGGCGCCGCCTTGAAAGCGGCGAAGAATCCGGTCGGTGCCGGGGCGACCACGTGCGCCACGACCAGCGCGCAGTTGCGGTCGCGAGCCTCTTGAAGGGCCCACTCGACCTGGCGCTTGGCCTTGTCGGGCGCGGTGACCGCCACGGCGATGCGGTTGTGGGCGCCCGTACGACCAGGGGTCGAGGCGGCGGAGATCACGACGACAGGGCAGTGCGCGGAGCCACCGAGAGAGAGGCTCGTCGAACCGATGAACATCCGGTCCAGACCGCCGGCGGCGCGACGGCCCACGACGCACAGCNCGGCGCTCTCGGACAGGTCAGCGAGCACCGCGGTCGGATGGCCCATGAGCACCTCCGAGCGCACCCGATCGGCCGGGAAGCCGTTGTCGAAGAGGAAGAGCTTCGCCACCGCGAGAGCCTCCTCGCCGACCGAAGACAGGATGGTCGGGTCGTAGACGACCCCCCACCCGCTGGTCAGCACGCCGTCATCGACGGCATGGACGAGCCAGATGTCGTGGCCTGTTCGCTCCGCGGTGCCGAGCGCATACATCACCGCACGCATGGCATCGTCGGAGCCGTCGACGCCTACCAGAATGCGCGGCGGCGACGGCTTCTGGTCCTCAGCGAACTCCCCTGTACTCATGGAAGTCAGCCTAGTCTCCGTGACCCTCACGCGGTCGGCGTTGGGTGCATGAGGTCGGCCCCCACGTCCGCAAGCAGATCGGCCACGGTCCGTACGGCCCGGCGCGCATAGTGGTCCGGCCTGGCGAGCGCGACGATGGACCTCTGGGCATTCACCCCTGACAAGGGCCGGAGCACGGTCCCCGGGTGAGGACGCGTCGTGAAACGCGGGAGGAGCGCCAACCCTTCGCCCACGGCGACCATCG
>JGI24145J26757_10000780_pt1 | contig 11052 bp, 10 predicted proteins | sample BarGraIncu01122A_FD_26757 | JGI IMG/M metagenome (IMG submission 26757) | reverse complement strand
GCGGATCCAGCGTGTGAGCACGGACGCGTCGCGCCGAGCGAGGGCGTCGATGACGAGACCGGGCAGGAAGAAGTCGTACGTCATGAAGCCCTTGTTCGCCAAGAGCTCGTGGATGCCCTCCTCGTAGCGTGCATGGATCTCGGGCAGCAGCTTGAGCCCGCGATCGTCGGCGAGCTCCTTGACGCGCGCCAGCAGGTCCCAGGTGCCGGGGTCGTTGAGGAAGTTCGTGGCGCCCGGCTCCTTCGGCGCGTACGCGAACGCGTCCAGCCGCACGATCTCCGCGCCGTAGCCGGCGAGCTTCGAGAGCGTGTCGGCGTAGAACTCCCATACCTTCGGGGACCGGATGTCGAGGTCCATCTGGCCAAGGTACGTACGCCGCGACTCGACGTCGTCCACCACGGCGTCGCGTACGTCCTCAAAGCCGGTGAAATCGGCGTCGCCGGGACTCTTGCCCTCGGCGATCGCCGCCGCCACCCGCGACGCGACGACCTCGGCGGCCGCGTACTGCAAGCCCGAGGCTGACATGACATGGAGCGTGTCAGGCGCCGTGTACCGGACCTCTTGGTAGAACGTGTTCCAGTACGGCCGTTCCGCACCGTCGGGCAGCCGAACCATGAGGATCGGCAGGCCGGGCTTGCGGAAGTACATGTCCTTGATGAGCGCCGCGTCCGGCTGGACGAAGCCGCCCTCCGTCATGGTGCCGTGCCCCGCCCAGAACGCGTTCCAGTCGACGAAGAAGTCCTTGTACGCCGACCGGTCGCCCTTGGCCACCAGGTCCTGGAACTGCGGCGACAGGACGGAGGCGTGGTTGAGGATGAAGTCGAGCTTCAGCGAGATCCCGGCGTCACGCAGCGCGTCCAGGTCGGCCTGCGTCGCGTACATCCTGTTCAAGCCATAGTCGATCACGGAGAAGCCGCGGTCGAGATCGGTGTTGAACACGCTGGGCAGCAGGTACACCGCCGAGAACGCGCCCGTCACGGCGGGATCGGTGACGAGGTCGACGACGTCGGAGACCGTACCGCCGACGCTGTCCGGGTACACGTTGAGCATCGCTCCGGCGCCGGGCAGGTTGCGGCCCATGCTCTCGAGGTACGCGTCGTAGTCGATGAGCTCTCCCGACTTCGCCACGATGATCTTCGCCTTGTGGGCCTGCGACGCGAGCTTCGCCTGCTCGAGCGCCAGCACCATCGTCGTGAACGGCGAATCGGTCGCACCGTCGCGTGCTCGGGCCCGACGGTGGGTGAGTGTCTCCTCGGGCGTCGAGTTCAGCAGGATCGGTACGTCGACACCGACGAGGTGGTCGGAGTTGCCGTGGGTCCACTCGACGACGAGGACAGAGACCTCCGAGACGTCGACGGAGGAGTACCACAGCTCGCCCAGCTCGCGGCCCATCCGCTTGAGCTGCAGCGACGTCGCACCGTCATGGAAACGGGCGAGAATGCCGGACACCTCGTCGAAGTCGATCTCGTTCGGCGTGCCGAGGTAGGCGTCGAGAGCGGCGCGACCGACCCGCTGGTACGTCGCGACCCACGGGCTGTCGGCCACTGCTGCCGGGTCGGCGTCGCGGCCGGCCGTCTGGAGCGCCGTGAGGCCCTTCCGTACGGAGTCGTCGTACAGACCGGCGTCGACGAGGCCGCGGACCCCGGCGGTACGGAACGTGCGGAGGCGCTCGGCGTCGTTGTCGCGCGGGATCCGGCGCGGGTAGTTGTCGCCGCTCATCACGTAGGCGCCGATGCCGTTCGCGCGCAGGTAGTGGGCGAGCAGCGAGCCGATCTCGCTCTTGCCGACACCCGACCCGCCATGTACGGCGAGGACCGCTCGCTGGTGAGGGCTGGCCTCGAGGATGGGTCTGAGGATCTCCCAGAGGCGGGGGAGGACGGCCGTCGCCTTGGCGACGTGACCTTCGCCGATCCGCACCTTGTCACCAGGCATGTCACCGGTGGGGATTGCATCGAGGTCTTCGATCGCAGTGGCAGTCACGACATCGGGTAGCGAGAGGTTCACGTCGGCCTCCTTGACGTTCTGGACAGAAGAACACTACCGGACTTGGAAGGTTCAAATTGTCCGAATCGACGCGAACCATGGCCGCTTGGCAAGGCAAGAGCCGCTGGGCAATGCGCCGACCCCTTGCCAAGCGAACCTGGCCTTGCCAAGCGGCGCAGGGAGAGCGCCACAGGAGCGGAGAGGGCGGATAGGGAGGTACGGAGGAGGCTTAGGCCCAGCGGATCGGCGCCGCGCCCTGTTCGGTGAGGAGAGCGTTGACCCTCGAGTACGGACGGGAGCCGAAGAATCCGGCGCTGGCCGAGAGCGGTGAGGGATGTGCGCTCTCGACGACGGGAATGTCGCCCAGCTGCGGCTTGAGGTTGCGCGCATCGCGTCCCCAGAGAACCGCGACGAGCGGTCCGCCGCGCGCCGCGAGCACCTCGATCGCGCGCTGGGTGATGGCCTCCCAGCCCTTGCCACGGTGCGAACCGGGGGAGCCCGGCTGGACGGTGAGCACCCTGTTGAGCAGCAGCACGCCTTGGGTGAACCACGGGCTCAGGTCGCCGTTGGGCGGCGGCGCGATGCCGAGGTCGTCGCTCAGCTCCTTGTACATGTTGCGCAGCGAGGCCGGCAGCGGCGTCACGTCCGGGCCCACCGAGAACGACAGTCCCACGGGGTGACCGGGCGTGGGGTACGGGTCCTGGCCGACCACGAGCACCCGTACCTGCTCCAGCGGGAGCGTGAACGCCCGCAGCACGTTCTGCCCCGAAGGGAGGTACGGCCGCCCAGCAGCGAGCTCACTACGTAGCCAGTCGCCCATCGCGTGGATCTGTGGTTCGACGTCGGCCAGCGCGGCGGCCCAGTCGGGGGCGATGAGCTGGTTCAGTGGCTGCGGCATGGACCTCTCCTATGCCACGTCGCCGCCTCCGCGCAAGTCGCCGACGGCTCAGGTGCTGAACCCGGCGTGGACGTGGTCGTGATGGGTCTGGTCCGAGAAGTACACGCTGCCGTTGAGCAGGTACGGCCCGCCCACGTTGTACGAGCCGAGCGCGGCCACCGCCGTCATGTACCCGGTGACCAGCGAGCGCGGCGTCGATGCGGCCACGACCGGCATGCCGTTGATGCGCCAGGTGTCGAACGCACGTCCGCGCGGATGGTCGCTGAGGCGGGTCGTGCCGAACACATACGTCGGGTGGCCGGACCGGATCACGCTCACACCGATCGTGTACGTCTGCGCGAGGCCCCACATGGCCCGCAGCACGGTGTCGTGGACCTGGCCCGAGGCGATGTCGGCGCGTGAGGCAGGCGGCAGGTCGATGCGCGACGAGCTCAGCACCTGCGTGGCCAGCGAATCGACCGCAGCGGCCGCACCGGCCGCGCTCGGGTTGATCGCGGTGACCCGCCAGGAAGGGACGGCCGCAGACAGACGGACATCGAACGTCCAGCCGCGCTNGGTGANGGCCCCCGATTGGGCGATCACCCATTGCCGGGTGGGGATCAGCACGCTCGCTGACGAGGCGAGCAACCCTCCGTACTGCGCGTCGATCACCTGGACCTTCGCCAACACGCCGCCGGTCAGGAGATCCGCTGCCTGCGATGCGAGGGCCGGGTCGATCCCGAGCGCTGAGAGCCTCGCTCCCGCGGCGGCAACCCCCGCCGTCGATGCGTCCCAGGTCCCGAGTGCCTCAATCATCCGGGTCGCCACGAGCTTCACGGCGCCCTGGATCTCGTTCCCGTCGGCGCTCCAAGGAACCGTCGCGGGTAGTGGGGCGGGCGCCGGGGCCTGGCTTGCAGCGGCTGCCGTGGTGGCCGGAACTGAGGCGCTCGGTGCGGAGGCGGCCGACGTGCTCGGCGAAGGGGACGTGGCCGTGGCCGACGTGCTCGGGGAGCCATTGGGGGCCGCGCAACCAGCGACGAACAACGCCGAAGTGCCCAGCAGCAGCCCACGCCTGTCCAACGTCATGCACCCCAGTTTCGACCGCGCGCCCAAACGGACCGGCTGGCCGCCCGTCGGCCACTTCTGGCCACGGATAGGGTGATGGTTTGTGTCCAGGCCTTACGGAGCGAGTCGCGAGGCGATCCTCAACGCCGCCGAGATGCTGATCCGTGAACGCGGGGTCGGCGCCATGTCGGTGGCGGACATCATCGCGGCCTCCGAGACCAGCGCCGGCGCGATCTACCACCACTTCGAGTCCAAGCAGGACATCGTGCTGGCGATCGCCGAACGTGCACTCGCGCGACCGATCGAGGCGGCCATCCAGGAGACCGGCCCGGTCACCCCCGCGGAACTGTTCCGGCTCGCCGCCATACGTGTCGCTGCCGAGGCCGAGACCGCACCGCTCCTCCTGCAGGTCTGGGCCGGAGCTGCCGGTGACGACCGTCTACGCAACCTGCTGCGTGACCGAGCAGGAGGACTGCCCGTCGGGGTGGCCGCCCATGTGGAGCAGTGGTGCGAGACGCACGGCTACGGCGGAGACAGCGTCGCCGTGGCATCACTTCTTGTTGGCCTGGTGATGGGCATGGTCATCCAGTCGAGCCTCTTCGACGACTTCGTCGCGGACGACTACGTCGCGCTGGCCGTCGAGGGCTTGAGCCGCCTCGGTCAGGCCTGAGCCGGCGCGATCCGGCGCGGCATCGACATCGCACCCGCGGCCGCGACCACGAGGAATCCTGCGCCGATCCCTACGGCCGCGACCGTCGAGCCGGCATCCAGCAGTGCACCCGCAGCCAGGGGACCGGCGATCTGGCCGATGTCGCCGGCCATCTGGTAGCTGGCCAGCGCCGGTCCGCCCCTGCGGCCGATGGCGTCGCCGACGCTCGCCTGTGCCGATGTCGAGGCGAGTGACGCGCCCACCCCGTACAGGCAGAGCACGACGACGAGCACCGTGTACGAGGCGGGCGCGATGAACGCGAGCCCCAGCAGGGCCGTCACGACCGAACCGGTGACCAGCGCGATCCGGCGACCGACCCGGTCGCTGATCCAGCCCGATCCGTACAACGTCAGCGCTTGTGCGGCCGCGGCCGCGCCGAAGGCCCATGCCGACCAGGACGCCGGCTTGGCCAGCGTCTCGACGACGAGCAGCGGCACGACCAGTGACCTCACCCCGTTGGACTGCCACCCCTGCGCGAAGGCGGACAGCACCGCCGCGACGTAGCGCCGGTCATGGATGGCTGTGCGGATCGACACCTCAGCGTCCTGTGCCTCGACCGAGGCGGTCGTCTCACCGTGCATCGGCAGCATGGTCCAGGCGACGACGCCGGCGACGCCTAGACCGATCGCGTACACGACGAAAGGCGCCCTCAGTGACGCACCGGTGAGGATGCCGCCGAGAACCGGCCCGGTCATGCCGCCGAGCACGAACCCTCCGTTGAACAGGCCGGACGCGCGGCCCAGCCGTTCGGACGGGGTCACGGAGAACAGCAGCGTGGTCGCGCCGATCGTGAACATCGCCGACCCCACACCCCCGGCCGCGCGAGCGATCAGGAACTGCCAGTACGAGGTCGCGGCCGCGCACCATGCGCTGGAGACAGCCACGATCAGCACCCCGGCCACGATGACGCGTCGTTCTGCCAGGCGGCGGGCCAGTTTCGCCGCCATTGGCAGAGACGCCACCCGAACTAGGGCGAAGCTCGACGCCACCGCACCGGCAGCCAGCGTTGAGACGCCGAACGTCCGTGCGAAGAGGGGCAGGACCGGCGAGACGATGCCGAAGCCCAGGGCCACGAGGAACGCGATGATCGCGAGGACGAGGACCGGGCGGGGCATACGCACCGGATCACCCTATCCGTGGCTGCAGAGTTCCGATAAAGGAAAGGTACTCTTGCTATATCCGAAAGTCAGGGTACCGTAGAAGACATGAGTGAAGACATCACCGGCATTCTGGAAGACCTCGCCGCAGGCCGAATCGACGCCGCCGAGGCCAGCCGACGTATCGATGAAGCGCGCAACGCCCCCGACCCCACACCGTTCGAGCAGCCGCCCCGTCCGACGCGCGCCGAGTCCTCGGGGGAATGGCACGAGGCGACCCCTCACGCCGGTCCCTCCTCGGAGCCCCATGACCCGCCGAAGAAGCGCCGCGCGCCCGGAACGAACGGCGTCGACCGCATCTCCGTGAGGGCAGTGGGCCGCCGGGTACGAATCGTGGGTGACACCGGCGTCGCTACCGTGGCGGTCGACGGCCCTCACGTGCTGCGCCGCAACGGCTCGGTCCTCGAGGTGAACTCCGACGGGGACGCCGGGCCGTCGCTCGACGGCTTCTCCCTGTTGCGGCCGCCGCGCAGCCTCGACGACCTGCGGTCGCTGGGACTCGGCAAGGAGCTGCAGCTGCGGGTCAACCCGTCGATCGTCGTCGACGTCGAGGTGACAGCCGGAACCCTCACGACCGAGGGCCTCCCGTACCTGGGCAAGGTGCGGCTCACGGCAGGTTCTGCCGTCCTCAAGGACGTCGCGGAGGCGTCGGACGTGCTCGCCCAGGCAGGGCAGGTGACCATTGACGGCACGATCACGTCCGGACGTTCACGGGTGCGCTGCGAGTCCGGCAGCCTGACCGTCCAGCTGGGGCAGGGCTCCAGCGTCGTCGTCCACGGCGAGAGCCAGCTCGGCAGGATCGCCTGGTCCGGCACCCATGAGGAGGGCCTGGACGAAGTCGTCCTCGGCTCCGGCGCCGCGACTCGACCTCAGCGTGGTGATGGGCTACGCGACGGTGAAGCTCCCGGACGCGATCGCGAGCGACGAGGACGTCCGATGAACACGCCACGGGTGACGTACCGCGCGCCCACCACATGTCCCGTGTGCGGGGACAGGCTCGTGACGACACGGCTGGGTTGTACGGCCTGTGGCTCGGAGATCGGCGGGCACTTCGCGCCGTGCGACTTCTGCGCACTGTCCGACGCTGACCTCGAGGTGCTGCGCGTCTTCCTCGCGTCGCGGGGCAACATCCGCGAGCTGGAGAAGCACATGGGCGTGTCGTACCCGACGGCCCGGCTTCGCCTGACCACCGTTCTGGACCACCTGGGTCTCAACGGCTCAGAGGAACCCGAGCCGACGCCGACTCTCACGCGGGAGCAGGTGCTCGCCGAGGTCGCCGCGGAGCGCTCGACCCGGCGGAGGCGCAGAGGCTCCTCGTCGACCTGTGATCAGAAGACCTCGGCCTCGACGATCGTCACGGCGATCTGCTTGCCGTTGGGCGCCTCGTAGCTGACGTCGTCGCCGACGGAGCGGTCGATGATCGCGGAGCCGAGGGGCGACTGCGGCGAGTACACAGCCATCTCCACGGAGTCGTCGAGCCCGAGCATCTCGCGTGAGCCCAGCAGGAACGTGTCCGTGTCGTCGAGGTCGCCGTCGAAGGCGATGGTGACCTTCATGCCGGGCTGTACGGTGCCGGACGCGGCCCCGGGGGGCGCACCCACCTTCGCCTTGTCGAGGATCGCCTTCAGCTGCCGGATGCGCAGCTCACGCTGGCCCTGCTCCTCGCGCGCCGCGTGGTACCCCGCGTTCTCCGACAGGTCGCCCTCCTCGCGGGCGAAGGCGATCCTCGCCGTGACCTCTTCGCGTCCCCTGCCGATGAGGTATTCGTACTCATCGCGCAACTTCGCATGGGCCTCAGGAGTCAGCCAGATCTCGTCCGTGGTCATCCCCCAAGGCTAGCAACGCAAGGGGTAGTCAGGAGCGTGCGTGACAACCCTGCAGCGAGGCGGATGTCGCCCGTGCGATCGTCCGTACGGTCACCGTGATGTCGGTGAGCCTCTGGGTGCCGGGCTCGAGCAGGGCGTCGACCTCGCCCACCTGCTGGTAGTTCTCAGCCTGCGTAATGATGGTGCAGACGCCGGCGATCGATGGGTCAGGGCGGTCGACGTGCAGCACGACCTGGACCTCAGAGTCGCTGACCACGTCGAACGACAGCACCTGGGCCGAGACCGGGGGATTGGCGTGCCACACCGCGGTCCAGAGGGTCCACGTGCCGAGCAGCAGGGCGAACACGACGCCGAGGGTGATGAGCGGCCAGCGCCTCGGCCGCGGGTACCGGGCGGCGATCCGGGCCTCTTCCTCAGCTGTCCGCGGTCCGCGCCAAACCGCCGGTTCCGGGGTCAGGGCNGCGTCGGGGGANACCTCGTCAGTGGACACGAAAGTCCATTCTGCCCGGAGATGGCGGCNGCCGANTGCCTCGGTGGTTCAATACCGGGCATGCCCATGCCACAACGCATCGACGAGGCCGGCGAGCCGCTGCGCCTCATGGCCGTCCACGCTCATCCCGATGACGAGTCGAGCAAGGGCGCCGCGACCATGGCGAAGTACGNCGCCGAGGGCGTCCAGGTGCTCGTGGCGACGTGTACGGGAGGGGAGCGCGGCGACGTGCTCAACCCCAAGATGGACCGGCCGGAGGTCTGGGAGAACCTGGCCGAGATCCGGCGTGCGGAGATGGCTGCAGCGAGGCACATCCTCGGCGTGAACCAGGTCTGGCTCGGCTTCGTCGACTCCGGTCTTCCGGAAGGCGACCCTCTGCCGCCGCTGCCGGAAGGCTGCTTCGCCTTGCAGGACGTCGAGGTGGCCGCCGCACGGCTCGTCGCGCACATCCGCCGGTTCCGCCCGCACGTGCTGCTGACGTACGACGAGAAGGGCGGCTACCCCCACCCGGACCACNTCATGTGCCACAAGGTCTCGATGGCGGCTGTCTCGATGGCTGCCGATCCGAAGGCGGTGCCCGAGGCAGGGCCGGTGTGGCAGGTGAAGAAGGTCTACTACCACATGGGCGGTCACCGGAACCGGTTCATGCGGCTCGACGAGCTCATGCACGAGCACGGCCTGGAGCCGGTCTACACCGAGCGGCTCGCGTCGTTCCCCGACGACCAGAGGGCGTACCGGCTCACGACNTTCATCCCCTGCGCGGACTNCTTCTCGGTNCGCGACGACGCGCTACGCGCCCATGCGACCCAGATCGACCCCGACGGNNATTGGTTCGCGGTGCCGAGCGAGATCCAGAAGATGGGCTGGCCGACCGAGGACTACCAGCTGGTCCTCAGCACCGTACCGACGGTCATCCCCGAGGGTGACCTCTTCTCCGGCATCGCGGTACCGAATCCCGCTCTCGCGCCGGACTACTCGATCTAGGCCCACGCGGTACATTTCGCCCATGACATGGCTCCAAGTCGACGACAGCGTCGTCCACGCCGGCTGGTTGCCGCTCGTCCTCGTGGGTGTCGTGGGGGTCGTGCTGGTCGCCATCTACTTCTCGATGCGTCACCACCTGCGGATCGCGAACACCTTCCCCACCGAGGCTGATGTGCGGGCCGAGCGGCGGGCGGCGGCGCAGAAGGATGCCGCCGACCCGGAGGAGTGACGCGGATGCCGGTCGGTAAGTCGGTCGACGACTACCTGGCCGCGCTGGCTCCGCGGACCCGTGACGTGCTCGATGAGATCCGCCGGATCGTCGTCGATGAGTTCCCGTCGGCGACTGAGGCGATCTCGTACGACATGCCGACGTTCTCCCTCGCTGGACGTCGGATCGTCCATGTGGCCGGCTGGAACCGGCACGTGAGCCTGTACCCGGTGCCGAAGGGCGACTCGCAGCTGTTGGCCGACCTCGGGCCGTACCTCGCCGGCCGAGGCACGCTGAAGTTCGACCTCGCGAAGCCGATCCCGTACGACCTGATCAAACGGGTCGTCCGAGCGTCGGCTGCATGAGCCCTTGGTGCTGCGGTCAGGTCGCCTGATCAGTTGGCATACCCGACGGCATGCCCGATGCGTCGCGGCTGGGCCTCGCACCGGACGGGAAGCCGCTGGGCCTCGCACCGGACGGGAAGCCGCTGCGCCGTCCTGACCGCCCGCCCGACGGCTCTTGTCCTGGATCGCCCTGGCTCGAGTCGTTCGACGTGTTCGACTGGGAGGCGTACACAGCGAAGGCACCCGCACCGAGGGCCGCCGCGCCGGAAACGCCGAGGCCGGCCCACAGCAGCACCATGCGGCGCGAAGGACCTGCAGGCGTCGGCGGCTCGTTCCCGCTCGGATTCTCGTTCTCGGGCCCCGGGGGATTGCTCGATGCTGGGTTGGGCTGCTGTTCATCGGTCACCCGTCCATGCGATACCCGTCAGTTGTGGGGACACTGTGACTGGCCCGTGCGCCAGATGGGGATCCCTCTGAGCCGCGACGACTCCAGGCGCTGGAGTGGCACCGTGCGCGAACCCTATGCTGAGCGTGCCGGACATCCGCGCCGCGACCCAGTCGAGGATGCCTGATCGGCCTGATTGGAGCTCTCCGTGTCCCAGCCGTCGTCCGTAGGGGGTAAGCCGGACTCACTCCCCGAGGTGGTGTTTTCCTGGTGGGTTGGCGGAAAGAGTCAGGAAGACATCGACCTGGAGTCCGCCCTGTCCGCAGCCAAGAACGGGGAAGGGTTCGTGTGGGTGGGGCTCCACAAACCCACCGAAGGCACCGTTGCCACCCTGGGAGAGCTCCTCAACATCCACGAGCTCGTCCTCGCCGACGCCGTTCACGGACACCGGCGCTCGAAACTAGAGCAGTACGACGAGAACCTGTTCATGGTTGCCTCGACCGTGTCCTACGTCGAACGTGACGAGCAGCAGACGGTGCCGGAGATCGTCAGCACCGGAGAGCTGATGATCATCCTCGGCCCGTACTGGGTGGTCACGTCTCGCCAGCGTGGTAGGTCCCGGATGCCTGAGGTACGCGCGCTGGTGGAGAAAGTCTCTTCCGACATGCCGGACGGGCCCTGGCAGGTGCTGCACGCCTGTCTGTCGGTCGCCCTCGACGACTTCGTACGAGTCGTCGGCCAGATGCAGGACGACGTGGAGGATGCCGAGGAACTGGTCTTCGGCCAGACCCGCGGCGTGGAGATTGACCGGCCCTACCAGATCAAGCGCGAGCTGATCGAGTTCCGCCGCTGCGTCTCTCCTCTGTGCAGCCCCTTGACGCAGCTGGCGACGCACGACTTCGCGCTCGTCCCTGACGACGCCCGTCCGTACTTCCGGGACTTGAGCGACCTGGTGCAGGAAGTGCGCGAGAACACCCACATCATGGAAGACCAGCTGACCAACATCCTGCAGGCCGCACTCGCC
>JGI24145J26757_10000765_pt1 | contig 11271 bp, 8 predicted proteins | sample BarGraIncu01122A_FD_26757 | JGI IMG/M metagenome (IMG submission 26757) | reverse complement strand
AATTATGCCGTTCGAAATTATCAGTCCATAAAAGACACTGACATTTATGATTCCAAAACTGATTCCTTTACACCCTTCAGATATATATATTCAACCGGAAACACCATTCAGAAGAAAGGATATATAATNACCATTTTCCAGGAAATAAGTGAAAAAAACGAATTGTTGCAGGATATAAGTCTTTATATGTTCTTCCTGTTTTTTTCACTTTTGCTTATTTCTATACTCATCAACTACCTTATAGCCCGGCGTCTCTGGGGCCCATTTTATAAATCAGTTAAAATTGCCGGAAAATTTGATATTCAGTCGGATAAACCATTGGATCTGCCGAAGACTGATATTAATGAGTTTAACCAGCTCAACGACGTCTTTTACGACATGACCCATAAAATGAGAAATGATTATCTCAACCTCAAAGAGTTCAGCGAAAATGCTTCACATGAGATACAAACACCGCTTGCAGTAATAAGATCCAAGACTGATTTACTGATGCAACAAAAGAACCTTAATAAGGAGAGCCTCAGCCTTATTAAGTCAATAAATGAAGCCACAACCAAATTATTTAAACTTAACCAGGGATTATTACTGATTTCAAAAATTGATAATCAGGCTTTCCATGAAAAAAAGTTAGTATCCTTAAAGAATATCCTCGAAAGTGGCCTGGAAAATTATACAGAAATCCTGCAACTTAAAAAGATAAAAGTTGAACTGGATCTCACTGATGGTGGATTAGTTGAGATGAATGATGTGCTCGCTGAGATACTCATTTCAAATCTTCTGAGTAACGCTGTCAGATTTAATATTGATAATGGATTTATAAAATGCCATATCGACAGAAATAATCTGATTATTTCAAATCCGGGGCCGTCAATGACTATTGATCCGGAATTTCTATTCAGAAGATTTCATAAGGGGAGCGATAATCCACACTCTGTTGGACTTGGTTTGTCTATTGTAAAAAAGATTACGGAAACATACCGGATGAACATCACTTATACATGTGATAATTATGTTCATGAAATCAGGCTCCAATTCCGTCACAAGAATCACTAACAGATAGTAATACTGCCTGTTCAATTAAAATTTTGTTAAATATTTTCAACTTCAGACCGTCTTCAGAATCTCTGGATATTTTTGAGCTGTTAAACCAATTAATTTATCAGATATGAAAAAATTATTATTTATTATGGTATTAGTGATGGGCGCCCTGGTTGTTAATGCACAGAAAACTCCTGTAAAAGTGGCTGACCTTCAAAAATCTATTACCGACAATATTACCAAAGACTATGCAGGTTTTACAATTAAAGATGCAACCAAAGTTGTAGAAAATAATGTTACTATCTTTGATGTGGTTGTTGTAAAAGGAACCACTCAGGAGACTCTTTGCTATGACAACACCGGAAAATTCCTGAAAAAAATGGGAACAAAGGTCGGTACAGCTAAAACACCAAAAACTGCAACAAAACCAACAACAAAGAATTAATTATAACAAGCAGATGGTATAATTTAAAAAAGGCTGTCTCTTAATGAGGCAGCCTTTTTTTATTAAAGTTCCCAGCCCTTACGGTATTCCCTAACCAGGAACTTATTTGCCTCTGGAATATTAGTAATCTTCATACTATCAGTATCATACTCTACTCTCTTGCCCGCACGCAGTGCTACTCCTCCGAGAAGAATGGTCTCAGTTACCGGACCTGTATATAAAAAGCTGCCCGGTGATTGAGTGTTGTTTTTGAATGAGTTTATCCAGATGTTATTAGCATCTTCTCTTGAATTATCTCCAGCTGCTTTTTCGGGTGTAGTCATTTTATTGTCGGAATACAATACAGGGCTTTCACCTCTGAATCCGGCAACAATCTTTCCTTTTTCACCGACGAACATCATTCCTTCACGCTGAAGCGATTTTCCTGAAGAAATATACTCATCGGGAGTTGTTGGCCTCATGCCACCATCATACCAGAAAAGATCAAATGCAGGCAACTCTGCCTGAGGTTTGAATTTAAATCTGATAATACACGAAAGTGGGAATGCGACATCATTCTTAACTCCAACAGATACATTGCCCTGAAAACCGCAGGTAGTTGTTGCATATGCATCAGCACTAACAGCAGGAGAAGTGATTCCAAGAGTGAGGAAAAGAGGAAAGAGACTATAGTGACCCATATCTGCAATACTTCCGGCTCCAAAGTCGTACCAGCCTCTGAAAACCGCATTGGTATAATTAGGATGATAGGGCCGGTCAGGAACAGGTCCCAGCCAAAGATCCCAGTTCAGGTCTTTGGGTATGGGTGGAGTTTCTGTTGGATTAGCCTGCCACTGAGGCCACATAGGCCGGTTCGACCAGTTATGTATCTCCTTGAGCTTGCCTATTGATCCGTCGCTGATCCATTTCTTTATCACATCATAGTCGGGTCTTTTACTCCATGCGAGAAGATGTGAGCTCCGGCCGGTTTTTTTTGCCGTTTCAATGGTGAGTTTTGCCTCATACATCCTGTTGGCAATAGGTTTATGTGTAACCACATGTTTTCCTTTTTTCATCGAAGCTATGGCCACTGGTCCATGAAGATGATCGGGGGTCATGATCTTAATTGCATTAAGATCTTTTTCTTTTTCAAGTAATTCTCTGAAATCTTCATATGAAGCACATCCCTTATATGTACCTGAATCTTTCGATTTTCCATAGTACTTCTGAACAAATTCCTGTCCGATATCCCTTCCCCCGGGTATTCCTTTGATACTTTCTCCCCATGAATTATCACCCAGGGCTCTCCTGATACTATCACGAACGTCGTTTAACGACCAGTCTATGTAGTTTGTGCTGAATTTATTGGGATCGCAGACTGCAACGATCTGCAAGGCAGGATTTGAAATAAGAGCTGTCATCTCTCTTAATCCCTGAGTACCACATCCAATATATCCAAGAGTCATCTTATCGCTTGGCGGTACATGACCGGGTCCACCCAGGACATGCCTGGGCACTACAGTAATCGCCAGGGATGCAGCAGCTGCTGATCCCAGGAAATCACGACGGGTAATTTTTTTTAAGATTGCCATTTTATTTAAGCTGATTTAGAGTAGTTATTAAAAATTATGGGTAGAACTTAATTGAATCAGAGGCTGTGAAGGTATGTGGCACTGTCCCTGAAAGTTTCAATGTCCATCTCTACAAAAATATTTTTCACCCCTCCGGTTTTGAGAGTATCAAAAAACTCTTTCCAGTCAACTACTCCTTTACCAACAGGTACATTCTTTTTTTCAGTGGAGGACCAATCAGCCAGATGGGCAGAAATAAACCGGCCAGGGTACTTTTTAAAATAGGTTGCAGCTTTATAGCCCTTACTGATCACAGCTACCTGGAATTGCATTTTTATTAACGAAGGATCAAACTGACTCATTAAGGCATCATATATAAGGGTATCACCAAGCTTTTCAAATTCCATATCATGGTTATGATACCCCATCTGGATTCCTGATTTTTTAGTCTTCATTCCTATTGTGTTTAATTCATCAGCTGCCTTAAGCCAATCACTGATCGTTGCCTTTTCAGGCAGCCCGAAACTGGAGAGGATCATCTGTTTCTGCCCCGAGTCCTTAGCAAATTCAATCCGCTCATCGAGATTCTTCCGGAGTTCGTCCATACCATAGTGGGTGCTTGGCCAGATAAGACCTGTATCGTTAATGATTTTCTTTATCTCCCTGGCTTTATATTTTTTAAGGGGACCGAATCCCAAACTTTCATAGCCAACCGGAGAACACATTTCAATACTTTGATATCCCATGCCGGCAACCATTTTCAGAGTACCCGGAAAATCATTGCCAATCTTTTCCCGTACAATCCATGACTGGAATCCAACCGGCATTTTTACAGGAGGCGTTGTTCCGGAAGCAAAGTCAAGAGGCATCTTTGATGCAGCAATAACTGAACCTATTCCCAGGACGCTTTTCCCCAGGAACTGTCTTCTTGTTAATTTGTTCATAATGAGTATGTTTAAAATTAAAAGAAACTGTAAGTGATATCTACGATTATAGGTTGGTATATATACAAATTTATAAAATCCGCAATATAAATAGCTAATCCCTTCCTAAATGTTGATAATATAGGTTTGTCATAATGATTTGATACCTAAATTTAGGAGCTGGTTCAACCTCTGTACATTTAAATTATCTTTATCATATGAAAAAGATATATTTCTCATTATTTGTAATAACACTATTCCCAATGTCATTTACCAAATTTCCACAAACAGAGATCAGCAACGGAATAATCCACGCTACCATACTTCTTCCTGATGCCAACAAAGGCTATTATCGGGGTACACGTTTCGATTGGTCAGGCAATATAGCCTCTCTTGAGTATAAAGGTCATACCTATTTTGGACAGTGGTTTACAAAATACAGTCCCGAAATACATGATGTTATTATGGGACCGGTGGAAGAATTTGCTCCGCTGGATTACTCAGAGATAAAACCAGGGGGCAGCTTTGTTAAAATAGGAGTGGGAGTTGTCTACAAACAGGATGATCAGCCATATACCTTCAGCAGACTATACCAGTTATTAAATCCTGGAAAGTGGACGATAGAAAAAAAATCCGACAGGGTATTGTTTATACACGATCTGCAGGATAAAGCCTTTTCATATCACTATGAAAAAACTGTCATGCTGATAAAAGATAAACCTGAACTGGTACTCAAACATAACCTGAGAAACACAGGAACCCATACAATTGAAACAAATGTCTATGACCACAATTTCTTCATGATCGACAAGCATCCGATTGGTCCGGGTCTGGTGGTAAGATTTCCCTTTAATCTTAAAGGTGAGGGTGTGGGATTTGGAGAAATTGCTGAGATTCAAGGTAATCAGATATCATATCTCAGACCAATAGGAAATGGAGAACATGCTGAGTGCTATTCCTTGAAAGGTTTTGGTGCTACAGCAGATGATTACGAAATCAGGATTGAAAACCGTATAACGGGAGCAGGGGTAAAGATCACCTGCGACCAGCCATTGTTAAAACTAGCATTTTGGTCAATTTCCACCGTTTTGTGCCCCGAACCGTTCATAAAAATTAAGGTAGAACCCGGAAAAGAGATCACCTGGTCGATCAGGTATGAGTTTTACACTCTGAATAAATAACGGAACAAAGGCACAAAGGATTAAACGTAAAATTTTTATCTCGTCTGCATCAGTTTTAAAATTATCATGTCTTTCACATGATCACTATTCTATTAAAATAAACTCATGCTCAGAAATTTTTTTATTAACGCAATCCGAAACATGCAAAAGCATTCCGGATACTTGGTTCTTAATATCGCGGGACTTGCGATTGGCCTTACAAGTTTTCTGTTAATAACTATCTATGTCCTGCATGAATTAAGCTATGACAGGTTTCATAAAAACTATGAGAACATCTACAGGGTTAAGGTTAAAGGTGTGATGGCAGGATCTACGCTTGACCAGGCGATAACTGCCGCCCCGATGGCGCAGACTCTCCTGGCAGATTATCCTGAAATTGAACATGCTACAAGGGTGAGAAGGGCTGGTGCATGGCTGGTGAAATATAATGAAACTCGTTTTAATGAGGATGGAGTTCTCTTTTCCGATTCTACATTTTTCAGTGTTTTTGATTTTAAACTATTAAGAGGTGATCTAAAGACTGCTCTGACAAATCCAAGATCAATGATTCTCACTGAAGAATTTGCAAAAAAATATTTTGGAAATGATGATCCAATGGGCAAAAGGATTAGTCTCGAGGCAGATTCCAATCTTTATACGATAACTGGTATAATTCAAAATATTCCTGCTAATTCTCATTTTAAATTCGATATGCTGGGCTCATTGAATTCTTTGGGTGATTCGAAAAGCAGAGAATGGCTGAACCATAATTATTATACCTACATAGTTCTTAAACAGGGAATTAAGAAATCAGATATAGAAGCCAAGTTTCCTGGAATGGTTGTAAAATATGTTGGTCCTGAAATAAAAAAATACATCGGAATAACTATAGAAGATTTTCAGAAAGCCGGAAATCAGTTTGGCTATCAGCTTGAACCACTTAAAGATATTCACCTTAAAGGAGCTCCTCAATATCCGATAGAGCCGGCCGGATCACTGACAACTGTTTATATTTTCGCTGTTATTGCAATCCTGATTCTTTTTATAGCAATCATAAATTATATTAACCTGGCAACTGCAAAATCAGCAGGCAGGGCTAAAGAAGTAGGAATCAGAAAAGTATCAGGATCTAATAAAACCGGATTGATATTTCAATTTATCGGTGAGTCACTGGTAGTTGTTACAATTGCTACGATCCTGGCATCTTTACTGGTCTTAATTCTTTCAGCGGCTTTTAACCACCTTATTGGCAAAGATATCTCTCTTACCCTGTTTACGGGATATAAGGGATTTCTAAGTCTTATAATTCTGATAATCTTAGTTGGAACAGCTGCCGGAGCTTACCCTGCTTTTGTTCTTGCCTCATTTAACCCTGTGGAAGTGTTAAAGGGGACCTTAAGCCCCGGCTCCATATCAAAAACTCTCAGAGGTATATTGGTAGTATTCCAGTTTACTGTTTCAATTGTGATAATCATCGGTGCTTTTGTGGTTTATAGTCAGTTGGATTTTTTGACATCAGCTGATATGGGTATTAAGAAAGATAATCTTCTTGTTATCAGACGACCTGATGCTCTTAATAAAAAGTTGGAATCATTCAAAGAACAGGTTCTTCAGATCCCGGGGGTGGAGCGAATTGCCAACTCAACGTCAATACCTGGTACAGAGTTCAACAATAATGCTTTTTTCCTCGATAATGATCCTACAAAGACAACCTACCTTTTAAATCAGTGTAACGTGAGCTTCGGTTTTGCCGAAGTAATGGGTATAAAGCTTGCTGAAGGCAGGTATTTCTCAAAAGAATTCGTAACTGATACAACTGCAGCAATGATAAATGAAACTGCTGTGAAATTTTTAGGATTTAAAGAACCACTCGGAAAATATCTTCTACGTCCGGGTGGAGGGCCTGGCAAATTCGATAAACTGAAGATAGTAGGGATTATGAAAGATTTTAATATTGCATCATTGCATGAAAAGATTACTCCTGTATGTTTTACATTCATGAGAGGAAACTATGAAGGATATCTGTGTATCAGACTGAACGGGAAAAATACTCAGGGTACTATTAGATCTATTGAGACTTTATGGAAAGATTATTCAAACAGGCAGCCATTTCAATATTCATTTTTTGCGGATGAATTTAATAAACATTATGAAACTGAGCTTAAAACAGGAAGGATCTTCATATTGTTTTCAATACTGGCTATTTTAATAGCATGCCTTGGTTTGATCGGACTTATAACCTATATGACTACTATCAGAACCAGGGAGGTTGGTATAAGGAAGACCTTTGGAGCCACGCAAGGTATAGTTGTCACACTTCTATCCCGCGAAGTCATTGTTCTTATTCTGATCTCATCGCTCGTGGCTTACCCGGTAGCATACTTCGGCATAAAGATCTGGCTCGAGAGTTTTGCTGAAAAAATAAGCCCAAGCCCTTTTATTTATATTATAGCAAGTATGATAGGACTGGCGATCGGATTGCTCTCAATAATATATCAGGCGCTCAAAGCTGCGGCATATAATCCGGCCGAATCATTAAGGTATAAATAATTTATTTAACCTCAGTTCGTGCTCCTGTTTTGACAACCAGATTCTTCCTCCATTCGTACTTACTGCCATTTCCGAAAGTCAGAAGAACATCATATGCTCCGGGAGGACAGGCATTAGTCTGTGTAAGATTATCATAACTGCCTAATTCAAGATTTTTAATAGGAGCTGGNGTGCCTGTCTGNTTAGCAGCAGTTCCTGCAGGATAAAGATGTATGTTTTTTACCTCTTTATTTCCCCCGGTATATACGATAACACCTCCATTAAGATTAGTGGTAATCATATAATTAACATCAGGTTTCAAAGTAAAATTCTCAAGCCAGACTTTCTGTGCTTGTCCTGAAATTCCAATTGAGATAAGCAGATCGTAGGTTCCCGGCTTTATTTTACCTGATGTGTTATTTGTCTTTTCATCCGGACTAATAGGTTTATCATGTTTCCCCTTAGGATAAAAGGAAGGGATGCCCATGTTGCTGCTTTGTTCAGAATTTCCCCTGAATTTATTGATCTTTAAATCATACAATGCCAATCCCTTGAGAGATCCTGGCGACTCTGCTATAGATATCTGGTAATCGTAAATTGTAATTGTCAGAGTGGTTTTTGTCTGAGNTTTAATCACTACATTCCCTACGATAAAGCTCAGACTACCAGGTTTTCCGGAAAGTTTAAAAACTAGTTTCAGATCATATGTCCCTGGTGCTGCTCCCTGCATTTTCACCTCTTTACCTGCACGCAGAAGCTTAAATGATGATCCTGAAGTAAGATCACCAAGAATTCTAGTACTTACTGAAAGAGGTGATTGGTCGCCTGTTTTTAAAGGTGCATAATCTTGCTGTACCCATACCTGATTCCAGCAATGTTCAGTTTTTACTGTAATCCCGTTATCGAGCTTATAGGTGAAGTCAGTAACAGATTGAGCATGAAGTGAAAGAATTACAATTGCCTGAAAAGCCAGAAAGGAGATTAGTTTTTTCATGAGAGTATATTTTATTCGTTGAGAAAGACCCAATCAAATTTACACTTTTTATATAAGAGTTAAAAAAATAAATTGTGGCAATTTCATTGAATTTCTTGTATCAAAATGCAAAAAATCAATTCTTAAATACTCATTTTTTCGTTTCATAAGGAATATTTACCTTTGGTTTGTTGTCTAATAATANATCAACTCACATAATACTTAAAGAAAATGAAACAAAACATTGAAAAAAGGGAATCTAATGGTTACGCATTCATGCGGTTAATATCTTTGACAGTTATCTTTGCACTTATCGCACCNGTGATGATTAATGCACAGGCGGGCAAAACGAATTTTGCCGGTGATTGGACAATGAATGCTGAAAAGAGTACACAGCCTCAGGGAGGCCAGGGTGGCGGCATGAGGATGGGCGGAGGCAATTTTGTTGCCACGCAGGAAGCCAATCTTCTGACAGTTGTAAGAACACGGACTGGTCAGGATGGTCAACCCACTACAACAACCATGAAGTATACTCTCGACGGAAAAGAGAGCATCAATACCTCACCTAGAGGTGATAGTAAATCAGTTGCAAAGTGGTCAGATGACGGGAAAACTCTTACGATCGAAACTTCAAGGACCATGGATATGAATGGTGAATCAAGAACTATGAAGTCAACAGAAGTATGGGCCCTTACTGATGCAAAAATTCTGACTGTTACAAGTACGCGACAGGGTCCTAACGGTGACGTAAAAAGCAATATGATATACGATAAAAAATAATTGCTGGATTATATGATTCAACATAAAGAGGCTCCGGGAGGAGCCTTTTTTATTGTTATAAAATTCTTTTTTCAAAAATGTCAATTTTCCAGAATGAATCGTTGTTTTCAGTTGTCTAATAGGAAAAGAAATAAAAGTTGGCTCACATCAAAAAAGATATTAATAAAAGCATCGATAAAAAATAATATTATGAAAAGAAACAGCACAATTATCGGATTATTGCTTGTGATTTTAATAGCAGGCAATGGATGTCATAATATACGACATGAGAGTGGTGACATCAAAGAGAATGGAAAGACGATCAGGATGAGAGTGGGTCGGATGTTCAGGCATAACGGAGCAATGCCGGGCATGCATGGAAGAATGTTTCAGGGTATGAGACCGGGTATGATGGGTGCCATGGGTCCTGGGATGGGAATGATGAGAGGAATGAGGCCGGGGATGAGAAATGGAATGGGAGGAATGCGTCCGGGTATGGGAATGGGTATGAGGAGAGGAATGGGCAGTATGCCGGGTGACAGCACAGGATGGATGTCGATGGCTCCGGGAAGGCGGATGCTGGAAAGTATTCCCAACGTCACTGAGAATCAGAAGAAGCAAATTACCGAACTTATGACTAAACATCAGGACGAACTTAAAAAACTTCAGGAAGAGATGTCGTCCAAAATGCAGAGTCTTATGGATTCACATAAAAAAGATATACTAAATATCCTCACCGATGAGCAGAAAAAGTATATTGAATCAGCAAGAGGTAAGTCAGCTGCTAACCAGAAGAAATAGAAATTATCATAAATAAAAAAAGGCCCCACAGGTTTATTCCCGTGAGGCCTCATACTTTGACTTTAACAACATATGCCCGTAGATCAGAGCATAATCCTTTTTTCTTATTTTATTTCAACGACAGCATACTTTGACACTTTCCAGAATTCGTCAGGATTTTTTATATCTATGCTGGCTATTTTGTTGTCTTTATCACGTACCAACTCATAAGAGCTTGCCGGGTGATAGGTAATAAGTTTAGCTGATTTTGAATTAACAGGAATACTTTTTACTTCGGTAATGTTAACCTGTGTGAAAGCATCCTGAGCAAGTTTATTGTTGACCATAGCTTCTTTTTTACCAAGTCCGAGGAATCCACCTTCTTTGGTTAACAAACCTTTAGCTTTCAGAGTTTTATAAGTTCCAGAAGCAATAAAACCTTTGTTCATTTCATTTGTCTGGTTTGTTATTTTCTCATCCCTCTGTGTGATAGCAACCTGTTGTTCTGTTGCTTTGGTATTCAGTTGTCCAATCTCGAAATCCTTTTTAGTAAGAACAACTTTCAGNTCAGCTATTTCAGTTTCACGCTGTTTCATGTCTGCTTCAAGCTGAGCGACCTTAACCTGTAAACCTTTGATTGTTCCGCCCGAGTTATTAAGCTGTGCAGTCAATGATGCTATTTTCTTTTTATTCTGATCAAGCAATGTATTTACATACTCGATATCCTTCAGTATCTGTTGTTTCTTGTCTTTTGAAAACTCTTTGTCCGATGATTTCATCGTTATAATGTTTTCCTTTTCTTTAACAGTACTCAGGTCCTTTTCAATTTCATCAAATGTTAACATCCATTCATTGATAACAGAATCACGTGATGTTAGTAATTGTGTAAATGAATGTTTCTGATTTTCCACAATGGCAACATTCTTCTTTTGCTCATTTTTAAACATGGAATTAACTACGAAACCGGCAACGACAAGAAGTAAAAGAGCTATAATAAGGGTCGTGAGAACGCCTTTCTTTACTCCTTCACTCTTTGCTTTTCTTTCATTATTCCGCGAAGCCGCATTGTCATTTGTGACAGGACGGTTACCGCTTACTTCATTTGTCATTTTTT
>JGI24145J26757_10000757_pt1 | contig 11341 bp, 9 predicted proteins | sample BarGraIncu01122A_FD_26757 | JGI IMG/M metagenome (IMG submission 26757) | reverse complement strand
CGGGTCGAGCAGGTAGATCGTTCCCTGCGGGTTGCCGCCGGTGGTGGACATCTTGTTCTCGGGCTGCTGCAGGTCCATCACCCGGGCGCCGCTCTCGGGGTAGACGCCCCTGGGCACCGTGAAGGTCTCGCCGAAGCGGGAGTTGAAGCGCTCGGCGACGTCGCGTGAGAGCTCGAGGTGCTGGCGCTGGTCGTCGCCGATCGGGACGATGTCGGTCTGGTAGAGGAGGATGTCGCCGGCCATCAGCACCGGATAGGTGAAGAGGCCGGCCGAGACCGACTCGCGCGTTCCGGCCTTGTCCTTGAACTGCGTCATGCGCCGGAGCTCGCCGATCGTCGCCACGCAGCCGAGCAGCCAGGCCGCCTCGGCGTGCGCGGTCACGTGGCTCTGCACGAACACGGTCGAGCGCTCGGGATCGAGCCCGGTGGCGAACATCAGCGCGGCCAGGTCGAGCGTGCGCGCCCGAAGATCCTCGGGATCGTAGGGAACAGTCGTCGAGTGCAGATCGACGATGCAGAAGAAGGCTTCGCCCTGTTCCTGCGTGGTGGCGTACTGGCGAAAGCCGCCGGAGTAGTTGCCGAGGTGCTTGGCGCCGGTCGGTTGAATGCCCGAGAAGATCTTCATCGCGGGGGATTATCTCTGAGCGGGCGCGATCGCCGCTCGATGAGCAGGAGTGGAAGGCGCCGGAGAGGTGGTGCGCTCCGCCACTAGACTTGCTGGAAATGGGTGTTCGACCGGCAGCAGAGACAGGTCATCCTTCCGCGGGACGCTCGCGTCTGGCGATCGTCGGCACGGGCTTGATCGGGACGTCGGTCGGGCTTGCGGCCAAGCGGGCCGGCGCGGCGCAGGTGGTCGGGTTCGACCCCGACTCCAGCGCGCTTCGTGTCGCGCGCGAGCGCGGCGCCGTCGATCTGGCCGCCGCGAGCCTGGCCGAGGCGGTGGAGGCCGCCGAGCTGGTTATCGTCGCCGCGCCGGTCGCCTACTTGCCGGCGCTGGTGCCGGAAATACTCGAGCTCGCCGGCAGGGACTGCACGGTCACCGACGTCGGCTCCACCAAGGTCGCTGTCTGCGCAGCCGTCAACGACGACAACCGCTTCATCGGTGGGCACCCCGTTTGCGGCTCGGAAACCAGCGGGCCGGAGTACGCCAGCCCGGACATCTTCGAGGGTGCGACCTGGTTTCTCACCCCGCAGGACGTCACCGGGCCCGACCGCTATCGCATGCTGCACGGCTTCGTGGCCTCGCTCGGCGCCCATCCGGTGGCCATCGACGCCGCCGCCCACGACCGGCTAGTTGCGCTGACCAGTCACCTTCCTCACGCGCTGTCCAACCTGCTCGTAAACCAGGCCGGCTCGACGCGGGTGGAGGGCCACGAGCCGCTTGCCAGCGCGGGCGGCTCGCTCAGAGACATGACACGAGTGGCGGGCGCAAATCCCCGCATCTGGGTTGACATCTTCCTCGAGAACTCGGGTCCGCTGCGCGAGGCGCTGGCCGAGCACCGGCGCCTGATCGAGCAGCTGGAGGTCGCGCTCGCCGGCGGCGACGCGGATTTTGTCGCCGAATGGATCAGCGAGGCCGGGACGCACCGTCGCCACCTGCTGGCCGAGGTCTATCCGAACATGGGCGGGCTCTTCGCCTGCGCGTGCACGTGGCCGACCAGCCCGGAGTGCTGGCCGGCATCACCCAGGTGCTGGGAGCCGAGCGCATCAACATCGAAGACCTGGAGATGCAGCACGTCTCGCCCGATCGCGGCGGCTCGCTGTCGATAGTGATCGCCGGTGAGAGCGAGGCGCTCAGGGCGGCTGCGCTGCTCTCGGCGCAGGGCTACGGCGTCGTCGTCGCGGACATCCTCGAGGAGGATGCTTGAGCGCTAGGCGGGTAGAGCCGGCGGCGGCGCTGGTCGGCGACATCGCCGTACCGGGGGTCAAAGGTCTTTGCCAGCGGGCAGCGCTACTGGCCGCGGTCGCCGACGGAGTCAGTGAGATCCGCGGTTTCGGGCACGCCGCCGATACCGACGCCGCTCTCGACGCGGTGCGCGCGCTCGGCGTCCAGGTAAGCGAGCCCAGTCCGGGGCAGATCAGGATCGAGGGCGTCGGCTTGCGCGGATTGCGCGCGCCCGACCATCCGATCGACTGTCGCAACGCCGGCACGGTGCTCAGGCTCCTGGCGGGCGTGCTCGCCGGTCAGGAAGGCCGCTTCGTCCTCACGGGCGACGAGTCGCTCTCCAGCCGCCCGCACGAGCGAATCGCCATTCCGCTACGGCAGATGGGCGCGGAGGTCGAGACGACGAACGGCTCGGCGCCGGTGACCATCTCGGGCGGGTCGCTCGAGCCCATCAGCTACGTGCTGCCGGTGGCGAGCGCCCAGGTCAAGTCGGCGATCCTGCTCGCCGGGCTGTTCGCGAAGAGCGGCCCGACGACGGTGATCGAGCCGGTACCGACGCGCGACCACACCGAGCGCATGCTCTCTTCGCTCGGCGTGCGCGTGCGCCACGAGGGCAGCGAGATCAGCGTCTGGCCGGTCGAGCGCATCCCGCCGCTCGATCTCGACATCCCCGGCGATTTCTCCTCGGCGGCGCCTTTCCTGGTCGGCGCCTCGCTCCTGACCGGCTCCGAGTTGCGCATCCACGACGTCAACTTGAACCCCACGCGCATCGGCTTTCTCGGCGTGCTCGAGCGGATGGGCGCGCGGACGACGGTCTACGACCGCCGCTCCTCGGGCGGCGAGCCGGTTGGCAGTCTCGGGATTCGCTCGGCCGAGCTGACGGCGACGACGATCGAGTCGCACGAGGTGCCGAACGTGGTCGACGAGCTGCCACTGTTCGCTCTGGCGGCGTCGATGGCTCACGGCGTGAGCCGCGTGCGCGGCGCCGAGGAGCTGCGGGCGAAGGAGTCCGACCGGATCGAGACGACGACGGAGGCTTTAAACAGGCTGGGCGCCCATGTCAACGCGGAGCCCGACGGCTTCTGGGTGCGCGGCGTGCCGACGCGGTTCAAGGGCGGACTGGTCGAAAGCCGCGGCGACCACCGCATCGCCATGCTGGCCGGGATCGCGGGCATTCTCTCGCGCGAGGGAGTCGAGATCGATGACCCGGACTGTGTCGCAGTAAGCTTCCCCGACTTCTTCGAGCTTCTGGACGAGATCGCCAGGCGCGATTTCGTCCCGGAAAAGGAATGAGCGAGCTTTGATCGTTACGATCGACGGGCCGGCCGGAGCCGGCAAGAGCACCGTGGCTCGAGCCCTGGCGGCCAAGCTCGGCTTTCGCTATCTCGACACCGGCGCCATGTACCGCGCGCTGACCTGGCTGGCCTGTGAGCGCGGCGCCGATCTCGAGGACGAAACGCTGCTGTCGCAGCTCGGACGCGCCAATCCGATCGACTTCGACAGCGAGGGGCACACCCAGATAGGCGGCACCGACGTGACCGAGGAGATTCGCCGGCCGGAGGTCGATCGCGTCGTCTCGCTGGTCGCGCGCCAGCCCGAGGTGCGCCTGATCATGCGTGAGCGCCAGCGCGAGCTGGCCACGCTGGGCGACTCGGTGATCGAGGGCCGCGACATCGGCAGCGTCGTCGTGCCCGGCGCCGAGGTCAAGGTCTACCTGGTCGCCGACGAAGCCGTGCGCGCCGGCCGCCGGCTGGCCGAGCGCCCGGGCAGCGTCGCCGAGACCCTGGCCGCCGAGATGCGCCGCCGCGACGAGCGCGACGCGCCCCAGATGCAGCCAGCCCCCGACGCGGTGCACATCGACACCACAAACNTGNGCGTCGNAGAGGTCGTGGAGAGAATCGAGACGCTCGTGAACGAGAAGGTGGCGAGCCGAAGGTGAGTGTGGGGGAGAAGAAGGAGTACCTGTACGGCTACACGCCTCGTCGCTTGGCGATCGGTCAGGCGACGATCGGCACGCTCGCCCGTACCTTCGGGCGCGTCCGTTCTTACGGAGTCGAAAACGTGCCCCTGGAGGGCGGTCTCGTTTTCGCCGCCAACCACTTTTCGATGATCGATCCGCCCGCCTTCGGCGGTATCTGTCCCCGCCGCTGCTACTTCCTGGCCAAGACCGAGGCGATGAGCGCACCGGGCCTGTCCCAGCTGCTTCGTACCTTCGGCACCGTCCCGGTGCGCCGCGGCGCGTCCGACCGCGAAGCCGTGCGCAAGATGCGCGAGATCGCTCGCGCCGGCGAGATGCTCGGCATCTTCATCGAGGGTACGAGACAGAAAACGGGCGTGCCGGGCGAGGCCTTGCCCGGAGCCGCCATGGTCGCCCTGCAAGAGAACGTGCCGGTGTTGCCGGCGGCCGTACGGGGCAGCGAGTCCTGGCGTCCCTGGAATTTCCACCCGGTTACCCTCGCCTGGGGCCAGCCGATGACCTTCTCCGGGCTCCCCGCCAACAGCAAGGGCTACCGTGAGGCGACGGCCGAGATCGCCCGCGAGATCTATCGCCTCTGGAGCTGGCTGGGCGAGGTTCAGGCCCAGGGGCGGCCGCGCGGCCTGACCGTGCCGCCGCGGGACTGAGAGCTCGGCGAGGCTGACCGTGAGACGAAGAGACAAGCGAGACGAGACGGCGCCGGAAGGTAGCGGACGCCTGGCCGGGCGGGTGGCCATCGTCGGCTTTCCGAACGTCGGCAAGTCCACCCTGGTCAACCGCCTGACCAGTAGCCGGGCCGCGGTCGTGCACGAGAGCTCGGGCGTCACGCGCGACCGAAAAGAGCTCCTCTGCGACTGGAACGGCGAGAGCTTTCTGCTCATCGACACGGGCGGCGTCGATCTCGGCGATTCTTCCCCGCTGACGCGCGCCATTGCCGGGCAGGCGCGAGCCGCCATCGGCGAGGCCGATGTTGTTGTCTTTCTGGTCGACGCGACTCTCGGAGTCACGGCCGGCGACGAAGAGGTGGCCGAGATCCTGCGCAGCGCCAGGAAGCCGGTGCTTCTGGCCGCAAACAAGATCGACGATCCCGCGCAGGAGATACGGGCGCTCGAGTTTCACCGTCTCGGTCTGGGCGACCCGTTTCCGATCTCCGCCCTGCACGGCCTCGGCTCGGGTGATCTGCTTGATCGCATGGTCGAGCTCTTGCCGGGCGAGACCGCACCGATAGCCGGTGAGGAGGCGATCAGGGTGGCGATCCTGGGTCGCCCGAACGTGGGCAAGTCGTCGCTACTGAACGCGCTCCTCGGGCAGGAGCGGGTGATCGTCTCCGACCTTCCCGGGACGACCCGCGATGCCATCGACACCCGTCTCGTCCGCGGCGAGCAGGAGTTTCTGCTGATCGATACCGCCGGGCTCAGGCGCAAGCGCAAGCACCGCCAGGGAATCGAGTACTACTCCGAGCTGCGCGCGCTCGAGGCGGCCGAGCGGGCCGACGTGGCGCTGGTGCTGGTGGACTCGGAGGAGGGCCTGGTCGAGCAGGATCTGAGCGTCGCCGACGTCGCGCGCAAGGCGCAGTGCGCGACGCTCGTGGTGTTTGCCAAGTGGGACATCTCCCATTTCGCCGTCGACGATCTGCGCCCCGAGATCCAGCGCCGCGTGCGCCAGCGGCCGCCGGTGCGGGCAGTCTCGGCAAAGACGGGAAGGGGAGTCGGCAGGCTGCTGGACGACATCGAGGAGCTCTTTTCTCGTTACAGCGGCCGGGTGACCACCGGCGAGCTGAATCGCTTTTTGGGCGAGTTGACGGAGGCCCGCCAGGCGCCCGCACGCGCCCGGCGCAGGTTCAAGATGCTCTACGGCGCCCAGGTGCAGGTGCGTCCGCCGCGCTTCCGCATTCACGTCAACGATTCGACGCTCGTGACGCGCGACTACGGTTACTGGGTCGAGAACGAGCTGCGCGAGCGCTTCTCGCTCGAAGGTGTGCCGGTGACGATCGATTTCATTGGGCGGTGAGGGCATGAAGGTCGGAGTACTGGGAGCAGGGATGTGGGGAACGGCGTTCGCCCACCTGCTCGCCGGTCGTGGTCACGAGGTGACGCTGGTCGACAGCGATGCGGACGTCGTTCGCTCGCTTGCAGGTAGCCGCAGGAATCTTCGCTACCTGCCCGAGCTCGAGCTAACGGGCATCAGGGCGCTCGGCGTCGCTGAGGCCGCGGAGCTGTTCGAGCAGGTCGATCTGCTGGTGGTGGCGGTGCCGAGTCGCGCCTTCGCAGCGGCGGTTGCCGCTCTACCGGGCACTTCGCCGCTACTCAGCCTGACCAAGGGTCTCGATCCGGTCTCGAGCGCCAGGCTCTCGACGCTCGTCGCCGAAAGACCGCTGGCCGTGCTCTCGGGCCCCAACTTCGCCGAGGAGATCGCCGCAGGCCTACCTGCGGCAGCCGTCGTCGCCAGCAAGGACGTCGAGCTGGCTACCCGGCTCCAGGCCGAGATCGCGTCGGCCTCCTTTCGCGTTTACGTAAACCCCGATCTGATCGGGGTGGAGCTCTGCGGCGCCGCCAAGAACGTGATCGCACTCGCCGCCGGCGCCGTTGACGGGCTGGGCCTGGGAGACAACGCCAAGGCCACCCTGATGACCCGCGGCCTGGCCGAGATGACCCGTCTCGGGCTGGCCTGCGGCGCCAGGGCCGACACCTTCGCCGGCCTGGCCGGGATGGGCGATCTGATCGCGACCTGCTGGCATCCGCGCGGTCGCAACAGGCGCGCCGGCGAGCTGATCGGCCGCGGCGTCACGCCCGAGCAAGCGCGGGAGCAGATCGGCACGGTCGAGGGCATGACGGCCGCGCCCGTTCTCAGCGAGATGGCGCAGCGAGCAGGCGTCGAGTTACCCATCACCGAGGCCGTTTGCGCCGTTTTAAGTGGTGGAGAGGTGAGGGAGCTCGCGGTCGATCTGATGGGAAGAAAGCCGACCGGGGAGTGGTCGGCGTCGCCAGTCTGATCTAGGCTTGTCTCACATCGTTCGTTCAGCCCCGGAGGTTTACCTATATGCGTCGTATCTCTCTCTCCCTAGCTCTCGCCATCAGCTGCCTGCTCGTGCTGGCAGCGTGCGGCGGCAAGAGCAAGAGCAGTTCTGCCAGCGCCAACTCAAACTCGAGCATCGCGGGCGCGGAGGTCGCGCCGACGAGCGCGAATGTCTTCGTCTCGGTCAACACCGACAAGAGCGGCGTCCAATGGAAGCAGGCTATGAAGCTCATGGCCGGCGTCCCGTCGCTACAGACAAGTCTCGACAAGAGTCTCTCGAGCTCGGGCATCACGCTCGCGGACGTCGAAGAGGCGCTTGGCCCGACCACGGTCTTCGTTCAGCTCGGCTCCTCGGCGAAGCCCACAGAGGTGTTTCTCAGCAACCCGAAGGATTCCACCAAGCTAAAGAGCATCCTGGCCAAGGACAAGAAGGACAAGTCGGTCACTACCGAGATCGACTCCTGGCTTGCGTTCGCCCAGTCGCAGGCTGCGCTCGATCAATTCAAGACCGCTGTCGGGGCCGGAAAGCTAATCGACTCCGCCAGCTTCAAGACCGCCGCCTCGGGCGTTCCGGCAGATGCGCTGATGAAGGCCTACTTCAAGGGCTCGGCGATCAACGCTTCCTCGCTCTCCTCCTCGCTCGGCTCCGGTTCGGCGTCGAAGGCGCTCAACGGCGCGATGGCCGGTGACCAGCTGGAGTGGGGGACGCTGGCTGCCAGCGCTGTACCCAAGGGGCTCTCGATCGAGGGTGTCTTCAAGGGCAAGAAGAGCATGACCAACTCCAGCTCGACCTTGGTCGACCAGCTCCCCAGCGGAACCTCGTTCGCGGTGGATCTGGACGGTAAGGCGCTCGGTCTCGACAAAGCCGTCCAGGCCCTGCGTAACAGCTCGAAGTACTCGAGCCAGCTTCCACAGATGGAGGCGGCGCTCGGGGTCAAGCTCGACGATCTCGCGGCCCTGGCCGGAAGCGAGATGTCGATTTACGGAACCGAGGCGGGCATCGGGCTGCTGATCAAGGCGCCGGATGCGGCCAAGGCGAAGACGATGCTCGACAAGGCAGGGAAGCTGGTTGTGCTGCAGCTCCGCGGCTCGACCAAGTCGGTCTCGGTCGGCGGCGTCCAGGCCACCGAGATCACGTTCGGGACGACGAAGCTCGACTACGGCGTCAAGGACGGAAATCTCTTCGTCGTCACCGACGCGGGCGCTCTGCCCGGCAACGCGAAGCTCTCCAGCGACCCCGCCTACAACGCGGCCGCGACGGAGCTGCCCGTTCCGGCGAGTAACCTCGGAGTCGCCTTCATCGACTTCGCCAAGCTGACCGCGCTCTCCAAGAGCGGCAGCTCGATCGTCAAGAGCCTCGGCAGCTCGAGTGGCGCGAATACGAATCTGAGCGGGCTCGAGGGTCTGTCCTCGCTGCTCGGCTACGCCAGCGCGAACGGCGACAAGGTCGAGATCAAGGCCTTTCTCTCGACTAAATAGGCAATGCGGATGAGGCGCCGCCGCCTGGCTCAGTGCGGCGTCGCCTCGTCTCTTCGGCCTTTCCCGGCCTGGCGCCTCGCGCGCCGGCCGGGCGGCTGAGAACGTGTCGCCTTCGCTCTCCCGGTAGCTCGGTATTACCGGCCGCCATCGGATAGATTAGGTAATGTCGAGCCCATGAGCGAATTCCTCTTCACCTCGGAGTCGGTCACCGAAGGCCATCCCGACAAGATCGCCGATCAGATCGCCGACTCGGTGCTCGACGCCGTGCTCGCCAGCGATCCCACCGGGCGCGTAGCTTGCGAGACGATGGTCACGACCGGACTCGTGATCGTGGCCGGCGAGATCACGACCGACACCTACGTCGACATCACCAAGCTGGCGCGGACGACGATCGCCGAGATCGGATACACGCGTGCCAAGTTCGGCTTCGACGCCGAGACCTGCGGCGTCATCACCGCCGTTGACGAGCAGTCGCCGGACATCGCGCGCGGTGTGGATGCCTCCTACGAGACCCAGCACGGCGACGAGGATCCGCTCGACTCAGAAGGCGCCGGCGACCAGGGAATGATGTTCGGCTACGCCTCGAACGAGACGCCCGAGTTGATGCCGTTGCCGATTCTGCTCGCGCACAAGATCTGCAAGNGGATGGCCGAGGTGCGCAAGGCGGGCGTGATGCCCTACCTGCGNCCGGACGGNAAGTCGCAGGTGACNGTTCGCTACGAGATCGACGAGCACGGCGCCCAGCGCCCGGTCGAGATCGCGCGCTTGCTCGTCTCCAGCCAGCACGCCGACAATCTCGACGTCGAGGCGCTGATCAAGCCGGACATGATCGAGCACGTCCTGCACCCGATCTTGCCCCGCGAGCTCTACGACGAGAAGCGCCTCGGCGAGCGTGACTTCGTGCTCGTCAATCCGACCGGTCGCTTCGCCGTCGGCGGTCCGATGGGCGACACCGGCCTGACCGGTCGCAAGATCATCGTCGACACCTACGGCGGCTCGGCCCGGCACGGCGGCGGCTCCTTCTCGGGCAAGGATCCGACAAAGGTCGATCGCTCGGCCGCATACGCGGCTCGCTACGTGGCCAAGAACCTGGTCGCCGCCGGTCTTGCCGATCGGCTCGAGCTGCAGGTCGCCTACGCGATCGGCGTTGCTCACCCGGTCTCGATCGCGGTAGACGCCTTCGGCAGCGAGAAGATCCCGGTGGAAAAGATCGAGGAGATCGTGCGCGAGCACTTCGACCTGCGCCCGGCCGCGATCCTGCGCGACCTCGACCTGCGCCGCCCGATCTACACCAAGACCGCGGCCTACGGCCACTTCGGCCGCGAAGACCACGACTTCACCTGGGAGCGCACCGACAAGGCCGACGAGCTGCGCAAGGCGGCCGGGCTGAGCTAGCCGCATGCGAAGCTGAGGCCCGGCGTCCGGACGACGGGCAAGCGGGGGCCGCTCAGCGCTCGATTGGACGGCGCAGCTCGTCTCGCATGTCCGCAGCGAATCTCAAGACGGCGGCCGTCGCGAGCACGAAGCCGAGCGCGACGCTGATATCGGCCAGGTTCAGCGCAATCGCCCAGCCGCCGTGCGAGATAANGAACGGGTTTGGCACGCCCTGCGGAAAGATGACGATCGAGAGCGCATTACCGAGCCCTCCGCCCACCATCAGGCCGGCGCCCGCGACGATCATGCGCGAGCGAATCAGCGGGGCGAAGTAAGCGAGAGCGAACGTGATGGCCAAAATGAGCGCGAGCTCGGAGCCGGTGCGCTTGTGGTAGAAGCCGCTCTTTGTCGGTTCGGTGATCTTGACGAGCAGGTCGCAAAAGAAGACCCATGCGGCGANTGCGATCAGGAAGAACCGGGCNTGACCCAGCTCGATCCCGGCCGATTTTGGCCGTGCCTGCTGTCGCCGCTCGATTGTGCTTTCGACCATGCGGCAGCAACTACCCGTCTCTCCGGTTCTTACGCCCGGCGATCGGATTCGCCGCCCGCGCAGCCAGGAGCGTATCCCTATCGGAATAGGCTCTAGGCTAGGCCGATGGGCTCTAGAACGGCATCGGTCTTTCCTCTCGCGACCGCGCGGGCGCTGGCGCGCGAGTTCACCTATCTGGTGCCGGAGGAGATCGAGCCCGGCCAGGTTGTGCGCGTCCGCCTCGGCGGTCGGCGCGTGCGCGGCGTCGTGAGCGAGGTCGGCGTGACGCCGCCGCCCGGGATCGAGCTGGCGCAGGTAGAGGAAGTCGCCGAGCGGATCCCCGCCCATCTCGTCGAGCTCGCTCTCTGGCTGGCCGCCTACTACGGCTCCACTCCCGGTCGTGCGCTTGCGCTGGTGGCGCCGGCTAGCCCCAAGCGCCGCGGCGAGCGCGCTCGCCCGCTCGAGCGCGAGGCGCTGGTTGCCGAGCCGGCGCCCGAGAAGCTAACCCGATCTCAGGAGCAGGCGGTTGAGCGCATCGTGCAGTCGCTGGACGAAGGAGGCAGCCCCTTCCTCCTCTACGGCGCAACCGGCAGCGGAAAGACCGAGGTCTACCTGCGGGCCTGCGCCGCCGCGCTCGAGCGCGGCAAGGGCGCCATCGTGCTGGTGCCCGAGATCTCGCTGACGCCGCAGACGCTCGGTCGCTTCCGCCAGCGCTTCGGCGAAGAGATCGCCGTCCTGCACTCGCGCCTGACCGTCGCCGAGCGCCGCGACGAGCGCGAGCGAATCGCCTTAGGCCAGGCGAGAGTGGTGATCGGCGCCCGCTCGGCGGTATTCGCGCCGGTCGCAGATCTCGGGCTGATCGTCTGCGACGAGGAGCACGACCCGTCCTTCAAGCAGGAGTCCGATCCTCGCTACGACGCCCGTACCGTCGCCGTCAAGCGCGCCGCGCTCGAAGGTGCGGTCGCCGTCTTCGGCAGCGCCACGCCGAGGCCGGAGTCGTGGCGGGCGCTGGAGCGGCTCGAACTGGGCGGGCGGCTGATCGGGAAACTGCCGCCGGTACGCGTCGTGGACATGCGTCGCGAGCG
>JGI24145J26757_10000754_pt1 | contig 11376 bp, 10 predicted proteins | sample BarGraIncu01122A_FD_26757 | JGI IMG/M metagenome (IMG submission 26757) | reverse complement strand
GCTTTCATATTAGTTTCCTTCGTCCTCACTACTTTTGTAGTTGTAAAGAAGATAACCGGCGACACGCGAATAGCCGCGTTGGCATCATTTTTTTCAGCAACTTTTAGCCCGAACCCGGCCATATTAGGACCCCAGTATATCGTGCCGTCAAGCTTCGGACTCATTCTAATGTACCTCGCGACGTACTACCTTTACAGTACAATCAATGATGATGCGGGAAAGTCTCTCTTGAGCTCAAAATATACGTTGTTAGGCGCTTTCACCGTGACTACACTCATCTTTACTCACAGGTTTTCCACTACTACGTTTTACTATATTTTCACCGTATTCATCATATTATACGTGTTGATTAATCTCGGCACCCGGATGCATTTGAAACAGATCAGCGCTATGATTGTGCTTCCAGTCATAATAAGCGCCCCGTGGTGGCTCTCCATGTATAACCAGTATCAAACCCTTCCTTGGAGCATTCCAGAAGTCTTAACGTTATCAGCAGGGATGTTGGGACTCAGCGCAGTCGGCNTGCTCTTTAGCGGAAGCGCCGATACGAGATCGGCACATAAACGCCGCGATAGACTGTTTGCTGTTATCGGTCATTCGACAAAAAACGTGTTGAATTTGATCATTATTTTAGTGTTAGTCGCGATTGCAGGAGTTATTGCTATTTCTCTTGTATTTTCGGCTCAGACAGCATTTTCGCTAGCTTTCATGATTTCAAGTCTAGGCCTCATTCCAATTCTTGGCCTTCTTGTCTACAAAACGTCGCTCTGGGATCGCCCTGAGACTAATCTGCGGAACATGCTTGTCTCAAGCTGGCTGCTCGTTGCCTTGGTACCTACTATAATAGGGGTAATTGGGATAGCGGCCCCTAATTTGCCGTGGCTCGTTCAACGTGTCATACCATACGCGCTAAAAAATGCAGACGGGGTGCGCTCGATACTTTATCTCGTGCTCCCTTTGTCCATACTCGCCTCGCTCTTGGTTTTCAGGTTGGCATATGAGCCACAGCCCCGCGTTCAAGGCTTGCGCCGGAGGGGAGACAGAAGGGCCTTGCGTTCGATTCTTATAATCGTTTTTGTGGTTATTTCGGTGCTCTCCCCCGTGTTTCACATCGCCACCACCACTGCCCTCGCTTCTCATTCTCAAGATCCAAAGCTCACTACCAATGAAATGGTTGCGCTGCAGTGGCTTAACGATCATACGTCGTCAAATGACGGAGTTTTGTCAGATCCAACTTTCCTGCAATACGTCAACACCTTCACTAACGCGCGAGCGGTATTGTCCACCGATTCTGAAAATTCGTACGTCGTCACCCATCAGCTATCGCAGCTCACCGACCTCGCCAACTTTATGAACGGCTCTACAAATTCCGCCACTAAGCTGCTTATTGCGAAAAAAATGAACATAAACTACTTCGTTTATGATCGTGTAAAGGCAAAATACTCGAGCGACCTTTGGAAATTTCCATTGCCAGACTTTGTTCCTGATACCGGAATTATGACGGAAGTCTTCAAAAACAGCGACGTCGTTGTGTACAAAATGGACCAAAGCAAGCTCTCCTTAACGCCAACACAATATGCGTCGATTAGCAAGGTCGTGATAAACGGCGATTCGGCAGTTGTCTATGTAACGAATCACGCGAGCGACCCAATAAGCTTGCACATCGCATGGCAAGACAGGTACAAACCGGTCACCCTAAACGGCGGGGAAACAAAGCCAGTGACCATAGACCTGCCAAAAAGCAGCGGGTCGAGCAGATTCGGATTTATACCCACATTAGGCTCAACAAGCACGTTGTACGTGAGTTTGTGGATGGATCCACCCTCCGGTAGTAGTAACTCAACGACAGACGCGAGATATACTTACCCCGTCGATGCGATCAATATCAATTCACAACAGCTAGTATAGCTGCGGTTTAGAAGACGCGCAGGGATTGTCAACTACAGTATTTTTTTTATAAGATCCCTAATTACGCGACTAACTCCGCTAACCGAAGACTATTGTAAAGGGTATTCTGAGCACCTACAACATCGTGGGAGTCCCGCACTCTTTTTTCTTGCTGATGCCCCGCCAAAGGTTCACAAAGTTGACAGCACTGCGAGCACTATGGCAGCGGCGCAAGATATACCGCAAAACACCCACATCAGTTTGACCAGTCCTGGCTCTTTCATGGATCTACGGCTTAAGATGAAATCAGACAAGTTCTTTCGAACAGAATATGATTTCGATGGGATCAAGTACCCATCGTCCGTAACTTGGGTGGCTGTATATAGGTGACTTTCTGTAACCTTTCCAACAGAGAGCAGCACCATAGCATAGTTGATGATGTACGGTAAAGCTGCGATAACAGCGAAAACTTCGATTTTTAGCGCTATTGCGCCGACGGCGATAGCGCTACCTACGCAGAGCGTCCCTATATCGCCTGTGAATATGCGGGAAGGATACTTATTGTACGGAAAAAAACCTAGAAGTGCTCCGAGTAGCGCCGCCAATATAATTAGCCCTGCTATATCACTAGTCGGCGATAACATAACCCCGCCGACGATTATTAGAGAAGAAGTCAATATAGCGCCACACCCGATCTCCATTCCATTGAATCCTGCAAAGGTGTTTACTGCGTTAGCTCCAGCGGTAACGGCAAAGGGTACAAGAGGAATCCATGCGAGCCCAAGCCATAGGGCCCCCACCAAAGGTATGAAAAGATAAGGATCACGCCCTGCAGCTAATATGAGCGGAATGCCAGCGAAATAACCGAGGAGGGGCTTTTCCCAAGCACCGAGGTGCATTACATCATCTAGGGCCCCCACCATTGCTGATAGGGTCACCACTAACAGCGAGATCAATATCAGGTCTACACTTATGCCCAAAAAAGTAGCAACGACTAACGATGTGGCAAACCCCGCGTAAATTGCAAAACCACCCATTTCCGAGATCTGAGGCTTATCAACTTTGTGAACGTCGATGCCAGATACGCCCGCAGATTTCATTCTCGAGATGAGAGGCGGCGCTGCAGCAAATGCGACAACAAATGAAAGAAGAATAGAGATTATAAGTAAAAATAGCGTATAGCTATCGATCATCTAGAATGTCACTTTATTCAAGGTTCTTAAGTCTTCTTAGTTGGTCCAAATGTGCGCACTACCTGAGCACGCGTAGTGTCTAGGGTGATGGCTCCTGTCTCGTCGAACATAGCCTGCACCGTACCTTCTGCTTGAGATGCAGCGAGCGTGCGCATACCCATAAAACCCTCCGAAAAACACGTAAGGTGGGTATAAAAGCCCGTTTTTGCCACTTGCGGAGAGATCGTGAGGTTCCCTTCTTCAAAAAGCTGAATGACCTTGGAAACTATTCGTTCTGACGATTTTCCGTCGTAAAGAGAGTCATCTATCATTTTTCCTGACGCTGTCGATCGTATGGCGTCAGTCAAGACACCAGGATCCGGACTCTTGCCTACTAACCTGTTCCATCCGTTTTCGATAGTTTCTATGTAGTAGGTGCTATCAGACAGCGTGATACACGGAGTTTGCAAAACCGCGCTTTCCTTCTGAGGCCCCCCAGAATCGGTGATTAATACATTGCAGTCCATCATTAGTCGTAAAAAATCTGTGTAAGGAAGAGGATTGATCAGATGGATATGCTCAGAGGACTCCAGTTTGTCCATCAGACCATACTTGATGAGATGGTTTCGCGTGTTTGGATGCAAGAGCATGATGACGCTATAATCATCGAGATTGACCGCAACTTTCACGATTCGTCCTAGTGCCTCAGGGTTTCCAATGTTCCACGGCAGCCGCACGGCGAATGCTGCAAGCGGCCTTTCGCCTTCGCGATATACATTAAAAGAGTGCGCCTTCAATGCTCTTGGCTTGTAGTCAAGGAGCGAATCTATTAGAGGATCTCCTAAATAGTGGATGAAATCAGGATCATAGCACTCTTCGAGCAAATTCAGATACGCCGTGTTACATACGGGAAAGAATAGCGTCGAGCACATTTCGATTACCTTTCTTCTTACATCACTATGCAAGTCGCGTAACGAACGGTACCCCGACTCAATATGGCCAACCGGAACGAATCTCATCGAAGACGCGATAGCTGCGCTAAACGAGGAGATGACATTACCTTGAACGAACACGAAATCAGGTCGAGCTTTTTCTAGTATATCGTCGATCTGACTGATCATAGCGGAGATCTGCGTATTGTAACTCATATTCCCAAGCGAGAGGCTATAATCGGGCTCTCTAAGACCCAAATCGATTAGCAGGTCTTCATACATCCCGCGGTCAAAGTGCTGTCCCGTATGAGCGAAAATGAGTTCAGCCTTATCGTTCTTGTCAATCTCCTTAAGAAAAGAAGCCATCCCTATTAGCTCCGCTCGCGTTCCAACAAAAACAGCAATCCGCATAGCTCGTCTCCTTTGAGCTAACAAGCGCCATCGGCTAAATAGCTTATCATCTCGAAGTGAGCGGCACGCATTATCAGTGCGTGGCCCCTTTCCTTTCGATTTGCGAACCTGGCGGATAGACTCCGGCAGCTAGTGCGCCAACGCCGACAATCGATCCGGGACCTATCGACGTTCCGACATTTATCATGCTATTTATGCCTGTGTGTACGTCATCGCCCATAATGACGCCAAGTTTTCGTCGTCCGGTTTGAACTCCGGCGATCTTAATGGGCTTTTCGTTAAAACGGAGGTTAGCTACCAACGTCCCCGCACCGAAATTACATCGCTGCCCGATGACGCTATCGCCGACGTAGGATAGGTGCCCAATTCGACTGTCCTCCATAATTACGCAATTTTTTACTTCAACAGCGTTGCCGATCTTGACTCCGTTTCCTATACACGTAATAGGACGGATACAACAGTTTGGCCCTATTTCGCAGCGTTCTCCTATTATTGCTGGGCCCATGATATAAGCGCCATTTCTGACAATCGAGCCACGTCCGATTTTCACAGCGCCTTCTATAGTTGCAAAGGGCTCAACAATACCTTCGTTTTTGCATTCAAGTGTTTGGAAAAGGAGCTCATTGGCATACAGCAGATCCCAAGGCCTCCCAATGTCTATCCACTGTTCCCTGACGTCAAGATACCGCACTTTATCACCTTGGTCTATCACCAACTGTATCGCGTCGGTAATCTCATACTCGCCTCTTGTAGACTTTGGGATCTGAGCAATAGCATCGAATATCATCGGGTTAAAAGCGTAAATACCTAAATTCGCCAAATCGGAAACCGGTTTACCAGGTTTTTCCGTAATTTTTAAAACAGCATCACCAACTACATCGATTATGCCATAGTTAATAGGCTCTTTCACTCTCTTAGCCGCGATAACAACTGCTGAATCTTTTTGGGTCTCAGCCAGCGATTTCAACGTAAGGGGGTTTACCAGACTGTCGCCGTTGAGAGCGAGAAAGCGCTCATCCACGAGGTCTTTAACCTGGCCAATTGCGTCCGCCGTCCCGCGCTGTTTTTCTTGCGTTACGAACTCAATTTGAGCCCCGTGCTGCGCTTCATGGAAATGAGAGCGAATAAACTCCTCCTTATACCCAGTGACGATTATCACGTGCTTAATGCGTGCTTCGACACACGAGTTCACGATGTGTTCAATTATGGGGATCCCTAGCACCGGTAGCATGACTTTCGGACGGGTGTATGTAAGCGGCCTCATCCGTGTCCCTTCACCTGCACCGAGTATGACCGCTAACATTACATGTGCCTCTTCACTATGGTCATGGCGGTTCTGTAGAGCTCTTTTGCCGCCGACAAGTCTTGCGCTTCAGCAGTTATCCTTAACTTTGGCTCTGTTCCGGATTTTCTCACCAAGAACCAGCCTTCCTCAAAATCAAGCCTCACACCGTCTATAGTCGTCATTTCGACGTAGTTAAGCGAGTGCAGTTCCTGAGCAATCGCCACCATCGGATCTTTGTCACTTTGGTGCTTACAGGATCCTCGCAAAACGTGATACTTAGGAAACCGTGCTATAAGTTCCGAGATCGATTGTTCAGCAGCAATTGAAACGATTCGCGCTGCTGCATAGATGCCATCTGGACAGTATGAAACGCTGGGAAAAATCCAGCTGCCGCTGCTTTCACCTCCGAAGTCCGCCCCCGAACGCTTGACTTCTTCAGCGACATAAACATCACCTACGCGCGTTCGATGGACAGGACAAGGGAGCACGTCATCAACCATGCGTGAGACATCAACAGGACAAACTGCCATATTTTTCGCTTCATTGACGCCAAACAACGCGAACATCTCGTCGCCTGTCACGTAGATCCCACCGCGGTCAATTGCCATCATGCGATCAGCATCACCGTCATGCGCTATGCCGATGTCGGCGTGAAAACTTCGCACCGCTTCCTTGAGAAGGTGTAAGTTGCTTTCGATCGGCTCGGGATTTCTTGCAGGGAAGAACCCATCAAGCTGCGCGTTTAGCGTAATCACGTCACAACCCATTTCTCTGAGCACGTATGGTGTAATAGTTGCCCCTGTTCCTGAGCCGCAGTCAACAACAACTCTACAGCTTACCTTGTTGAAGTGTGCTAACACTTCCCTTTTATGATCATTGATTGCGTTTTCATAAGAAGTTATTCTCCCAATCGCGTCCCAGTTCGCCCGACTTCCTGAATACACAGGACGCAATGGCGCTTCGGTAATTGATGATTCAATGTCTTTTTGCTGCCTGCTATCGAATGACGTTCCATCGGCATTCCATAATTTGATGCCAACATATTCAGAAGGATTGTGTGAAGCAGTGACCATAATCCCACAATCATAATTTCGTGCTGCGTAAGAGAGTGTGGGTGTCGATACGAGGCCAATTCGTGTGACGTCGCACTCACAGGCGGTGAGTCCGGAAATAAGCCCGAACTCAATCATTTCGCTGGCAATTCGAGGATCTCGGCCGATTACGGCAGATTTACACCTTGATCCGACGGCAAGTCCAATACTAACTGCCAGCTCTGAGTTGAGGTCCTTATTAGCTATTCCACGAATTCCCGAAGATCCGAACATGGCAAGCCTCTTGCCCCTTTACGCACCGCAGTTCATCATGCAGCAAATGGCAAAAATTACAGTCAGAATCCTTTTCCCATTGAAATTAAATGTTTTGGTAAAACTATAAATCAAGAGCTATGCTTTCAATATTGCGTGCGTCGATTGACAGAGTATGCAGTATATGAGCGCAACTCGATGTGGGCTTGGTCAAAAACCAGAAACCCTTTGAGAGTGGCCCTGAACTACTTGGTAATACGCATATCTGGCTCCTTGCCTTCACTGAAAATAAAAAACGCACTCTATCGTTCAATAGGCATCAAAGTTGGCAAGAATGTTGCTATCGGTTTAGAAGTCACTTTTGACATCTTTTTTCCTGAATTAATAGAAATCGGAGACAATTCCGTCATCGGATACCACTCTACACTGCTTTGTCACGAGTTCTTAGTAGACAAATGGAAAAAAGGCCCAGTGAGAATCGGCAGAAATGTTTTGATAGGGGCAAATACAACAGTTCTNGCCGGAGTTGTCATTGAAAGTGGTGCTACGGTCTCGGCCTGCTCTCTTGTCAACGGGGACGTAGCCGGAGACGCCCTTGTCGGTGGGGTGCCAGCGAGAGAGATTAGGAGTGAATCCGGGACGTGAGGTTTCGTAGCATAGTGGAAAACACCCCACTCCTGATTGCGATTATTATAATCAACATTGCCGGTTCGCTGGTCGGCCTATTCTACTACTGGGATCAGCTCGTATCTGCGAGCCCCTTTGCATGGATATTCATACCAGATTGCCCCCTGTATACTTTGTTAGTCGCCGTTGTGCTCGCTGTGTACGCTAGCACAAAGCGTAGCTCCGATCTAATCAACTTCATCACAGCCGTCGGATTGGCAAAATATGGTACTTGGACTGTAATTGTCGTTTTGGGGTTCAGCACGTTCTATTTTTCAGTCGACAGCACCTTGTACACAGTGCTTATTCTCATGCACGTTGCGATGGCAGCTGAATTTATTCTTCCATTGCTCTTGATTCGACAGCTAAAATATCGCTTTACCGCCATTGCACTTGTATGGTTTCTTGCAAACGATTTCTCCGACTACTTCTTAGGCACGCACCCTCCCGTCCCAACAAGCCAAATCTCGCTGATCGCTGCATTTACTTTCCTTCTCACGCCGCTTTTCATAGTATTAGCTTACTGTACAGTTAGATTTTTAAATAATAGCAAAACACATAAAGACCCATAGCGGGGGTTGCCAAGCTAGGTCAAAGGCGCAGGGCTTAGGACTACACAATGTGAGTGAGGGACCCTGTCTCATAGGAGTTCGTGCGTTCAAATCGCACCCCCCGCACTCTTCACGCTACTATCCGTTTCATGATAATCTGCATGCTCGTATAGGTGAAATTAGATACTAACCATTCGGTGAATAGCCAACAGAGCAACAAAACGAGAGCATGGTATGGAAGAAGCTGTTTGCCGATCGCTTCGCTCGAAATCGATAGTGGCAGTTAGATTCGTCTCGCGCAGAGTGTCATTTCAAAGCAAAAGCATGAGAAGATCGGCGCTCGATTCAATTTTGGTTTCTATGCCGTCTTTGAAAAGACGGACTGTGCCCCCGCTTTCTGAAACTGTTACCGCTATTGCTTGCGTCTCACGTGTCACTGCAAGCGCTGAAATGTGCCGCCCGCCAAATCCTCCGAGCTCGATTGACTTCGTGTTAACATCTAAATATCTGCCCGCCGATATTATCACACCTTTGTCGTCAACTATAAACACGCCATCAATCTGCGCAAACTCTTTAATGGTTTCCCAGTGAGAGCGATTCTTGATGTCTCGCGTATCCTCAGAGTGACCTTTATATGGATTTAAGATAAGCTGGTGAGATCTCTTCAACACTTCGTTGGTGTCTCCGATGATGAACGCGGTTCCTACTTTCTTACCTTCTCTTCCCTCTCTTCCCAATTCAAGAGCCAAACGCAGTACGGCTTTTAGCGCGGTTGGATCAACTCGTTCGCCCGTTTTGTCTATTGTCTTCACCGTTGCGAGCTGCTTTACGTCGAACACAACGATCGATGATAGTTGAGATAGACATAGTACCCCAAGAACGAACCCTCCGTCTACTATGTCGTCGATATAAGCAGCTGTTGCTACATCCTTCACAAGAGAAAAATCATTTAACACAGGGGCAACGATGCTAGCGTTGAAGGTTCGGGTGCCGCCTTCGCGCAAAAAGTCTCGCAATTCATCGTTGACGCCGTTAGCAAGCGTAGAGGTTGTGATAAAGGTTGTAGGGACATCAAATGGCACTTCATTGCAGGGCATGTCTGAGATCACAAAAACATGCGTCGCATTGACCATTTTCGCTAAAGCATTAGCAGCCGTGGTTATTGCTGTGAAAATTTGATCCATAGAGTCCTAAGCTTCAGATATGTTGCTGTTCCCCATGCATACTCTTTCTCTTGACTTAAAAAACTGCCTCAGCTGGATTTAAAGGGCGCTGGTTGTGATCTATTTATATTTGTTTTGTGAAATGGCAAGAGATGAAATATTTTAATGCAGATTTACATCTACATTCACGTTTCAGCATAGGGACGAGCCCCAAAATGGACTTACCACACATGAGTGAAGCGGCTCGTATCAAGGGCGTTGACATACTTGGAACGGGTGATTGCCTTTATAGGCCTTGGCTCGATGAGCTTGAATCGAACCTAGAAAAAGTTGGAGACCGCTATGAGAATAAAGGCGTGGCATACATAATTCAAGCTGAAGTCGAAACAACGATCGGGGGCCGTGTCCACCACTTGTTATTCTTCCCAAGTTTCTCTTCGGCTTACGAACTGCATGACATCATAATGGAAGGCGGGTATTCCCAGCTTACAAGCGGCAGACCGCAGCTTAAAATATCGCCCGAAGGCCTTGTCAGCTTATCTCGTGGTGTCGGTGCGCTCATAGGACCTTCACACGCTTTTACGCCGTGGACTTCAATGTATGCGGCTTTTGAAAGCATCTACGATTGCTATGGAAAGAATGCAAAGCATGTTACCTTCTTGGAGCTTGGATTGAGCGCCGACACCCAAATGGCGAGTAAAATTGCGGAATTAGACTCGTTTANCTTCATATCTTGTAGCGACGCCCATTCACCGTCGCCAGACAAGCTAGGCAGAGAAGTAACACGATTCTACTTGAACCGTGCAAGTTTTCGCGAGATCGACAAAGCTCTTAAAGGCGTCAACGGCCGAGAAGTGATCCTCAACGTTGGTCTCGATCCACGGGAAGGCAAATACCATTTGACCGGCTGCCGCCGCTGTAAAAAAGCGTACAACTTGGAAGATATCATCATTGAAGGAAAAGTCCTGAAAACCTGCCCCGTATGTGGCGGACCTCTTAAAATTGGAGTAAAAGATCGAATACAACTCCTAACGCTCAAGAACGACAAGGTTTCATCATCCCGACGGCCGCCATATATACACGTCGTTCCGCTTATAGAGATATTAAAAGCTATGAAACAGTCACAACGCCTAAACGTCAATAAGGTTTACGAAGCGCTGATTCAACAGTTTGACAACGAGATAGCTATTTTGATCGACACGCCATTACCTAGCGTGAAGGAATACCTGCCACGTTTAGCTGAGATACTTGAACGATTTAGAAAAGACGCTATCGACTTCGAGTTTGTAGGGAGAGGCGGCTGGTACGGAAAAATTACGATCTAATAGTTTTCAATTTGCCGCTTTCTGTTTTCAAGGTTCTTTTTTTCATACGCTTCGAAGACCGTTTGCGGAGTTAAACCAGCACTGATCATCGCAGACACTAAGAAGTGTAAGCAATCAATAAGCTCTTCGTGGACACCGCGCCACTTCTCTTCAGTTAATTTCTGTTGTTTCCACCACTTTCGGTCACCAGTGATGACAACGCCAAGCGTATTTCGTGTCTCGTACGACTCCTGTACAAGGTGCCCAAGCAGGGCAATGACCCTATCTTCCTTATTCCACTCACTGAAAGGGGGTCGATTTTGCACAGATTCATCAAAACTTGCTTGCAGTTCAAAGATCCTTTCGAGCCTATCCATGTAATGACAAGAAGAAGCTGGAGGTAATAACGCTACCGATGCTTATACATAGAAAAATTGATGTTAAGAGAACGGTAGGTCGAATGGGTGGTGCAGTATCCAACCTATGGATAAAAAGCAACGCGACAGATTAGTTCTCCTCGGTTTCGCAGCATTTGTCTTAGTGGTCCTCGTTTTTATCTCGTGGCCGTTCAGAGACGTAATAGCGGTGACGCTTCTGCTCGCGTTTATACTTCAGTACCCTACAGCTTGGCTCGAAAAACGTATACACAGACGACGAAGCGCTATTCTGATCGTCATATCGTCAATTTTTGCAGCCTTCGC
>JGI24145J26757_10000744_pt1 | contig 11556 bp, 10 predicted proteins | sample BarGraIncu01122A_FD_26757 | JGI IMG/M metagenome (IMG submission 26757) | reverse complement strand
AGATCTTATGATAAAATTGTATAGGCGTCGGGGTGTAGCTCAGTTGGCTAGAGTACTTGCTTGGGGTGCAAGGGGTCGCCAGTTCAAGTCCGGTCACTCCGACCACGCAAAAAACCTTAGGGATGAAAATCCCTAAGGTTTTCCCTTTTGGGGGAATGTTATCAAGACTCATAACGGTCCCCTGGACGGCCTGCCTGATCTAACCTCGTTAATCGAGATGAAATACCATCTTCAGGTCAACTGCTGCAGGACTGTTATCCGGATTTGTCTCCATGATATCTGCCATGAAGTCCCACCATTTTCTATTGACAGCCGTGTCTGCTGCTTTCGCCCACTTTTGGGGATCTTCAATTTCAATATAACCGAATAAAACATTTGTCTCTTTATCCAGGAAAATTGTGTAGTTTTTCCCGCCATATTCATGGATTATATCCTGCATCTGCGGCCATAATTCATTATGGCGTTTCTCGTATTCGTCTGCCATCCCCTCATATATTTTCATCTTAAAACCTTTTATCATAGTTTTCTCCTTTTGAAATCAGCCATGCCCTTGTCTGTACCATTATATAGAAAAATTCCTGCGGCATAAAGCCGCAGGAATCTTCTTTTTGTACTGAATAATTCATGTCAGGAAATAATTAATAGATTGCTTTCCACTCAACGATGTTGGTAGAATCAAATTTGAAGGGAGAGCCAAGGATGATTTCCGTGCCGCCGTCAGATGAGGCAACGATCGTGTACTTACCGTCTTTCTTGTCGCCAAGAGTACCGGCTGTGAATGTCTCTCCTGCTTTGCCTGTGATTTTTCCGTCTACAAGTGCGATAGCCGTGTAAGCAGCAAGAGCACCGATCTCAAGAGGGTTCCACAGGAACATGTAAGGGCAGGCTTTGTCAGCGCCGATATAATCAGCCATTTCTGAAGGAAGTCCAAGACCTGTGAGTTTGATAGTTGCTGTAAGTCCCTTATCGGTGAGAACTTTACCGGCAGCCATCATACCAACTGTAGTAGGTGCGCAGATAACTTTAAGGTCAGGATAGTTCTTGATCAAAGCTTCTGTCTCATCAACTGACTTCTGGAACTCATCATCACCATAAGCGATTTTGACCAGTTCAAGGTTTCTGGGATCTTTTGCAAGGTCAGCCTTCATGGCCTCAATCCAGGAATTCTGATTGGTAGCCTGGCTTGTTGCTGAAAGTATCGCGAATTGTCCGCCGTCAGCGCCTGCAATGTCTGCTACAGCTTTAACGAGAGTCGTTCCGATAAGTTCTGTGCTGGCTTGATTTACATGAACAAGTCTGCTGTCCTTATTGACCGCAGAGTCAAGGGACAATACTTTAATGCCGGCACCCATAGCCTGCGTGAGAGCCGGCTTAAGAGCATCGGCATCATTACCGGCAACAGCAATAGCGCTGACTTTCTGTGCAACAAGTTCATTGATCATTGTGATCTGTGCTTCAGCTGTTGCTGATTCAGGTGCTTTGATAATGCAGGTAGCACCGGCATCTTCAATGACCTTCTTGAATCCGGCTGATTCCTTTTCATTGTAAGGGTTACCGGCATTCTTCACGATGATGGCATACGTTTTTTTGGATGCAGCTGTTGTTGAAGCTGTCTTGCTCGAACAACCAACCAGGAGCGTGGAAAGCATGGCAACAGACAAGAGTACGACGAGTAGTTTTTTCATTTTCTTTCCTCCTTTGAAATAAGTAATGAATAGTTCTTCATAACAGAGCCTTATGTTCCCTGTTATTTTTTACACAGAAAAAGAAAACTTCAAAAGAAAACTTCTCCTGCATATTATACATTAATGGCTTCGCCATCAGTACCAAAGTAAAAGTGTCCAACCTCCCGGATCCTTTGTTACATCAGTTTTTTTGCTTTTTTCCCGATAAGGCTTCCAAGCTTCAAATTCGGAAACATTACGGCAACAATCAGGAGGGATCCGATGATAATCAGCATGGCTGATGCAGATGTGTTAATGAGTCCCAATCCATACCGCAGGAAACCGATGATAAATATAGCAATGACCGCTCCTACGAATCTTCCTTTTCCGCCTGCAGTGGATATGCCGCCGAGGACAACCATTGAAATGGCTTCGAGTTCATATCCCTCGCCGATATTCGGTCTTGTACTGCCCATCCGTGATGTAAGGAAGATAGCCGTTACGGCTGCAAATAATCCTGTAAGTGTATAAACGATCAGTCGGATCTTCTGCACTTCAATGCCTGCATATTTACTTGCAGTGCGGTTGCTTCCGATTGCGAACATCCTTCTTCCGAAAGTGGTTTTATGAAGAAGGACACCAAACACGACCGCACAAATTATGAATACAATCAGCATATAAGGTACGCTGCCGATCTTGCCCCAGAAAATATTACTGAACCAGGAAGGAAAGTTCTTTGATGCCTGATCCTCCAGGATCATAACCGCAATTCCCCTGTACAATATCATGGTTCCGAGTGTTACGATCATCGGGAAAAGCTCCGTAAACTTTGTCAGTATAATTCCGTTAATAAACCCGCAGAGCGTTCCGACAAGAAGGCAAATCACAATGGCAAGCCCCATGGGGACGCCAAGCTTGTTGTAGCATTCTGCCATCACGACTGAGGATAACGCGACAGTTGATCCGACGGAAATATCAATGTCCCCGATTACAAGTACGAACACCATCGGGAGGGCAATAAATGCTTTTTCAAGAAACGATGAGGTGGCTGTCAGTAAGCCGCTTCCACTCAGATAGTAAGGGGACCGCTTCCACTCAGATAGTAAGGGGAAATAAATGAGTTCATAATATTTACTAATATGAATACCAGTAAAAGAAACCACTCCCATTGGAGGAAAAAACTCTTTAGCGAGAATACTTTTTCAGAAGCAATTACTCTCTTTGTCTGTGCCATGGTTACAGTTCCCTCCTCTTTAAGTTATTTCTGTCAAGCGACCTTTGTGTCATGACATTCAGAATAATCGCTATGATAATGATCAGGCCTTTGATGGCATCCTGCCAAAAAGAAGATACATTGATCAGCGGCAGTGCATTATTCAAAATACCCAATGTAAGGCAGCCCAGCACTACACCGAGCATTGTTCCTTTACCGCCGGTTAAACTGACGCCTCCGATAACACATGCAGCAATGATGTCCATCTCAATACCTTTGCCGGAATCCCCCTGTGCCGATGCATATTTTGAAACCCAAAGCGCACCTGCAAGTCCTGCCAGGGCACCCATAAGTGAATAAACCATTATTTTGATTTTTGTAATACTGATACCGCTTACCTCAGCAGCTTCCGCATTACTTCCAACTGCGTATATCTTTCTGCCGGTACGTGTAAATTTAAGGAAATATGCAGCAATTATAAAGCACAAAGTAGCAACGGTAATCATGTTATTAATACCAAACAGGCTGTTTAATGTAAAATTCTGAAAGTCAGGTGTAATCTGTTCCTTATGGACCCATTGGCTCTTAGCCACAAGGTACGTTGCACCTCTGAAAATATTCATAAATCCCAGTGTGGCAATAATCGGAATAACACCGCCCTTTGCAATAACAACACCATTTAAGAATCCGCAGAACAGGCCGACACCAATTGCAATCAATGCGGATACAATGGCTGGAGTCTGCGGATAATCCCTCATAACAAGGGCCGCAACCATTCCTGACAGCGCCAGGGTGGATCCGATCGAAATATCAATGCCTCCGATAAGAAGTACACACATCATTCCTACAGCCAGGACACACATAATCGTTGCGTTAACGAGAAGGTCGTTCAGGTTGGCAAAAGACAGGAATTGATTGTTTTTCAGCTGAATGGCTGCACACAGAACAATCAGCACAAGAATCAGGCTTATTTCCCTGGACTTTGTCAATGTCTTGGTAATTGACTTTATCTTTTCCATTTATCCTCACCTCACTTCTTTTTCTGTTGTGTGATGAGACTTTGCCATAGCTTTATCAAGAATTATCTCTTGTGTTGCTTCGCCTCTCATTAACTCACCGGTAACTTTTCCTTCACACATAACAATGATCCTGTCGCACATACCGAGAGTTTCAGGCATTTCTGACGATACCATAATGATTGCATACCCTTGCCTGGCAAGTTCGCCCATAATCACATAAATAGCGGCTTTGGCCCCGACGTCAACGCCTTTGGTAGGTTCGTCGAGGATGATTACTTTCAGGTCGGTTGATAATAATTTGGCCACGACAACCTTCTGCTGATTGCCTCCCGAAAGGGAACTTGCCTTGTCAAAGATGGTGACCGCTTTGGTATCTACCTGCTCCGCAAGCCTTTTGGCAAGGTCACGTTCCTTCTTATCATTAAGCCATCCGTGTTTACTCATTTTATCAATTACGGGAAGAGAAATATTGCGGCCGATACCCCAGTCAAGGATGAGTCCCTGCAGCTGCCTGTCTTCCGGAAGATAACCGATGCCAAGCTTCATTGCATCCGTCGGGTTATTGATCTTAACTTCTTTGCCGTAAAGGAATACTTTCCCTTCGGATTTTTCTTCAATTCCAAAAATGGTTTCGCAGACTTCAGTACGTCCGGCACCAACCAGGCCTGTAAGCCCGAGAATCTCACCTTTCCTGACTGCAAAACTGATATTTTTGAAGTAACCGGTTCTGCTGAAGTTCTGTATCCGTAAGACCTCTTCACCGATCTGCACTTCCGGCTTAGGGAACAAGTCACTTATTTCGCGGCCGACCATGGCTCTGATCAAATCATCGTTCGTAATTTCATTTACGTTGTAGGTTCCGATATTCTTTGAATCCCGAAGTACCGTTACCCTGGTTGCAAGCCGGTACATATCTTCAAATCGATGGGAGATGAATATAATGGAAGTACCATTATCGCGAAGATTTTCAGTGATTCTATATAGCTCTTCGCTTTCTGTTTTTGTTAATGCGGCAGTTGGCTCGTCCATAATAATAATCCTGGCATTCATGGACAGTGCCTTTGCAATTTCTACCATCTGCTGCTGTGCAACACTTAATGCACCCATTTCAACTGTAGCGGAAAAATCGGCCCGCAGCTGTTTCAAAAAATCATTTGCCTCATTATTCATCTGATTCCACATGATTTTTCCGAATTTGACTTTTTCATGGCCCATGAAAATATTCTCAGTTACCGTAAGGTGCGGATAAGCCGTAACATGCTGGTAAATTGCTGCTATTCCTGCAGCCTGTGCGTCCCTGGGCCCCCTGAATTCCACTTTCTTACCGTCGAGGAACATTTCACCCTCATCGGCCTTATGGACTCCGGTAATTACTTTGATAAACGTTGACTTACCTGCGCCGTTTTCTCCCATGAGTGCATGGATTTCGCCGGGCCTGAGCTGAAAATGCACTTTGTCCAGTGCTTTAACGCCAGGAAAAATCTTTGTAATTCCGTTCAATTCAAGAACGTACTTTGCATCATTTTCAGACACACTCATTCTTACTCCTGTCCTTGCTGGAATTAATTCAAGCAATTTATAACAAATAAATATGCATTCTTACAAAGCGAAAACCGGCTTAACTGTCATCCTGCACAAAAAACATTTGCATGTTCTTTCTTTTATTATGCTACCATCCAGTCTTTTCAATTCAAACGGTAAAATTATTGGAAACAGGGTAATTTATTATGAGTAATTTATTTACAGTTAGTTTTCATCCGAAATTTGATACAATAGCATAAACACACAAATTATTTCCTTGTAACGGAGCAAAAAATGAATTTACTGATAGTTGATGACGAAGAACTTACAAGAGAGGGTCTGCTGAACAGTATTGACTGGGCATCCCTTGGAATTATAAACATCTACCAGGCCGATGACGGAATCAACGGTCTTGCCCTTGCCCGCAAGCACAAACCCCAGATTATCTTAAGTGATGTCCGTATGCCGCGCATGGACGGTATTGAAATGGCAAACAGAATCCGGGAGGATTCCCCGGACTGTCACATTATTTTTATGAGCGGATATTCTGACAAAGAATATTTAAAGGCCGCCATCCGCCTCAAAGCGATAAGTTATGTTGAGAAGCCTATTCTTCCCAGGGAAGTTGAAGATGCGGTAAAAGAAGCTATTTCAGCGGACGCGATTCATCAGCTGAACAAAGATTCCGCAACACGGCAAATGCGGGAAGCAAATGCAAAACTGGCTTTGGAAATCACATATTTGAAATTGGAAGATGCTGATGTAATTGACAGGCAGTTTACGGCACTGCATATGCCTGTCAAACAGTCGACTTCATTTACCACACTGATCGTCAAATTTGTCGATGGATTTTCGAGCATCGGCAACACAGCACTTGGCGGTATCCTCGATGAATTCAACAGGCTTACCGAACCATATCATATAAAATATCTTTGGGCGGTTAAGCAGGATGAGTATTTAATCTGCCATCTTTTTTCAGCGGACAGGCTCTCATTCCCCCTGCTTTCAAAAATCATCCATAAGCTTTCGGATATACTTTCAAAGTCCTGCCATTTCTATATTGCAGTCGGAAAGTCTGTAACGGGTGCAAGTAAAGTTTTTGATTCCTATAATTCCGCAGTTATCCTATTAGCTAGTTCCTTTTTCTATGAGTACAACAGTGTTTTGCAGAACGAAAAAGAAAATCGGGAATCCACACAGATTTCACTTGATATTATTTCGAATTTTCACGAAGCACTTTCCTCACAGAATAAAGAAGAAGCACTCATAATCGTTAAATCACTCTATTCGAAGCTTATTAACAACCAGGGCGTGCTTGTAAATTATGTCAAAGATTTTTACTATAAATTATTTATGGAGCTGTATAGGACGGCTGCCCATATGCAGGTTTATCTTTCAGATACAGAAGGCAGTTCGGAGACGATTCTTGATTATATTTCTAAAAGCGGTACGCTGACCATACTGCACAATTTGTTAATGGAGAAAGTTGACCGGCTCTTTCTTTCCATGGAAACAAATATCCAGGAGAACTCCACTATTTTCCTGATCAAAGCATTTATCAGCAAGAATTTCCAGAATGAAAATCTTTCCGTAAAGGACATCAGCGAGCATGTCTATCTTTCAACTTCTTACGTATGTACTATTTTCAAGAACGAAACGGGTAAAACCCTGAATCAGTACCTGACTGAATACCGCATTGGCAGGGCTAAAATACTGCTTTTGGATCCCCGTTACAAAATCACGGATATTTCTGCTAAAGTCGGCTATAATGACGGCAACTATTTCGGGAAAACCTTTAAGAAGATGGTGGGTCTCTCCCCGTCTGAGTTCAGGGAGCAAAATGCAAAATGATGAAGCTATACAGGAAAATAGTCAACTTCTATTCGTATGACCTGAAACTTCAATATAAATTTATGCTCTCTCACTTCATTCTGGTTTTGGTTCCGACATTGGTTATCTCCCTTCTCATTTATAATCAGCTTTCCGGAGTCATTTTATCCAACACAATCCATTCAGAACTGACCCTTTCGAGGCAGACGGTCAGCAGTATTGAAAGTTCCATCGAGCAGGTTGATCAGGCTTCCAACAAAATAATAAGCGATTCCTTTTTTACAGAGATGCTGCAGTATGACAATGCGACACTCAGGCAAAAGATCACATCCGACCCGATGTTTATTACGGATACTCTTAAATTTCTAAATACATCCAGCACGCTTATTGATGATTTAAATATTTCTGATATTAAGATATATCTTGATTCTCCTTTTGAAAGCCTGTATTCCGATCCTGCATTCACCTCATATGATATTTTCCGCCCCATTTCCGATATTGAAGGTTCTTACTGGCATGGAATTTTCAGCAGTACCAACGACAGGATGCTTGTATGCCCAAGCTTATATCTCACGCCGGATGAGATGAGTAAGTCCGGAGCTTTTGCAATTGCCCGTAAAATCAACTACTCAAACAGCTCCGCATCAGCCGCTGCCTTCGTCGTTGTCTACTTTTCCAAAGGGAATATCGATTCCATCCTGAAAAAGAATATTTCCACTACAGATAGCGCAACATACCTGGTAAACGGCAGAAATACACTTGTTTCCTCCTCCAATCCATATCTCTCAGGTAAATATTTCATGCGTTATGAGGAAGTCGCTGCTACCATTCCGGATACGACAAAATTCGAGACGAGAACGTTTGCCTCTCAGAAAACATATATCGGATACAAGGAAGTCAGCGGTACGGATTGGTATATGGTGTCCGTCATACCTGTTGACAGTGTCCTGAATCAAAACAGGAACATCTTGTGGCTGTTTGTTGTTTCCTATTTCATTTTTCTTGGTATTGCTTATTTTATCTCCCTGAAGCTTTCAAACTCCATTGCAAGGCGTATCTCTTCCGTAATTAAGCAGATGAAGCTTGTCGAGGGCGGGAAGCCCAAGCCTCTCGAAAGAAGGCTTGAACATGATGAAGTAGGAGATCTGATCGACACATATAACTACATGTCAAGCGAGATCAATAATCTTATGGAAAAGGAAGTAAAAGCTGCCAACGACTTACGGATTTCTGAATTTAAGGCGCTGCAGTCTCAGATCAACCCACATTTCCTGTATAATACACTTGATATGATTAACTGGCTTTCCAAAAGCGGCAAAAGTGAAGAAGTCTCCACAGCCGTCCAGGCGCTGTCCAAATTCTACAAGCTGACATTGGGCAAAGGGAATATTATCGTAAGCATCGGTGAAGAACTGTCGCATGTTTCACTGTATGTCCAGCTTCAAAACATGAGGTATAAAGACAAGATTCACTTCTTTGTTGATGTCCCGGATGATCTTCTGGAATATGAAATCCCCAAATTCGTACTGCAGCCGATTGTTGAAAACTCTATACAGCACGGAATTTTCGGCAAGGAATCCAAAGAAGGAAACATAGTTATTACCGGATGGTCTGAAGATGACAATATTGTGTTTATCGTCTCCGACGACGGCGTCGGTGTACCGCCGGAAAAAATGCAGACAATCTTAAGCGGCAAAGGTGACAGCGGTATCGGCAGCAATATCGGCATCTATAATACGCACAAACGTCTGCAGCTCTATTATGACAAGTCGTTTGGACTTACATACAGGAGCTCCAAAAATGAGGGAACCGAAGTTGAAATCCGGATTCCCGCAAGAAAATATGACAGCAGTTCTCTGTAAATCTGATTCTGTAATAACACTTATTTGTCATCCTGCTCAAATATAGCAGGACGAAGCATGTGCGCCCGCATTTTATCGAAATATTCGTATTTTTCTCAAGAAACACAAACATGTTCAATTTGTTTGACTATTTTTGTCGATTAATGAACTTATTTTGTTCTATATTCGTATATATTAGTGAAGGGAGGGCACAAATGTGATTGATCAATATATTGCACATCACGGAAAGCGGCTTTACGGTCTATGTATCACACTCTGTGCCGACTCATTCGACCCGGATGACTTATATCAGGAAACATGGCTTAAAGTGTGTAAAAAACTGCACCTATACAAACCGGAAATGAAATTTGAATACTGGCTGACACAGATCTGTGTAAACACATGGAGGGATCAGCTCCGGCACAAAAAATTCAGTCCTTTTGTTGACTTATTTTCATCAACGGAAGAAAAAGATTCTCTGATGGAGAATGTCCGGGCATCGGAAACAGATGATTACAGTGACCTGCATAGCGCTGTTAACAACCTCCCTGAAAAACTCAGAACCACTGTTATTCTTCACTACTTTCAGGATATGGATCTGCTGTCGACAGCTCAGGCGCTTCATGTTCCTGTCGGCACCGTAAAATCAAGACTGAACAAAGCACGCAAAGTATTAAAGGAGGTGCTAATAAATGAAGCCAATATATCATTTTGATGATTTTGAACCGCCTAAGCTAACACAGAGAATGCTTCTGGAGGAGACATCCCGCCGTGTTCTTCGAAGACAGACAATACTGCTTGCCATTGCATCCTTTCTGGCAAATATAAGTATCGCAATCCTGGCCTTTTATATTATTCGAATCCATCTGTTAGCCGGCATCATCTGTCTGTCATTTTTCTGCTTAAGTCTAATTGGAAACGGTCTTATATCCGTTCTGTTTATTTATCAAAGGAGGCGTAATTATCATGTCATCATTAATTAATATTAGCATATTGGCTTTGGTATTTCTGCTGTCTCTGGCAATTCCGGTTCTGATAGGTGTTTTTGTTTATAATGATTCAAAGAAACGCAATATGAACGCCGTTCTATGGACATTGATTGTGGTTCTTGCTCCTACCTTTATAGGGCTGATTATTTATTTAATCGTACGTGATGATCATTCTCCTCTGCAATGTCCTTCCTGCAGTCAGACTGTAACCGACAGGTACACTGTCTGTCCGAAGTGCGGAGCCAAACTGAAACTCACATGTGAAAAGTGCAGCTTTCCGGTCGAACCGCAGTGGCACCTTTGTCCTAATTGTGCAGAACCGCTTCCGGAAAACCAGACTAACCCTTTGCAAGCACCGAGAAATGATAAAGGATTAGTTGGAATACTGATTGCAGTAATTCTTATTCCCGTTTTCCTGTGTGTTAGCCTGGTTATAGGATTTTCGTATTTACACGCAGGTTCCGAACCTACGGACAGCTCTTCTATGTATACCGACAGTCTGGATAAAACAGAACTTTGCAAAGTTGATGAAGTGAACAGTTGGCTTAGTAATTGTGATCAAACCGGTGACGGCATATATGTACTAGCGTGCGAATCAAAAGAAGATGCCACGCAGTCCTATCTGATCTACCGGAAAGGCGCAGCAAAAACGGCCGATATTCAAACGAATTCCCGTTTAGAAGGATTCTTCCGTAAGCCGGTCAATATTTTTGCTTACAGTGATCTCGATGAATCTGACGCTGATGGATATGATCTGTGTTATTTAATTTTTTATGAAAAAACTACAGAACTAAAGATAACGGAAAATGGCACAGACGCTGCCTATTCAATGACCAGGTCCGACACAAACTGGCCTGAATTGATTTCAGAATATATATATAAGGATTTTAGCGGTCCGGTCAGCATTGAAATCCAAAATAACACTGACAATCCGATTTACAGTATTGGAATGGATATATATCACAATGGCGAGATTTCGGAGACGAATGTTGTTACGAATGCTAATAACTCCGCAATCAAAAATGGTGGAAAAGTTAGCTTTACGATAGATCCGTCTTCCTTTAATGATGCGGACAGCCTTGATTATGATCTGACATTATCTGATTCTGATAACAATATTATATTTAAGAATAAGTTCACGGCAGATGCAAATACAAATTATCAATTTCTAATTGATTATGACGCAAATGGTAATGTTACATTGGTTCCGGTTAATTAGTCCGGTAAAAATTGCTTTATGCAATACCGACTAAATTTTCTCAAAACCTTAATCAAATTAAACAACCAGATGGCCCTTTTTTTCTGCTACCGAAATCACTGCTTCCATGCCTGAGCTAAACTCAAGAAAATCACTTTCCATTCCATCACTAAATATAACGCCGTTTTCCGGCATCTGTAACATTACTTTGAGAGGAGCTTCCTGCGTTATTTTTCCGAACACAAGATTAGTTTTAGATGATCGGCTTGGGAATGGCTCCC
>JGI24145J26757_10000737_pt1 | contig 11647 bp, 12 predicted proteins | sample BarGraIncu01122A_FD_26757 | JGI IMG/M metagenome (IMG submission 26757) | reverse complement strand
GAAAGTAAAAATTGGCGTAATTTCCGATACTCACCTTTCCGGCTATGATACCAGATTGGCGAGAATTGTCGCCCAACATTTTAAAAATGTCGATCTTATCTTGCATGCGGGTGATTTAGTTGATTTACGCGTTTTAGATATTTTTGCGGGTAAAGAAGTTAAAGCGGTCAGCGGCAATATGGACAATATGCCGGTTAAAGATAAATTACCGGAACAATTGATTTTTGAAATTAAAGGATTTAAGATCGGTCTTATTCATGGTTGGGGATCACCATTAGGAATTGAAGAAAAATTATTGGCAAAACTTGGTAATGTGAATTGTATTGTTTATGGACATACCCATAAACCGGCAAATTATAAAGAAAACGGCATTCTTTTTTTCAATCCCGGTTCTGCGGTGGATAAGCGTTTTGCAGATACAAGAACTATCGGCATATTAGAAATTGACAAAGAAATAGAAGGTAGGATAATTAGTATTTAAGTAACAAGTTTAGTTTGATTCGGCTTATAAGTGAGTTTTGAAAAATGGAAACAATTTTTGCACCGTGGCGTATGGCATATCTTACTGAAGAAAAACCGGATGGTTGTGTTTTTTGCAAATGCTCTATTCGATGTGACGAATACGTTATATTCGAAGGTAAGACATGTTTTGTCATGATGAACAGGTATCCTTACGTGGGCGGACATTTAATGATTATTCCCCACCGTCACCTCGGTCAGGTGGCAGACTTGACATTGGAGGAAAGAACAGAAATATTTGCCTTGCTGGATACATCCATCAAAGTATTAAAAGAAGCGATGAAACCGGACGGCTTTAATGTCGGGATGAATTTAGGCAAGGCGGCCGGCGCAGGTATAGAGGAACATATTCATGTTCATGTTATTCCCCGTTGGGAAGGTGATACTAATTTTATGAGTGTTGTAGGTAATGTGCGTGTGATTCCCGAGGATGTGGCAATTACCGCAGCTAAACTTACACCCCTCTTTAAAAAAATCATCAGGAGGTCTGATTAGATGAAAATATTTTATTTAATTCTTGTTATTGTGTTTGCATTTTTTATAGTTACCTTTTCTCAGTCCAATGCCGAACTTGTAACCATTAGGTATTATTACATTAATGATATTGTAGTGCCGGCGTATATGCTTATTTTTGCCGCTCTGCTTGTGGGAATTATTATTACCGGTTTCCTGGGAGTTGTGGAGAGGTTTCGACTAAACCGGACAAATGGCCGCTTAAACAAAACAATCAGAGATTTGCGCAAGGAAATGCGCATAAATGAGCCGCCTCCTATAATAGATGAAAGCAGAAATCTATGATTCCCCTGTTAAACGGTATTTATTATTCCTTTTTCGATGCCGCTATAATCTTATCTGCGATATAGGATGGAACTTCCTCATAATGGGAATCGGTATAAGTGAAATTTCCCCGGCCACTAGTCATGGAGCGCAAATCTGGCGCATACTTCAATATTTCCGCCAGAGGAACCTGGCCTTTGATAATCTGATTGGAACCATTGGTGTCCATACCCATAACACGGCCGCGTCTGCTGTTTAAATCGCCGATAACATCGCCCATATATTCTTCAGGAATTTCGATATTGATGTTCACTATAGGTTCCAGGATAATTGGCTGACAGTCCATCACGCCTTTTTGAAAGGCCATGGAGCCGGCGATTTTAAAAGCCATTTCCGATGAATCCACTGTATGGTAAGAGCCGTCCGTTAGCGATATTTTGAAATCAACCACCGGATAACCGGCCAATACTCCTTTTGCGGCCGCTTCCACAATCCCTTTTTCTACTGCCGGCCGATAGTTATTAGGAATAACGCCGCCGACAATTTTATCCTGGAACTGAAAACCGCCGCCACGCGGCATTGGCTCGATATCGATCCAGCAATCGCCGAACTGTCCGCGTCCACCGGATTGCTTCTTGTATTTGCCCTGGACGTTTGTTTTTCCCTTGATGGTTTCTTTGTAAGGAACCTTAGGTGTATTTAAATTAACTTCCACGCCGAATTTTCTTTTCATCTTATCGATATTCACTTCAATATGCACCTGGCCCATGCCTGAAAAAATCATTTCCTTGGTTTGAACATTGCGGGAAAAGACGATGGTAGGGTCTTCTTCCGTGAGACGATGGATAGATGACGCAATCTTGTCTTCATCGCCTCTTGTTTTTGGTTCAATGGCAAAAGACATAATCGGCGGCGGAATTGCTACATTGCTGAAAATTATCGGTGTTTTTTCGTTGCAGAGAGTGTCGCCAGTGATAGTTTCTTTGAGTTTGGCCACACCGGCAATATCACCGGCGATAAGACCATCTGCCTGTTTCTGGTTTTTCCCTTCCAGGAAAAAGATATGGCCGAATTTTTCGTTTATTTTTCTCGAGGAGTTGTAGACAGCAGAATCGGGATTGAGCTTGCCGGAATAAACGCGGAACAAAGTTAACCTGCCGGAGTAGGGATCGGCAATTGTTTTAAACACGATAGCGGAGAATGGAGCGTCCTCAGATGGTTGTCTTTCTTCAGCGTCATTTTTCCCGGGGAGCGTTCCTTTTACCGGGCCACGATCAACAGGTGAAGCAAATGAACTAACGGCAAGGTCAAGAAGCAGAGAGACGCCAATGCCTTTTATTGCGGATCCACACATAACCGGAATCAGGTTGCCCGAAGAGATACCTTTCTTCAACCCTGATTGAATTTCTTCCGGTGAAAGTTCGCCAGCTTCTAAATATTTATTCATCAGCTCATCATCGGCCTCAGCGATATCCTCTATCATTGTGCTGCGAAAACTATTTACTTTCTCCGTCATTTCCGTTGGAATATCGGTGGCTTTGCCGATACCTTTATTATCGCTGAACAAATAGGCTTTAGAACTGATCAGGTCAACAATGCCTTTAAATTTATCTTCAGCACCGATAGGAAGACAGATGGGGGTTACTTTTTTCTTGAATTTTGTTTTTATGCTTTCCAGTGCTTTATTAAAATCAGCGCGTTCCCGGTCCATCCTGTTGATAAATATGGCACGTGGAAGATTGAATTCATCTGCCAATTCCCAAACTTTTTGTGTTTGAAATTCAACGCCGCCGACGGCATCAACCACAACAACTGCATTATCGACAACGCTAACTGAGCACTTTATATCAAAGGAAAAGTTGGAATCACCCGGAGTATCAATGATATTAATTTTGTGTTTTTCCCATTCAGCAAAATTTACTGATGATGTAATCGAAACGCGCCGTTTTTGCTCTTCAGGTTCATAATCCATGGAAGATGTTCCATCATCAACTCTTCCCAGCCGTTCGCTTTTTCCGGAAACAAATAAAAGGGATTCACAAAGAGAGGTTTTGCCTGTGCCACCGTGGCCGATTACTGCCAAATTTCTCAGGGATTTAGATTCATATTTTGCCATGAAAACTCCTTTCAATATCTCAATAAGATCTCTGCAAGATCTGGATAAAGCAGCTTCATTTGAATGCGCGTTTGTTTAGCTTATCAGGCAAGTAAAATCAAGACAATTTTTATTTCTCGACGTTTAAAATCACTATTTGACCTGAAGACTTTTTTCACCCATGCGCATAGGGTAAACTGTTGCCAGAGTACAAAGAAAAAGGACAAGAGCAAAAGAAATAAAAGTCCAGGTAATTTGTAGTATGGATAAGGTCTGGCTGCGCATCATAGCCATGAATAAGTAATACACGGGGGCGGCTTCCAGAATTATGACAAGAATTATTAAACCGAAACAGCAAAGCATAAATAGAAGACCGCCAAAACTATTATAGTGTTTAAAGATTATCTTGACATATTCCGAAAAAACATCTATAAAATCACAACTCAAAAGATTCGTTGTATGGTGGTTCCCCCATCTGGCAGAGATTCTTCCAAATGCGGGGATTTTTTTATAATGAGACTCAAATTTGATGGTCTCGTAAAAATTCCAAATATCGTCATACCGGCGAAGGCCGGTATCCAGAACATATTGAAATAACTGGATTCCGGATCAAGTCCGGAATGACAAAACAGGAGTTTCCTGACTTTTTACAGTTTCATCAGATTTAGCAATAATTAAAAAAGAAGATTTTTAAAGGAAAAGAGTAAAATGAAGATCGACGATCAAAAAATTCGCAATATCGGTATAAGCGCGCATATTGATTCTGGTAAAACGACGCTTACCGAAAGAATTCTTTTTTACACAAAGAGAATTCATGCCATTCATGATGTGAAAGGTAAAGATGGAGTAGGAGCAACCATGGATTCCATGGAGCTGGAAAAGGAGCGTGGAATTACCATTGCTTCCGCAGCAACTTATTGTGAATGGAAAGGCTATGAAGTAAATATTATTGACACTCCTGGTCACGTCGATTTTACAATTGAAGTGGAAAGATCGCTGCGCGTATTGGATGGAGCAATTCTTGTCTTATGTGCCGTTGGCGGCGTTCAATCGCAATCTATAACAGTTGACATGCAAATGAAAAGATATAAGGTTCCGTGTATCGCGTTTATCAATAAGTGTGACCGCAGTGGTGCCAATCCTTTCCGGGTAATCGGCCAGCTCAAATCAAAACTGGGACATAATGCAGTTGCCATGCAAATACCAATCGGTCTGGAAATTGATGCGGAAGGTGTTGTTGATCTTGTCTCGATGAAAGCTCTTTATTTTGATGGTGATAACGGAGAAATTGTCCGCACAGAGGAAATTCCGGCAAATCTTCTGGAAGAAGCAAAAGCGAAAAGAGAAGAGCTTATTGATGCCGCTTCACTCTTTTCTGATGAATTAATCGAAGCTATCTTAGAGGAAAAAGAAATATCGCCTGAATTGCTTTATGCCGCCTTACGTAAAGGTACATTAAAAAGAGAAATTACCCCGGTTTATATGGGATCAGCATATAAAAACAAGGCAGTGCAGCCCATGCTCGATGGTGTCACTTATCTTTTGCCCTGTCCTTCGGAAGTAGAAAACGTCGCTTTGGATATGGATAAAAATGAAGAGCAGGTTGTGTTGAGTAATGATTCGGAAAAACCTATCGTTGCGCTGGCCTTTAAACTCGAAGACGGAAAGTATGGCCAATTGACTTACATCCGTGTTTATCAGGGTACAGTGGAGAAAGGTTCGACTATAGTCAATGTCCGCAATGGCAAGAAAGTAAAAGTAGGGCGGCTTGCGCGGATGCATGCCGATCAAATGGAAGAAGTAGATCATCTGCGCGCCGGATATATTGGCGCTTTATTTGGAATTGAATGTTCATCCGGCGATACGTTTGTTTCTCCCGGTATCAATATAACCCTGACTTCCATGTATGTGCCCAAACCGGTTATCTCACTGGCCATTGTACCGAAAGACAACAAGTCGCAAATGTCCATGTCTAAAGCATTGAACCGGTTTTCCAAGGAAGATCCTACATTCAAAACTTTTGTTGATCCGGAAACAAATGAAACGATCATCGAAGGAATGGGTGAACTGCATCTGGAGATTTATGTGGAAAGAATGAAGAGGGAATACGACGCTGAAGTAACTACCGGAAATCCACGTGTTGCTTATCGCGAAACAATAACTCAGCGTGCAGACTTTAATTATACTCATAAAAAACAAACGGGTGGTTCCGGCCAGTATGGACGTATTGCGGGATATATTGAACCGATCAGCGATGCCGAGTTTGTTTTTGAAAATAAGATATTTGGTGGCTCAATTCCCACACAATATATTTCTGCCTGTGAAAAAGGATTTAAACAAAGCATGGCCAAGGGGCCTAAATTAGAATTCCCAATTACCGGTGTAAAAGTAGTAATTAATGATGGTGCTTCCCATGCAGTGGATTCTTCGGATATGGCTTTCCAGGCTTGCGCACGCGGCGCTTTCAGGGAGGCATATTTGCGAGCCAAACCTGTTATTCACGAACCGATTATGAAAGTTGTTGTGGAAACTCCGGCGGAGTTTCAGGGTCCGGTAATGGGACTATTGAATCAACGTCGCGGCATGATTGTTGGTTCGCAGGATGAAGGCGTGATGTGCGTGATTGAAGCGCAGATGCCGCTGGCGGAAATGTTCGGATTCTCGACAATACTACGATCATCGACGCAAGGAAAAGCCCAGTTTACAATGGAATTTTCTATTTACCGGCAAGTACCGCAGTCAATTGCGGAAAAGATCGCCCTGGAAGTTGCCCAGAATAAAAAATCGGCTGCATAGCCATAGTATATAGAAGCATGTTAAGAAACAGCGGTGCGTTAAAACGAGAAGAAAATATAATCCATTTATCTTATAAGGATATTGTCATGTTGAAAAAAGAAATAATATACCGCAATCCTCTGATTAATCTTGGTTATGCCGATGAAGAAATTTTACCAAACGGAGGATTTGGCGCAGTATTGTCTCATGCTGGGTTAGGCAAAACCGCGTTGCTTGTCCAGATGGCCTTGAATGCAATGATGCGAGAGCAGTCTATTTTGCATGTCAGTCTTCATGAAGCGGTAAGTAAAGTTGATATTTGGTATCATGAGTTATTTCAAAATATCGCGGGAAAACATAATGCCAATGAGATTCAGGAATACTGGGATAAAATTCAACCATATCGTTTTATAATGACTTTTCGGGTTGAAGGTTTCAGCGTGCCTAAACTGGAAGAGCGTTTAACCGATTTGATGCAGCAGAATATTTTCAAACCGCACACTGTGATTATCGATGGCTTGAAGTTTGATGAATCCGGCCGCGGCCTTTTGTTTAATTTGAAGGAACTAGCCAAAAAATATTCTATGAGAATTTGGTTTACTGTTCACACGCATCGTCATGAACCGCCGAAGGAAAACGGATTACCGTTATCTTTTTTACACGTTGCCGATTTGTTCGATGTTCTTGTCCAACTGGCGGCAAAAGGTGATGAAGTATATATCAAAGCTCTCAAAGGCCAGGCCGCCACTGCCAAGCAGGATTCGCTTCTTCTTGATCCGGCGACTATGCTGATCAAAGCTCAAGATTAATGGCGACTTTGGAAAATACCCTAATCACCTGAAGGTGACACGAGGGCACAAGAGACCATCTGCTGTGTTAGGCAGCGGCTTTCGTCATTGCGGAGTATTCATTGATATGTGCTAAAAGTTATTTCCCCCGGCAATCGGATTTCCCTTTTCCTCTTCCTTCTGTTGTTTCATTGGTTAATTTGCCGTTTTCAAAAGTAAGTGCATAGATAAAATCTTCATCACCGCAGTTGTAATGCCATACCTCACCCTTGATCCCACATTTTTTAGTTTTCTTAATTTTACCCTTTTTGTTGGTAGTGGTTGATACCTGTGAATTTGTGCAGGAAGATTCCTTAGATATAGGCTTTCCACATGTCACCAGGACACGCGTTTTAGTATCTCCAAAACTCACCAGCCCGGAACCGCAGCGAAAAGCAAAACAGTCAACCGCAAAGAAGCATAAAATGATAAAGCAAAGAGAACCGATTTTGATAATCTTCATGAATTTTCTCCTTTTCATTATTAGGTTTTAATTATCACCATATATTCATANTTGTAAAGATCATAAACGAACTGCTGAATAATTTCTTGTTNTGCGGTAAAGGGTGTTTCCAGGCGCAAGGCAGTCTTGACCTTGTCATTAAAATCCAGAGGCAGAAAATCAGCAAACTGTCCGCGCACAACTTTATAATTGCAGAATTCCGCAATTTTCTGCAGGTGAGAAAATTTGATTGTGTATTCATCGTGCCCTTTGAGTGTAATTTTTTCCGGATTATTTGATGAGGCAAAGTTAAGGTAAGACTTTAAGTGAGGGGGTATCGAGGCTTCACAACTATGCTCGCTCAGATAAATGTATTTTATTGGGGCGGAGCAGAGCTTATCTACAACCTCCATTGCTCCAATATTGATATTTTCATCCGGGGAAAATGAAAGCGCATACTTTTCTTGAAAATAGCTTACTCTTTCCTGCAAATGTGTTGATTCTTCATCTGTTGAGATATTTTTATCAGAACGAGCGACCAGTGTGGGCAGGTCACCTAGATTTTCATTCATTATTACCAGATCAAAACAGGTGATATCATCCGCCGCAATTTTCAATATATCTTTTTGACAAAAGTGGACATGAAATCCCACTAAGATTTCTTTCTGCTTTTGCAAAAGATAAGGGGAAATATCCAGCATGGTCGCTGAAAGTGATGGATTCAGACTGAGCAAATCGTGCATCAGATAGCCCAGACCGCCACCAATTTCCAGAACATTATGCATTTCATGCAGGGGAATTAATTTTTTTAAAAAATGGTAGAGTTGGACACCGAAGGAATCCTTTGATAGCAAAACATTACGGCACGGACTTGATTTCGGATAAAGAGCATTACAGACCGTCAGCTCCCAGCCCAGAGAATTCAGGCGGTTAACGTGATAACCCTCGGTTGTATTTAAAAAAAAGCTCATAGGTTTAATCTAACCGGGCATTCTTTATTATAAAATGGAGAATTAGTAAGTTTATGTGCGTTATTCATCTAAATCAGGAAAGCAGAAAAATCAATCATAAAAGTATTTACCGGCAATCCGGATTGACTGATGCTCTGCAAAACAAAATTGATTAAGCAACTAAATAATATCAATTATAATAATGACATACCGGCAACTAATCGTTTGGTAAATCTAAATAAATATACCTTTATAAGCCTTGACAATTATTGTGCAATCAATTAGCTTACCTGATTAATTTTGGGGATGCAGGCATAATTGACTGGACGCATTTAGGGGGGAAGAAGAATGATTGGTGTGCTCATTACCACGCACGGTAATTTAGGAAATGAATTGATTAAGGCCGCTGAGTCGATTAAAGGCAAACTCATTGATGTAATGCATGTTTGCGTTGAACAGACAAAAGGCGTAGAAGATTTAAAAAAGGAAATCAGTAATGCAATAAAAAAACTGGACAAAGGCAGGGGAGTATTAATTCTTACGGATCTTTTTGGCGGTACTCCTTCCAACATCTCGCTATCATTCATGAAAGAGGGAAAAGTTGAAGTCTTAACCGGTGTAAATTTGCCCATGTTACTTAAATTATCGGAAGTAAAAGAAGAAACAACACTACAAGAATTTGCTTGTTTTATTAAAGATTACGGGAAAAAGAATATTTCCCTGGCTAGTGAAATATTGAGCAAAAAAGCAACAGGGTGAATAATTGGCAGATACTTTCGACATAGCTTTGGTTCGAGTAGATAACAGGCTTGTCCACGGTCAGATACTGGAAGCATGGGTTCCTTTCATTAAGGCAAAATGTATTTTTGTTGTTGAAGATAACGCGGCCAGTGATTTCTTTTGTGAAACTGTAATTAGAATGGCTGTGCCCAGCGAAATCGAAGTAAATATATTGTCTGTTGAAGATTTTGCCAGACAATATACTTACAAGCGGAAAAGCGGNAAAAGANCTATTGTNTTGTTCAGCAATATTGCCGATGCCTGCAGGGCATATAAACTGGGCTTTCATTTTGATAAATTAAATATAGGCAATATTTATAACGAAAAATACAAATTATGCTGTGCGCCTTCCGTCTTTTTGTGCGATACTGAAATTCAGGATATAATAACATTATTAGAAAACGCGGGAGTTCTCATCGAATTAAAACGAGTGCCACGTGAAAAGGCCGTTAATATTAGAGAAGCCCTGAAGGGTTATTGCCCAATAACGCCATAAAAAAGTTGGTATTTAATTGTTCACACAAATTATTTTATTATCTTTTTGCGGCGGCCTGCTTTGTCTTGATCGTATCTTCATTCAGGCCATGATTTCTCGACCGATAATAATTGCCCCGATTATCGGACTTATTTTAAACAATCCATACGCCGGTTTAATAATCGGAGCAATGATAGAAATGTTTTGGATTGACCGGATTCCGATTGGCATTTATATTCCTCCCAACGATTCCCTGGTTGCGGTACTGGCAACTTCCGTAGCCATTTTAGCAGGTGGGAAACTGGGGAGTGTTTCCCCGGAATTAATCGCGTTTTCTATTTTGTTGTTCATCCCTTTTGGAATACTGGCCAAACAAATCGATATTCTGATCATTAAATCCAATGATCTTCTTTCTGATCAGGCACTGGAGGATGCGAAAAAATCAGATATCCGTGCCATTGAACGAAAAACTTATCTGGGTTTGATCAAAGTATTGTCATTTTACATAATTTATCTTTTGGTTCTTCTGGCGATTTTCATTCCTGCTGTGATCTGGGTTTATCCTCGGCTAACTTCCGCAATAATAAAAATGCTGGCGATGATATATTACTTTCTTCCCTTGCTTGGTATTGCGGTAGCACTCAATACAATAAAGCTGCGGGGTGCAATACCGGTTTTTTGCGCAATCTTTCTAATTATTGCCGTATCTTTGGAATTTTTCCATGTCTTCTAAACAAGCTGATCCTCAGGTGATAATAGACCTGATGCAAAGGGCTGATCTGCCGGAAATTTTGGCAATAGAAAAAGAATCATTTTCTTCGCCTTGGACCGTAGGAATGTTTACGGAAGAACTCGAAAACAAACTTGCCCAGTGCCTGGTGATCAGGATAAATTATAAAGGAAAGAGCATTGTCGGCGCCTACATTATTTTCCGGTTGATTGCCGATGAGGCTCATCTGCACAATCTGGCAGTAAAAAAAGAGCTTAAACGGCAAGGCCTTGCCCGAAGTCTGATGGAGACAATGAAGAATATAGCAATACAAGTAGGTATTTTCGCCCGTACATTGGAAGTTCGAGAATCGAATAAAGAAGCAATAAGTCTTTACCTGAAATGTGGTTTTGTAGTAAAAGGAAGAAGGCCACTTTATTATACCGATACCCACGAAGATGCGTTGATTATGTGGGCAGGTAGATAAACAGGAGCGAAATGGCGAAAGATATTTACATTGGTGAAATCTTAAGTAACGAAGAAATTCAAAAAGAATACTTTTTGATGAAGGTAAAGCTGGCCTCATCCTTTGACGATCCGCTGCCGGGTCAGTTTATTATGATTCGCATAGCCGGATTAAATGATCCTTTCTTGTCCCGCCCCATCAGCATTTATTCTTTTTCCCGTGGTAAAAATTCCTGCTCGATGGAATTACTCTATCGTATTGTCGGCAAAGGTACGCAAATTCTGGCGGGACTTATTAAAAGTTCACAAGTAGAAATTCATGGGCCACTGGGCGGCAGCTTTGAAATTCCCGCTGATAAAAAGCAGATAATATTTATCGCCGGTGGTATTGGTATCGCNCCNCTGTCGCTTTTAACTGAGNANCTTTNCCGNAATGNNTGTTNATCNAAAGAATCGATGTCATTTTATNTGGGAGCGCAAACGGCTGATGCCATTGTTGGTTTGGGTAAGCTGCAAAAGCTTTGTTATAATATTCAGGTTTGCACTGACGACGGAAGTTTGGGGCGCAAGGGTCTTGTCACGGAGGCTTTTCAAAAAGACATGAAAAAATATTCCGCGCCTGATACGATGATTTATACCTGCGGCCCGAAGGCAATGGTCAAGACACTAAGCAAAATATTAAAAGGCAGCAAATTTCATTGTCAAGCCTCACTGGAAGAGAGAATGGCTTGCGGCACCGGAGCTTGCGTGGGATGCGCCATTGCCATCAGGGATAAACATGGCAATCCAGGATATAAACGAGTTTGCGCTGATGGGCCTGTGTTTGATATTCG
>JGI24145J26757_10000730_pt1 | contig 11711 bp, 9 predicted proteins | sample BarGraIncu01122A_FD_26757 | JGI IMG/M metagenome (IMG submission 26757) | reverse complement strand
GCATGATCATCGGCAAGGGCGGTGAACTCATCGCGACCATCAAGGATGTCGCCCGCAAGAACCTCGTCCATTTCCTGGGCGAGCGGGTCGAGCTCGACGTCCGCGTCAAGGTCGAGAAGAACTGGAACCGCAAGCTGGTGACCATGAAACACTTTGGACTGGTGGTCAGCAGGAAGTAGCCTGTCCACCCTCTATCGAACGCACAAGCGCCGGGCTCACGCCCGGCGCTTTTCCATACGCCTGTTGCTGAGAGCTCGTCCCCTCAAGAGGAAATCTGAAGAACGGACCGTCTACGACGGACCCGGGTTGGCCGCGACAGCCTCACCCTCGATAAGGTCTGCAGGCTCCATGACGATGGTCCCTCCGGTCACGTACTTGACCGTCCCCTTGCGCGCGACCAGTTCCTTGAGTTCCCAGGGGAAGTTGAGTTCGATCGCGCTGACGCCCCGCAGGAAATCTGAACGCATGCTGAACCGGACTTTGTCGCCCAAACGCTGCATGCGTACAGACAGTTCGCCGAACGTAGACTGCAGGCCATGGACGTCGATGCCGTCTCCAGCAAACAGCTCGGGCGTCGGCACCGGGATGATGCTCAGGTAAGTGCCGCGTTCGACGAAGATGAGGCTGGTCAGCAATTCGAGGGCGAGCGCCGTGGCGACGGCGCTGTGCCGTGGACCGGCGAGAGCCCTCCTCGTGTGCAAGTCGACATAGTCGGGGAGTGCGTCGGACACCCCAAGGTGCTCGAGGGCCTCCTGCATCAGACCGTACTCGCCACTCCCACGGCGCAGGACCAGAGCTTTGGCGCACAGCAGTGACAGACGGATGTCGCCGAGGGAGCCGAGGGAGGGGTTTGCGATGAAGCCGTCGCGCAGCCAGTGCTCGGCGATCCAGCTCATGCTTCCGGTCAGGATGGCGTCTTCCGTGCCATGCGCGCCGAATAGAGCGTAGGCCGCGACCGGCGCTATGTCGGCAAAGGTCGGCTTGCCCGGGCCGACATCGCTGCCAGCCGCATCCACCTGCTTGAGCAGCCGCAGCTGGAGGTCGTCACACAGTCTGAGCCGCACGTCGTCCTTTTCGGAAAGCATGCCCTGATAACTCTCAATAGCCTTGCCCAGCACCAGATGCAGCATGGGGCCGGAACGCCGCAATGGTCCAAGCAAGCCGATGGCGACGGGATCCAGCGTTGTCTGCGACTGGCCGAGCCAGGTGACGAACTGGTCCACGACGGGAAACAGCTGTCTGCGGAGCTGCACCTGGCGCGCCGTCTTCAGATGCCAACCCAGTGCAATGACGAGACTGGCGTACGCCAACACTGCATCCGCCGACAGGGCAGGCCCTGCGGGCAATTGCGCCGCATAGGAGCGCAAGAGGCCGGAAGCCGTGTCGACCTCGCCTACTCGGTCATACGCCTCGACGAGCGCCGGCAAAGCAACCGCATCTACGCCGTCGTCAAACGCCGAGGCAGCAGGAGCCTCGAGGGACGACAGGTGAAGCAGCTGGTTGGCGGCAAAACGGTTGAGGCGCTCGTCGCCCGTGCGATATCCTACATGCTTCTCCTGCGTCACGACGAGCCGGTGCTCCTGCTCGAGGATCCCGGCGCTCTGTCCCAGGAGGAGCGTGAGTTCCTCGTTTTTGTAAGCGCGGTCCCTGTCGACGAAGAAGAAGAACGTGACCTCGGTGTCACCGCCAGGTTCGAGCTGGTGATCGAACGCAAGCCGCAATTGCATAAGGCCCGTCGGCGAAACGACTTCGCCACCGGCATCGGCGTCGACCATGCTGCCAGTCCGGGGATCGTAGACGGTGACTGTGGTCCTGCTCGGTCGTTCACGGGCAAACGCGACGCGCTGTCCGTTGAGCATGATGAGGTTCTCACGGGAGAAGCTGAACCGTTCCAGACTGGTGATGCCCACCTCGTCGAACGGCTTGATGAGGAGGGCGAGGGTCACAGCGTGAAACTGGTCACTGGTATTGCGAAGCCGGAACGTGACTTGAACAAAGGGCAGGTCCATCAGTCCATGAGGAAACGCACTCCTGGTCACGGTGAGTTCGGGTGCCGTCATGACGACGCGGTGGATGCCATCTTCGAAGGAAGCCATCGTCGCCCTCGGATCATACGCTGCAGAGGAGCAGACCTCACGCCCTTCCACCTGCGCCACATAATCGATGGTGGCGGGCACCAGCGTCAGGATGAGCGTCCCGCTTTCGTCCGCCCGCACGCCCTCTGGATGACGGGGCAGACCCAGATGCGTCAGGCGCTCGCCGGTCAGATTGTCCCACGACGGGATGCTCCCGGTCTCACCGGCAAGCTGCACCTGCAGGTAGCGTGGCAGCTCCTCGGGCTTGAACAGTGCCGAGGCCGTCTGCGTCAGCACCGTTCGCAGGTTCGCCTCGGATTCCGTGCGCACCTGTCCCGCGCCGCCGATGACCTGCAGCCGGTCCAGCATATCGCTCGCAGCCTGGCTGACGGTGAGAGTGCGGACCCGCTTTCTACCTCTCATGTGCCAGCATGGCCTTCACGAACGCCACGAACAGGGGACCGGGCTGGAGTGGCTTGGACGAGAGCTCGGGGTGAAACTGGACGCCGATGAAGAATGGATGATCCGCGAGTTCGAGGGACTCGACCAGGTCCTCCTCCGGGTAGACGGCAGCGACGCGCATACCATGTTCTTCGAAGGCTGCACGATACTCGTTGTTGAACTCGTAGCGGTGACGATGGCGTTCGGAAAGCGTGGATGCCCCGTACGCTTCTGCCACCCTGCTTCCCGGTGTGATGGTGTTCTCGTAGACGCCCAGCCGCATGGTTCCGCCCAGCTTCTGCACGCCCTTCTGCGACGGCATGAGATAGATCACAAGATCCTTGGCATCGGGCCTGAACTCCTGGGAGTTCGCGTCCGCAATGCCGAGCACGTTCCGTGCAAACTCGATGCTGGCAACCTGCATGCCCAGGCAGATGCCCAGGTAGGGCAGATTGTGGGTTCGTGCGTATCCCGCAGCCAGGACCATGCCTTCGACGCCGCGTTTCCCGAAGCCCCCCGGGACCAGGATGCCGTCGTACCTGCCCTCATCCAGCAGGCGCGTCCCCTGCTTCTCGACNTCTTCGCTGTCAACCAGGTCGATGTGCAGGTCACACCCGGTCGCCCATGCGCCATGGTGAAGCGCTTCGCGAAGGGACAGATAGGCATCATTCAGCTGAACGTACTTGCCGACGATAGCCAGCCTGCGCGGCGTCTTCGCCTGGTCGATCGTCCACGTGAACCGCACCCAGGGCGTCTCGGTCTCGGCCGNNCGGGGCGCCATGCCGAATGCTGACAGGACGAGNTGGCCGACATGNTGTTCCTGCAGATANTTTGGGACCTTGTACACCGAGGCCAGGGTGGGCAGCGAGATGACGTGATCGGCGGGGACACCGCAAAAAAGAGCCACTTTGCGCTTCTGGTCAGTCGGCAGTTCCTTCACCCCACGGGCCACGACCAGCGTGGGCTGGATGCCGATCTTGCGCAGTTCGCCGACACTGTGCTGGGTGGGCTTGGTCTTGAGCTCGTCCGTGGTCTCGAGATAGGGGACGTACGTCAGGTGTGCGAAGATCGAGTTGGCAGGATCCTCTGCCCAGAACTCCCGGATGGCTTCGAGGAAGGGCAGGCCTTCGATATCGCCGACCGTGCCACCGACCTCGACGATCACGAAGTCGGCCTTCGACGCCTCGGCGACCTTCGTGACACGGCTGCGGATCTCCTCGGTGAGGTGCGGGATGATCTGCACCGTGTGCCCCAGGTACTCACCCTTGCGCTCTTTCTCGATGACAGACAGGTAAACCTGCCCGCTGGTGATATTGTTCATGCGGTGGAGGTTCTGGTTGAGGAAACGCTCATAGTGTCCCAGGTCCAGATCGGTCTCCGCCCCATCCTCAGTAACAAAGACCTCGCCGTGCTCAAACGGGTTCTGCACGCCGGCGTCGACGTTGAGATACGGGTCCATCTTGAGAATGGTCACAGAGAAGCCCTCGTCGAGGAGGATGCGTCCTAGAGAAGCGGAGAAGATGCCCTTGCCCAACGACGACATAACGCCACCGGTGACGAAGATGAATTTGCTCATGCTGCCTCCGCGATTGACTGGGGTATGGGACTGCGCGCCATGGTCACAGACACGCCGTACGTACGCGACAATTGACGCGCCGGCTCCTCAGCCGGCGCGGGGTCAGGACTGTCTCACTTGCCATGCCTGTTCCTTGTTGGACGGGCTTCGCGGATGTATGCGATAAATGCATGGACTGCCCGGATATCCTGGGAGCTGAGGTCTCCCTGGTGACGCAGCGCCACCTCGAGTTCATCGCCAGGAGCAGAAAGCGTCTCGTCGCGCACCAGATCTGCGACCTCGAGGCCGAATGCAGCTGCGATCTTGGTCATTGTGACCAGTGTGGGCGACGTAGGGTTGGAGAGAATTTGAGAGATCCTCCCCGAGGAGATGCCGGCAGCAGCAGCCAGCTCGCGCTGGCTCCAGTGGCTCCTTGACAGCAGTAGCTCGACGTTCTCTTTGAACCCCATGGTTGCTCCTCATTCATTGTATATGGAAACCGCCGGCCGCCAACTGCGCCGGCCGGCGGTGCATGCTGCTGGTCCCCCTGACAGTATTATTTCTGAACGGAGAGCACTCTCAGGACCTCACGCATGAAGTCCGGCAAGTCCGCTGGCGACCGGGACGTGACGAGGTTGCCGTCGACGACAACCGATTGGTCGACCCAGATTGCCCCGGCGTTCGACATATCGTCCCTGATAGCGCTGGTGCTGGTGAGCTTGCGCCCCTTGACGATCCCTGCGCTGATGCCCACCCACCCAGCGTGACAGATCATCGCCACCAGCTTACCCTTATCGTTCATCTCGGCAACCAGAGAAAGCATAGCCTTCGACCGGCGGAGGAAGTCCGGCGCATATCCGCCGGGCACAACCACACCGTCGAACTCTCCGGGGGTAACGTCCGCGATGAGCATATCCGGCGTGAAGGGAATACCGTACTTGCCCTTGTAGACTCGTTTTTCCGTCGCAACGCTGACCGACTCGAACCCGGCTTCCTTGAGACGATAATAGGGATAAATAAATTCATGCTCGTGCACCATCTCGTCCAGCAGAACAGCAATTTTTTTTGCCATACCGGCCTCCTTTGGCACGCTTGACTTCTATTTATATTTTAGCCAAGTAGAGGAAAAATGAAACGCGGACATTCGACGCCGGTCAGCACACATGAGCGGGCCTTGTGAGCCGATTCACGGTGAAGGCCGCGCCCTCCGCGTCTTTGCTGCTATACTACAATGATGAAACAACTCGGCGTGGACATAGTGGCCGTGGCGCGTATCCGGACTCTGGGGGAACGGTATGGAGAACGCTTTCTGAACCGTGTCTACTCCGCCTCCGAACTCTCGACATGTGATCGTCCCGACCGCTGGCAGTGTCTGGCAGGCCGCTGGGCCGCCAAGGAGGCTGTCATCAAGTTGCTGCCTTCGAGGGACCTTCCGACGCTGCGCGAGGTCGAGATCGCTCCAGGCCCGGAAGGCGCGCCGATTGCCGTCATCCGCGGGATACCCTGGTTCAACTGTTCCCTCAGCATCAGCCACGAACGCGAGTACGCGGTCGCCGTGGCCATGGTGACCTTGGGAGAATATGGGAGCATGTATGAGAGCGGCGACGCGTAGTCAGATCCGCAGTATCGAGAAGCACACGTTCAACGAATATGGTATGCCGTCGATCGTGCTCATGGAGCGCGCCGGCCAGGCTGTCGCGGACGCCGCACTGAACATCGCGGACGAGGACGCAGAAGAGGGACTGAGGCCACACTTCGTCGTTCTGTGTGGCACGGGCGGCAACGGAGGCGACGGCTTCGTCGCAGCGCGTGACCTCCTGTTCGCGGGCTTCCCCGTCACGGTATTCGCGGTCCCCGCCAAAGGACGTCCCAGCGACGACGCGGAGACGGAACGTGCATTTCTGGAGCGGATCGCCCCCGAAAACACGTTAGTCGACGTCACGGACGAAGAGGTCCTGGACAAGATCGAGGAATCGATCGACGAGGACGCCATCGTCATCGACGCCCTGTTTGGCATCGGCCTCGACCGCACGGTCTCAGGGATGGCCGAGGATATCATCGAGATCGTCAACGCAAGTCTCGCGCATGCTATCGTCGCTGTGGACATCCCATCCGGCATCGACTGCGACACCGGCGTGGCGCTTGGGACTCCCGTCTTTGCCAGCGATACCGTCACGTTCGGTCTGCCAAAGCTGGGCCTGTACATGGGTGCAGGCGCAGAAGCGGCAGGCGAAGTCCACGTCGAACAGCTCATCTACCCCGACATCCTGCTGGAACAGAGTGCGATCCGTGCTCAGCTGACCGAGCCCCCCGTGTTCCCGGAACGGATGCGGACCATGCACAAGGCCACGTATGGCAAGGTGGCCATCATCGCCGGCTCTCCCGACTACACGGGCGCCCCCGTCTTTGCCGCCGAGGCTGCGCTCACCGCCGGGACGGGCACCATCCACCTCATCGTGCCTCAGAACATCGCGGACGTCGTCCGTGTCAAGGTCGACGGACCGGTCGTCCATGCGTTCGCCGGCGACGTCCTTACCGTCGAGGCGCTCCCCCATATCCTGGAACTGCTGGAAGATACGACTGCGGCACTGATAGGCCCAGGCCTGGGGCGCGATCCCCGGACGCTGGAGGCCGTCCTGCTTCTTGCCGGTGCCTTCAAGAAAACACTTATCCTGGACGGCGATGCATTGTTCGCTTGCGTTGGTCATCTCGACGTCCTGTGGAAACGCGACGCTCCGACGATCCTGACCCCGCACTCCGGCGAATTCGCCCGTCTGGTGGGCCTGACACCCGAGGACGTCGAGAAGGGTGGAACGCTGAGTCCGGCACAGACACTTGCTGCTCAGGCAAGTGCCGTCGTGCATCTCAAGGGACACCGCTCGCTCACCGTGCTGCCCGACGGCTCGCTGTACATCAATACAACCGGCAATCCCGGTATGGCCAAACCCGGCATGGGCGACGCTCTTGCGGGCATCATCCTGTCGCTGGTTGCGCGCGGAGTGGCACCTGACCTTGCAGCTGCGCAGGGGGCATACATCCATGGACTTGCCGGAGACGCCGCAGCCGAGGTCATGGGCGAGGAATCGATGGGGACGCCGGAGCTCATCATGGCTCTGGCCGCTACGATCAAGGAATTGAACGCCGGGTAGCATCACCGGCAGACCACCCAAGAGGGAAGGTCAGCGTCACCGACCGGGCATAGCCCGGCAGACCGCACGCAGCGGTCAGAGAGGATCCTGTCATATGAACACCGAAAACGAATCAGTCACATCGGAAGACCGCGAGGAGTGCCTGGAGGCGCTTTGCCGTCTGGAGCAGGCGCACCACACATCGACAGCCGCAGACCTGGCCGCAGAACAGGACCTTGCCGGCAGGCGGCTTGCCGACCTGCTGCTCGACCTGGTGATGTCCGGCGATGTTGCGACCGAGGGGTTCTCGTTCAATCTTACGAAGAAGGGGCGGGCGACCGGCAGACGCATCGTGCGTCGGCACCAGCTGGCCGAGCGTATGCTGTGCATGCTTGGACTGCGGAAGGACGCCGCCCACCGAGAGGCATGCAAGCTGGAACATGTCCTGACCGACACTGACGCCGCGGACCTCGAANGACGTATGGCAATGGTGATCAGCATGGTCGACCTCGGGGTGGTCACGCTGGACCAGGCAGACACGGGCAAACCCTACCGCGTTCGCTGGATACGCGGAGGCCAGGTGGTCCGGAGGCGGCTGGAAGATATGGGGCTGGGGCAAGGTTCGACCGTGACGGTCTGTAACCGTCAATCTGGAGGACCTGTCGAAGTCGAAGCCCATGGAGCGTGTGTCGCCCTCGGGCGCGGCGTTGCCCTGAAAATCCTCGTCACACCCGAGGACCGGTGATGGAGTGCTGTGAGGTCACGCCACGCATCATACGTGGGGAACGTTTCGACCTGACCATTGCGCTGGCGGGCAATGCCAACGTCGGCAAGTCCGTCATCTTCAACGCCCTGACCGGCATGAACCAGATCATCGGCAACTGGCCGGGCAAGACCGTCGAGCTGGCGGAAGGTTCCTTCGACTACAAGGGGAAGCACATCCGGGTCGTCGACCTGCCGGGCATCTACTCCCTCTCGACCTACTCACAGGAAGAGGTGATCAGCCGCGAGTTCATCGCCGAGGCCCAGCCGGACGTGGTCGTCAACGTGGTCGACTCGACCGTGCTGGAACGCAACCTGTATTTCACCCTTCAGCTCAGGGAACTGGGCACGCCGCTCGTCATCGCGCTCAACCTCATCGACCTCGCCGCCAGGGAGGGTCTGGTCATCGACGAGTCGAAGCTTTCCTCGCTTCTTGGCGTCCCCGTCGTCCGCACGTCGGGAGCTGCAGGAAAGGGATTGGACGCTCTGGTCGACGCATGCCTGGCGACGGCGGACAGACCCCCCGTCACGCCGGTGATCTACGGCAAGGAGGTCGAGGATGCCATCCAGACACTGGAGAAGGAACTNACAACGATCACCCTGCCTGACAGCCTGGTCCATTACGCTCCGCGTTTCCTTGCCATCAAGCTGCTGGAGGGAGACGTCGAGATCATGGGCCGCTGCGGAGGGTGTGATTACGTGACCGCAATGGCCGCGGGACTTGCGCACGACCTGGAACAGATCCACGGGGAATCGGGCGCGAGCATCATGTCCTCGGAACGGTACAGCGCCTGTGCCCGCATTGTCGCCGCATCGGTACGGCGACCCGAACGACGCGACGACGCGCCGGGCGACCGCCTGGACAAAGTCCTGCTTCATCGCGTTTTCGGATGGGTGACACTGGTCGCCGTCATGTTCGCTGTTTTCGGTCTCATCTTCGTTTTGGGGGGCCAGCTCTCCTCTGTCCTGGACGGTCTCTTCGGCTCTCTGCAGAAGACCTTTCTGGCTCTCCCCATCGTCCCTTGGCTGCGGGACTTCCTGTGGGGCGGCGTCTTGCAGGGTATCCTGGCAGGCGTCTCTGTCGCCCTCCCCTATATCATCCCATTCTACATTATCCTGTCGTTCCTCGAGAACTCGGGATACCTGGCACGCATGGCATTCCTGACCGACGCCATCATGCACCGCATGGGCCTGCACGGGAAGGCATTCATGCCCATCATCCTCGGGTTTGGGTGCAACGTCCCCGCAGTCCTGGGGACGCGGATCATGGAACGCGACCGGGATCGCTTCATCGCCGGTGTGCTTGCGACGCTCGTCCCATGTTCGGCGCGCACTGTCGTCATCCTGGGACTTGTAGGCGTCTTTATGGGTTTCTGGCCCGCACTGTCACTCTACGTCATCAGTCTCATCATCGTCTTCGTCGTCGGACGCGTGCTGAACCGGTTCATCCCAGGTACCAATCCCGGGCTCATCATGGAGATGCCCAAGCTGAAGTGGCCGCCCCTGCGCATCACGTTCAAGCAGACCTGGTTCAGGCTCAAAGACTTTGTCGTCTTCGCGTTCCCCATCATCGCAGGTGGCTCCATCGTCCTTTACGTNGTCGACAAGCTGGGGTGGCTGACTCCTCTCACGACATGGGCAGCGCCCTTCACCGAAGGAGTCCTGGGGCTTCCTCCCGTGNCGCTGGTCGTCCTCATCTTCGGCGTCCTGCGCAAGGAGCTTGCGCTCATCATGCTGGCCACGCTGATGCACACACCCCACTTGGGGACAGTCATGACACCTCAGCAGATGTACGTTTTCGCCCTGATCGTCATGCTCTATGTCCCCTGCGTCAGNACCATCGCGGCTCTGAGACGCGAGTTTGGCAATCGCCGTGCGGCACTNGTCAGTGCAGGAGAGNTCGTGCTGGCGCTCGTCGTTGGCGCCCTGGCCAACTGGGGTTGGAACCTGGTGTCGCTCATTCGCTAGGTGGAAACGGCAGCGTGCTGCCGTCCTACAGCATGTTACCGCCCCGCAATACTTTGACAAAACAACTCCCGCGACAATAATGAGCGAGGAGAGGTGGCACAATGACACAGGAAGACCTGAGCGACCGACTGAATCTCTACGAAGCGCTGTCCGAACGCAACCCGCACGACGGGCTGGTCAGCGTTGGCAAGACGTATCTATTAATCCTTTCCGGCCGGCCGCAGGATGCACTCAAGTCCGCCCTGGAAGCATCGCTGTCGGTTTCCTCCAAGAGCCTGCGTGTCCAGCTGGCCATCGCGCTCGGGTACTACCTTCGCAACAAGCCCGGCGAAGCGCTCATCGAGAGCCGATACGCGCTCAACATCGATCCTGCCGGCCCCCTCTGTCATCTGGTCAACGCGAGCATCCTGCTGGCTCTCCGTCGCACTGATGAAGCCAAACTCGCATTCCTGAAGTGTCTCTCGCTCTCCTCCGACAATACCTTCCTCACCGACCTCAGACTCCGCAACCGCAGGGCCATCTGTGCCGCCCAGCTCCAGAACCAGCTTCTCGCAGCATACAGCAACCTCAGACTGCGCGTCCCGGACATGACCGAGGCCCATGCGCAGCAATTGGTCGAGCAGAACCCGACCGACCCAGTGCTGAAGACACTGTTTGCTTCTCTGCAGCGACGCAACGGCAAGATCCGCGAGGCCCTCGTCCTGCTGGAGAGCGGTCTGGCAAATTATGAAGCATTCCCTGAGAGACTCTATCTGCTGTGGAAGACATACGGCGACCATCTCGGCAACCAACAGAAAGGGGATCTCTTCATCCGGCGCCTGCTCGAGGTCGATCCGCTCAACGACCGGGCCATCGGGCTGGGCTATGCCAACCTCGACGAGGAGACGCTGCGCCATATCAACTTCATCAAGTCTCTCGAGGACCTTCCCGATTCCATCTTCGCCATGGTGCTGCCCGTGCGAGAGCTGGAGAACCTCATTGGAACCACGGAAGCGGATGCCCTCGACATCACGGCCCTGACGAGCGAAGAGCCGGCAGCAGTACCCCCACAACCCGTCATGGCCCACATGGCCGGCATGCTGGAACAGGCACAGCTCATCGCGCACGACTTGCGGCCGACACCCGCTCATATGACGATGCGATATGCCAACAGTCTGCTGGAAGATTCACGATTCGAGGAAGCACTGCAGGCTTTCCTGGAGCTGAGCCATAAGAGCTAGCCTCCAGCCGGAGTATGACTGCTCCCGCACTGTGAACAATGTCGGAGCATTTGCCGTCTAATGGCGGGTGATGTGATGAGAAGACTGAGACTGATTTCATGCCTGATCGTGGGCATGCTGTGTGGGTCACTGCTGGTACCGATCGTCAGTGCGGCATCGACGTTCACGGCCGACCTGAGTCTCTACAGGACCCGCAACAAGACGACTTCGGACGCTGCGCGCGAGATGGCGGCCTACGTCACCAGTGAGCTACTCTTTGCGCGCTCCCTCAAGCGGACTGCGCCACAGTACCGTCTCCTCGTCCACACTTACCTGACTGCGCTCGATCAGGTGAACAGCGCAACCCGACGTGTTGCCCGGGACCAGCATGCCAGTACCCGTCTTCTCGCCGACGTCCTCGCACTGGCCGCCGAGAAGCATGTAGAAGCCGCATGGATACTTCTGAAGAGAGGTACTGCAGGACAGGAGCGTTTCCTAACAACCATCACGCGGACCCGGCTTCTTGTGGCCAGGTGCGAGCTCCTGCATGCCCAGCTGACGGGGATGGGGGATAAGGAGGGCA
>JGI24145J26757_10000725_pt1 | contig 11804 bp, 9 predicted proteins | sample BarGraIncu01122A_FD_26757 | JGI IMG/M metagenome (IMG submission 26757) | reverse complement strand
ATGAAGCAGTACGCGCAGGGGCACGACGACCGCGCCATGGTGCCGGAGATGATGTCGCGGGTGGCCTCGTTCGACTACGTCGTGACCACCAACGAGGTCGAGTCGCTCATCCTCGAGAACAACCTCATCAAGGAGCACCATCCGCGCTACAACGTCGACTACCGCGACGACAAGACCTACCCCTACATCGCGCTGACCACCGGCGACCCCTTCCCGGGGATCAAGTACACGCGCGAGAAGCACCGTCCGGGCACGACCTACTTCGGGCCCTACACGGATGCCAGGGCCGCGCGCGCCACGGTCGACGTCGTGCGGCGCATCTACCCGATCTGCCGGACCGACTGCGTGGAGTGGAAGCGCGTGACCGCCCGCGGCGGGGCGCCGACCGGCAAGCCGTGTTTCGACTTCCACATCGGCAAGGGCCCCGGCCCCTGCATGGGCGCGGTCTCGCGCGAGGAGTACGCCGCGACGGTCGCGCTGGTCGAGGCGTTCCTCGACGGCCGGCAGAGCACGGTGGAGCGCGACCTGGAGCGCCGCATGCGTGACGCGGCCGCGGAGCTCGACTACGAGAGCGCCGGGCGTTACCGCAACCGTCTCGACGCCGTCCGCTCGATCCTCGAGAAGCAGACGATCGTGAGCGCGAGCGGACTCGACGCCGACGTGATCGGCGTGTTCCGCGAGGAGACGATCGCGGCCACGCACGTGCTGCACGTCCGTGAGGGTCGCGTGCAGGGCTCCAGCGAGTTCATCCTGGACCAGGGACTCGACGTCTCCGACGTCGAGTTGATCGAGGCGTTCCTGCTGCGCTACTACGATGACGCGTCGCACGTGCCGCGGCAGGTGCTCGTCTCCTGTCTGCCGGCCGAGCCTGAGCCGCTCGAGACGTGGCTGGCGCAGCGCCGCGGCCGCAAGGTGACGATCGAGCGCCCCGAGCGAGGAGAGCGCAAGCGCCTGCTGGAGATGGCGTCCACCAACGCGCGCCACGCGCTGGCGCGCTACAAGTTCCGCACCCGCTACGACGAGGACCGCGTGAATCAGGCCCTTCTCGAGCTCGAGAGCGCGCTGGGGCTGTCCGCGCCCCCGATGCGCATCGAGTGCTACGACATCTCGACGTTGCACGGGCGCTTCTCTGTCGGCTCGATGATCGTGTTCGAAGCGGGGAGGGCGGATCCCTCCGGCTACCGGCGCTTCAGGATCCGTGCCGAGACCCCGGAGTCCAACGACGTCGCGATGATGCGCGAGGTGTTGCAGCGGCGGTTCGTCCGCGAGGCGAAGGAAGGCGCGCGCTTCGCCCGCCGGCCCGACCTGCTCGTGGTCGACGGGGGACGACCGCAACTGTCCGCGGCGCTGGCCGCGCTCGCCGACATCGGAGTGACCGGCATCCCGGTCGTCGCGCTCGCCAAACGCGAGGAGGAGCTGTTCGTGCCGGGGTGGGACGCGCCGGTCGTTCTCCCGGGGGGATCACCGTCGCTCTACCTGGTGAAGCGCGTCCGTGACGAGGCCCACCGCTTCGCGATCGCCTATCACCGGGAGCTGAGGGGCAAGGCGATGACCGCTTCGATCCTCGACGAGATCCCGGGCGTCGGGCCGACGCGCAAGCAGGCGCTCGTGAAGGCGTTCGGCTCGGTCAGACGTCTGCGCACCGCTACCGCCGAGCAGATCGCCGCGGTGAAGGGCGTCCCGCTCACATTGGCGGGCGACATCGCCGACTTCCTGGCGACGTTCGACACGGGCGAGTCCGGGGAATCCACCCCATAGGCAGCAACGCCCCCGGGCGTTGCTATACTCGACGGTGTTGCGCGTTCGCGGCGCTGACGTTCTGACAAGACGGGGGTGGTCGAGATGGTCCGGTTCCTCATCCGCACGGCGATCACGGCGGTCGGCGTCTTGCTGGTCGCCTATCTGGGCCTCATCTCGATCCAGGGTGTCGGCCCGGGCAGCCCTTTCTCATGGGGCGCCTTCGGTGTCGCCTGCGCGTTCGCCGTGGTGCTCGGTCTGGTCAACGGCGTCATCAAGCCGGTCGTGTCGTTGCTGACGCTTCCGGTCACGATCCTGTCGCTGGGCCTGTTCTCACTCGTCGTCAACCTCGCGATGTTCTATCTCGCGGCCGCGTTCACTCCCATCAGCGCCGACGCCGGCTTCCTGTCGACCGCTCTCGCCGCGATCGTCGTGGCGATCTTCAGCGGCATGGCGGGCGCGCTCACCAAGCGCGACGAGTAGGTGCCCCGGATGAGCGACGACATCGAGTCCTGCGAGGCGGACGCTCCCGCGGCGCCCGCCGAGCTGGTGGTCATCACCGGCCTGTCCGGCGCGGGCCGCTCCGAGGCGATCCACACCTTTGAGGACCTGGGCTACTTCTGCATCGACAACCTCCCGCCTGCGCTTCTCTCGCGTCTCGTGGAGCTCACCGTGCTGCCCGGGAGCCGCATCCATCGCGTCGCGGTCGTGTGCGACATGCGCTCGATGGAGTTCTTCGGAACGCTGCTGGAGGAGCTCGACAAGCTCGAGAAGAGCGGCCAGCCCTACCGGATCCTCTACCTCGAGGCAGCGGAGAAGGTGCTGGTCAACCGCTTCAAGGCGACCCGCCGCCGTCACCCCCTGTGTGAGAGCGGCTCGGTGGTCGAGGGGATCAACGCCGAGCAGAAGGGTCTGGAGCACGTCCGCGACCGCGCGGACCTCATCATCGACACCAGCGACCTGTTGCCGGCCCAGTTGCGCGAGGCGATCAGACGCCGCTTCCTGTCCGACAGCCTCAAGGACTCGCTGTCGGTGACGGTCGGCTCATTCGGCTTCAAGTACGGCCTGCCCATCGATGCGGACATCGTCATGGACGTCCGCTTCCTGCCCAACCCGTTCTACGTGGCCCGGCTTCGTCACAAGACCGGGCTCGACAGCGCCGTGCGCAAGTTCGTGCTCGAGCGCGACGAGACGCAGCGGTTCATGAACGGTTGGCTGCCCCTGCTGCACGATCTGCTCCCGAGCTACCTGATCGAGGGGAAGCACCACCTCTCGATCGCGCTCGGCTGCACGGGCGGCATGCACCGCAGCGTGGTTCTGGCCGAGCAGACCGCCGAGGATCTGCGTGCGCTGGGCTACGACATCACCGTGCGCCACCGCGACCTCCGCAAAGACCAGGATCGCGGATGAGCGACATCGCCCTTCGCGGCGTCGCCGTCGGCGGCGGCACCGGCCTCCCCAAGGTCCTCCACTGCCTGTTGGACATGGGCTGGGACACGACCGCGGTGGTCACCATGGCCGATGACGGCGGCTCGAGCGGCCACCTGCGCCGCGAGATCGGCATGCTGCCCCCGGGCGACGCCCGCAACTGCCTCGCGGCGATGGCCGCCAACCCCCAAGGAGCGACGGCGCGGCTCTTCTCGTACCGCTTCCCCCTGGGCGAGGGCCTCGCCGGTCATGCGCTCGGCAACCTCGTGATCGCCGCTCTCGCCGACATCGAGGGGTCGTTCCCGGCCGCTCTCGACGCGGCGGGCCGCCTGCTGGGCGCCCGTGGACGCGTCGTCCCTTCCACGCTGGACGACGTGGTACTCACCGCGGAGGACGTCGACGGCAAGCGTGTCGTCGGTCAGTCGAAGGTGGCGCAGAGCCCGTCCCCGATCGCCTGGGTGCGCTATGCGTCCAGCCGACCTGCGCGCGCGTACGCACCTGCCGCCGAAGCCATCAGGAACGCCGACCTCGTGGTGATCGGCCCCGGTTCGCTGTTCACCTCCATCCTGCCGAACTTCCTGGTGGAGGGCATCGCCGATGCGCTGTGCTCCACGCGCGGACGCGTGGTGTACGTGTGCAACGTCGCCAACCAGCGTGGCGAGACGAACGGGATGGACGCGGCCGACCACGTGGACGCGCTCGTCCGCCACGGCCTCGGAGGCGCGATCGACGTCGCGCTGCTGCACGACGACACGGGGCATCCGCTGCCGCCCGAGCTCGACCCGGTGGCCGCCGGACCTGACGTGCAGGCCCGAATAGCTGCGCATGGCATCATCTGCGTGGTCCGTGATCTGACCGATCCGGACGACCCCCGCCATCACTGCACCGACAAGCTCCTGCTCGCGCTCGAGGAGGTCGCTTCGTGAGCTTCACTGCCGAGGTCAAGGAGGAGCTCTCGCGGGTCATGCCCACGCGCACCTGCTGTCCGCGGGCCGAGCTGTCCGCGCTGATCAGGGTGGAGGGCACGCTGCACATCACGGGCGGCGAGCGCTTCCGCGTCGAGATCGCGACCGAGACCGCACCGGTGGCGCGCAAGGCGATCAAGCTCATGCACTCGCTCTACCAGCTCAAGACCGAGCTGACCGTGCGCAGGAGCGTGCTGCACAAGACGAACAACTACCTGATCACCGTCCCGGGTCAGCCGGCGTTGCCGCCCGCGCTCGTGGACCTGGGGATCCTCAACGAGTCCATGGGCATCACGGCGGGCGTGCCGGCCGCACTCGTCCGCCGGGACTGCTGCGCGGTGTCGTACCTTCGCGGCGCGTTTCTTGGCGGCGGCTTCGTGGCCGACCCGCACGGCGACTTCCACTTCGAGCTCACCGCCGAGACCGAGCAGCACGCGCGCGATCTCGTGTCGCTGATGGCGCGGTTCGGCATCGAGGCGCGCGTCACCAAGCGCCGCGGGCTGTTCGCCGTCTACCTCAAGGGCGCGGAGCCGATCGTGACGTTCCTTGCACTCGTCGGGGCGCACCGCGCGCTGCTGCGCACGGAGGACGTCCGCATCCTCAAGTCGATGCGCAACGACGTCAATCGGCTCGTGAACGCGGAGACGGCCAACGTGCAGAAGTCCGCCGACGCGGCGATCGCCCAGGTCGAGGACATTCGCTACCTTGCCGACGTCCACGGCCTCGACTGGCTGCCGCCCGCGCTCCACGAACTCGCGCAGCTGCGGCTCGACCATCCGGACGTGTCGATCCGGGAGCTGGGCGAGTACGCGCAGCCGCAGCTGTCGAAGTCGGCGGTCTACCACCGTATCCGGCGGCTCGAGGCGATGGCCGCGGACCTGCGCACGCGCGCGGCGTTCGAGGGCGGTCCGCTTGACGCGCGGCGCGACGGCGGGGAACGATAGCTACGGGGGAACTCATCGGCAGCGCCGTGAGGCGGTGTCGGATGCGGGAATGAAGGCAAGCACGGCAGAGGCGCTCACGAGGGCGCGAAGCGACCGGAAGGGGTCACGGATGACCATCAAGATAGGAATCAACGGGTTCGGGCGTATCGGCCGCCTGGTGTTCCGCGCAGCCATGAACGATCCGGCGGTCGAGGTCGTGGCGGTAAACGACCTGACCGACGCCACCACCCTGGCGCACCTCGTGAAGTACGACTCCGTGCACGGCCGCTTCAACGGTACCGTCGTGGCGGGGGAGAACTCCCTGATCGTGAACGGGCATGAGGTCAAGGTCCTGGCCGAGCGCGATCCGGGTGCGCTGCCGTGGGCCGCTCTGGGCGTGGACGTGGTCGTCGAGTCGACGGGCTTCTTCACCGACGGCGCCAAGGCCAAGGCGCACCTCGACGCGGGAGCGAGCAAGGTCATCATCTCCGCGCCGGCCACCAACGAGGACATCACCATCGTCATGGGTGTCAACGACNACGAGTACGACCCGGCCAAGCACAACATCATCTCCAACGCGTCGTGCACCACGAACTGCCTCGCGCCGTTCGCCAAGGTCCTGCGCGACTCGTTCGGCCTCAAGCGCGGCTTCATGAACACGATCCACAGTTACACCAACGACCAGCGCATCCTGGACTTCCCTCACAAGGACCTCCGCCGCGCGCGTGCGGCCGCCGTCTCGATCATCCCGACCTCGACGGGCGCCGCGAAGGCGATCGGCCTCGTGCTGCCGGACCTCAAGGGCAAGCTCGACGGCATGTCGATGCGCATCCCGACCCCGGACGGCTCGGTCGTCGACCTGGTCGCCGAGCTCGGCCGCGACGTCACCAAGGAAGAGATCAACGCCGCGATGAAGGCGGCCGCGGACGGCCCGATGAAGGGCATCCTCGAGTACTGCACCGACCCGATCGTGTCGATCGACGTCGTCGGCAACCCGGCCAGCTCGGTGTTCGACTCGCTCCAGACGATGGTCATGGGCGGGACCGGCAACTTCGTGAAGTGCGTCTCGTGGTACGACAACGAGATGGGCTACAGCAGCCGCGTGATCGACATGGTCAAGCTGGTCGGCTAGGGGGCGGCGGTGTTCGACAAGAAGACCGTCAAGGACGTCGACGTCCGCGGGAGGCGCGTGCTCGTGCGCGTCGACTTCAACGTGCCGCTGTCCGAGGGCACTGTCACGGACGACACCCGCGTCCGGGCGGCGCTGCCGACCCTGCGCTACTTGGTCGACCACGGCGCCCGCGTGATCGTGATGAGCCACCTCGGCCGCCCGAAGGGCGCGCCCGACCCGCAGTTCTCGTTGCGGCCCGTCCGCCGCGTTCTGCAGCGTCTTCTCGGTCGCAACGTGGTGTTTGTCGACGACATCGTCGGGCCCGAGGCGCACGACGCCGTGGACCGCATGGTCGACGGCGAGATCATCATGCTCGAGAACGTCCGCTTCGAGCCCGGTGAGAAGACCAACGACCCTGAGTTCGCGAAGGCGCTGGGCTCGCTCGCCGACATCTACGTCAACGACGCGTTCGGGGCAGCGCACCGCGCGCACGCCTCGACGGAGGGCGTGGCGCACGTGCTGCCCGCCTACGCGGGGCTGCTGCTCGCCCGTGAGGTCGAGACGCTCACCGGGATGCTGACGAAGCCGGAGCGCCCGTTCGTGGCGATCCTCGGCGGCTCGAAGGTGTCCGACAAGTTCGGAGTCATCGATCGGCTGCTCGAGTGCGTCGACACCCTCATCATCGGCGGCGGCATGTGTTTCACGCTGCTCGTCGCCAAGGGCGTCTCCGTGGGCGACTCGCTCGTGGAGCAGGAGTGGGTGGAGCCGGCGAAGGCGATGCTCACCAAGGCGCTCGACGAGGGCGTCGAGCTGATGCTCCCGGTCGACTTCGTGATCGCCGACGCCATCGAGGCCGACGCGGAGACTCGCATCGTGGCCCGTGAGGAGATCCCCGCGGGGCAGATGGGGCTCGATATCGGTCCCACCACCGTGGAGCTGTTCAAAGGCGCGATCTCCTCGGCCCGCACGATCTTCTGGAACGGCCCGATGGGCGTGTTCGAGATGGCGCCCTTCGAGAACGGCACCAAGCAGATCGCGATCGCGGTCAGCCGCAACAACCGCGCGGCCTCGATCGTGGGAGGCGGCGACTCGGTCGCCGCTCTCAAGAAGTTCGACGTCGAGGACCGCATCACGTTCGTGTCCACCGGCGGCGGCGCGTCGATGAAGCTGCTCGAAGGGTCGGAGTTGCCCGGCCTCGCCGCACTGCTGGACGCCTGACCCCTTCGAACACGTCCCAAGGAGCACCCATGCGCAGCGAACGCACCCCGATGGTCGCGGGCAACTGGAAGATGTACACGACGTCGGGCGAAGGCGCGATNCTGATCGACAAGATCCAGGACCTCGTCTCCGACGTGGCCGACCGCGTCGATGTCGTGGTGTGCCCGCCGTTCACCGGCCTGAAGGCCGCCTCGACGATCATCGAGCTCGACCACCTGCCGATCGGCCTCGGCGCGCAGGATGTCTTCTGGGAGGACGAAGGCGCGTTCACCGGCGCCATCTCATCCCGGATGCTCGTCGAGCTGCGCTGCGGCTACTGCATCGTCGGCCACTCGGAGCGCCGTGAATACTTCGGCGAGACCGACGAGACGGTGAATCGCAAGGTGCACGCGCTGCACGCCGCCGGGATCACCCCGATCGTATGCTGCGGCGAGTCGCTGGCCACCTACGAAGCGGGCGACACGTTCACGTTCGTGCGCAGCCAGATCCGCAACGGGCTCGCCCGGCTCACCGAAGAGCAGGCGGCCGGGCTCATCGTCGCCTACGAGCCCATATGGGCCATCGGGACGGGCCACACGCCCACGCCCGAGCAGGCCAACGACGTCTCGCGCATGATCCGCGCGACCATCGGCGCCATGTACGGTCCGCCGGCGGCCGTCGCCGCCCGCGTGCTCTACGGCGGATCGGTGAAGCCCGAGAACGCGGCGATCTTCTTCTCGGAGCCCGACATCGACGGTGCGCTCGTCGGCGGAGCGGCCCTGAAGGCCGATGCCTTCTCCGACATCGTGCACGCCGCCTCGTGACCGAAGGCGCGTTCGTGCCAGCCCGCCGGGAGGCGCTCGAGAAGCTGCGGCTTCCGGCCGCGCTGATCATCCTCGACGGCTACGGGTTGTCGAACCGCAAGGACGGCAACGCCGTTGTCTTGGCCGACACCCCTGTGCTCGACGCGCTGTTCGCGACCAGGCCCTGGGCGCCCATCGAGTGTGCCGGGCTCGCCGTGGGGCTGCCCGTGGGGCAGATGGGCAACTCCGAGGTCGGTCACCTCAACATCGGCGCGGGGCGCGTCGTCTACCAGGAGCTCACGCGGATCAACCTCGCGATCGAGGACGGCTCCTTCGGGGAGAACCCCGTGCTGCGCGAGGCTATCGACGCCGCGGTAGCGGATGGCAAGGCCGTCCATCTGATGGGACTGCTCTCCGACGGTGGCGTGCACAGCCACATCACGCACCTCTACGCGCTGCTCGACCTCGCCGCCTCGCGCGGAGCGGAGCGCGTCTTCGTGCACTGCTTCCTGGATGGCCGGGACGTCGCTCCCGAGTCGGGCGCCGGCTTCATCAAGCAGCTGGAGAAGAAGCTGGCCGCGCAGGCCGTGGGTGCCATCGCCACCGTCACCGGACGTTATTGGGCGATGGACCGCGACCGCCGGTTCGACCGGGTGGAGCGCGCGTGGCGCGCACTGGTCCTCGGCCAGGGGAAGGCCGCCGAGAGCGCCGCTGCGGCCGTCGCCCGCTCGTATCACGACGGCGTCACAGACGAGTTCGTGGCTCCGGCCGTCATCGACGGCGTCGACGGGCGCATGCGCGACGGCGACGCCGTGGTCTTCTTCAACTTCCGCCCCGACCGCGCGCGCGAGATCACCCGTGCGCTCGTGGACCCCGANTTCGACGAGTTCGAGCGTCCCGAGAAGCCGGATCTTCGCTTCGTGTGCCTCACCGGGTACGACCCCACGATNCCTGCGCCGGTCGCGTTCGCAAAGGACCTGCCGTGCTGCACGCTGGCGGACGTTCTTTCCGAGGCCGGGCTGCACCAGCTGCACACGGCCGAGACCGAGAAGTACGCGCACGTCACCTTCTTCCTCAACGGCGGCAGCGAGCCGCCCAAACCGGGGGAGGAGCGCGTGCTCGTCCCGAGTCCGAAGGTCGCGACCTACGACCTGCAACCGGAGATGAGCGAGCCCGGGGTGACGGACCTGCTGGTGACTGCGATCGCCGAGAGCCGCGCTGATGTGTACATCGTCAACTACGCCAACTGCGACATGGTCGGCCACACGGGGATCCTCGAGGCCGCGATGCGCGCGGTCGAAGCCGTCGACCATGGCGTCGGGCGCGTGCTCGCTGCGATCGCGGAGCGGGGAGGGGTCGCGCTGCTGACCGCCGACCACGGCAACGCGGAGCGCATGGTCGCCGACGACGGTACGCCGTTCACCGCGCACACGACCGACGAGGTCCCGCTCATCGCGATCGCGGANGGGGTNGNGGGCGTGCGCGCGGGCGGCAAGCTCGCCGACGTGGCGCCGACGCTGCTCGACCTCATCGGCCTCGCAGCGCCCGACTCCTGGACCGGCGTCAGCCTCGTCGAACGCTAGCGGCGGGTCGTGTGCGGGTTGAGCCCGCGCAGGCATGCGGCTATACTCTCTCAGTCGCGCGCCGGACGGCGTGGATAGGTTTCAATACAAGGGAGTACGCGTGAACGCGCTCATCTACGTCGTCGTCGCGGTGCACGTCCTGTTGACGATCGGTCTTGTGGTCTTCGTCCTGCTGCACTCCGGCAAGGGGACGGGGCTGTCCTCCATGCTCGGCGGTATGTCGTCCGCGGGCGGCGGCACCAGCATCATCGAGAAGAACCTCGACCGCATCACGGTCGGCGTTGCCATCGGTTGGGCGCTCACCTCGCTGCTTCTGATGATGTTCTATCGCCCCGTATAAGGGTGGTATGCATACCCCGTGGCGTATATTCGCCGCAGTGGTCGAGGGGCGCCGCATTATGCGTTGCAGCCCCCCTGTCTCGCAGCTTCATCCATCGCGCGCCCTAGAAAAGGGGGCGCTTGGACTTGCGCGTGTACTCGCCGTAGGTAGAGACTCATGCGAGTAACGTGTTTGTTGCAGGGTCGAAGGGTCGGCACCGCCTCTATGGTGGTCGCACGGTCCGGTCGTCGCCGGGGAAGGATGGAATCGCGGACTTCGGCGCCAGGGGCACGACACAGTATCGCCAAACGCAGGGAAGGGGCTCTGGAGATATGAGAAGTCGTTACAGCAAGGTAGCTGTGATCTTGGCCGTGTGCGTGCTCGCACTCGGCATGATCGCCGGTTGCGCACCCAAGACCACCACCAGCACCGGGACCGGGACGTCGACCACGCCGAAGGCCGGCGGGACGATGTCCTTCTACATCGGTGAGCCCGCGTACATCGATCCGTACAACGCCCAAGAGTCCGAGGGCACCGAGGTCGAGCAGGCTCTGTTCGACAGCCTGACCCGCACCGACCCGCTGGACGCCTCCAAGCTCGTCCCCGCCGCCGCCGATAGCTGGACGGCCAACGCGGACGCCACGGTCTTCACGTTCAAGCTGAACCCCAACGGCAAGTTCGCCGACGGCACGCCGGTCAAGGCCTCTGACTTCGTCTACGCCTGGACCCGCATCTGCGACCCGAACACCGTCAACACCCTGACCCAGAAGGCCGACCCGTCGATCATCAGCTACCACCTGGCCTTCGTTAAGGGCTTCGACGACCTGGCCGCCGGCAAGACCAAGGACCTCCCCGGCCTCAAGGCCGTCGACGACCTGACCTTCGAGGTCACCCTGTCGAAGGCGTTCGCCGACTTCCCGATCGTCGTCGCGCATCCCGCGCTGGCGCCGGTCTCGAAGGCGCTCGTCGAGGGCGGCGTTGACGTCAACGGCACGAAGGTCGCTTTCGGCGACATGCCGATCGGCAACGGCCCCTTCATGATGTCGGAGCCTTGGAGCCACAACCAGTTCATCAAGATCAAGGCCAACCCGAACTACTACGGCACCAAGCCGCTCCTGGCGGGCGTGGACTTCAAGATCTACAAGGACACCGAGGCGGCCTACACCGACTTCCTCGCCGGCAACCTGGACTTCGCGCCGATCGGCGCCGGCCAGATCAAGGCCGCGCAGGCGAAGTACGGAACGTCCGACAACGGCTACACCATCAACCCGGGCAAGCAGGTCGTTCTCGGTGCTGAGAACGCCACCTACTACCTGATCTACAACATGACGGACGCCACCTTCAAGAACCCCGCCATCCGCAAGGCCGTCTCTCTGGCGATCAACCGCCAGGCGATCTGCGACACGGTGTTCGAGGGCACGCGTGAGCCCGCCGACAACATCATCCCGCCGGGCATCGCGGGCTACGAGAAGGGTGCTTGGGCTGACGCCAAGTACGACCTCGCTGGCGCCCAGAAGGTTCTCACCGACGCCGGCTTCCCGGGCGGCAAGGGCATTCCGCCCATCAAGCTGTCGTTCAACAGCGGCGCGGGCCACGAGAAGATCATGGAGCTCGTCCAGTCCGACCTGCTCAAGATCGGCATCACGGCCACGTTCGACTCCGCCGAGTTCCCCGTCTACCTGAAGCAGCTCGACGCGGGCAAGTTCCAGATCGGCCGTCTCGGCTGGATCGCGGACTA
>JGI24145J26757_10000720_pt1 | contig 11844 bp, 8 predicted proteins | sample BarGraIncu01122A_FD_26757 | JGI IMG/M metagenome (IMG submission 26757) | reverse complement strand
AATCAATAATTGAATACTATAATAACCGCAAGCCGAACACTAAATAGGAATAAAGACGGAAGAAAATAAGTAATAATTTATGGCCAATTTCAAAGAAGACCTTGTAAGGGTAAAAGCATTTATTTTTGATATTGACGGAGTTTTATCGCAACAGACAATTGCTCTTAATGCATTCGGTATACCAAACCGGACTGTTAACCTTAGAGATGGCTATGCACTCCAGCTGGCAGTTAAGAAGGGTTATAATATTGGAATAATTTCCGGTAGCACTTCAAAAGAGTACCAGAAAAGGTTACGGCGTCTTGGCATAAAGGATATTTATCTTGGGAGTGGAAGCAAACTCAACGATTTTAACAGCTTTCTTAAAAAACATGATCTGAGCAAATCTGACGTTTTATTTATGGGAGATGATATTCCAGATTTTGAGGTAATGAAAGCAGCGGGTATTCCGGTTTGCCCCTCCGACGCTGACAGTGAGATCAAACAGGTTTCGTCATACATCTCTGATAAAAAAGGGGGAGAAGGGTGTGTGAGGGATGTTATAGAGCAAGTGTTACGCTTGCACAATAAATGGATGGATTCAGAAGCATTTACATGGTAAAAATGAAAGCATTTCTTGATCTCATCAGATGGAAGAATCTGCTCATGGTTATCCTGACTATGTTACTGATGAGATACTCCGTTCTGGAGCCGCTGGTCAGCAAAATTGGAGTGATCTTAATAAATGGCAACGGAGCAGAGATTCCGATGTCGCTTCAGTTCCCCTGGTATNATTTTGCAATTCTGGTCGCCGCAACTGTCTGCATAACTGCCGGCGGATATGTTATAAATGATTATTTTGATATAAAGACGGACCTTATAAATAAAGGTAAGGTAATTGTTGGTACAAAAATTCCAAGGCGAAAGGCCATGATGTGGCATAGCATTTTCAATATTGCCGGTGTAGCTGCGGGTTTCTATATATCATTTAAATCGGGGTATTTTTGGTTAGGTATACTTTTTTTGGTAGTATCCGGATTGCTCTATTTTTATTCCGCAAGCTATAAAAGGCAGTTCCTTATTGGAAACATTATTGTGGCTCTNCTTACAGCAATGGTACCAATGCTGGTAGTATTCTATGAATGGCCGGCATTATATAANTACTACATTATAAATGCTGTTTCGCTTCCTCCGATGAATTTTATTATCTATTGGGTTGGAGGATTCGCTCTNTTCGCTTTTTTAACGAATCTTGCACGGGAGATTATTAAGGATATCGAAGATTTTGAAGGAGATATTGCTTATGGAAGAAATACGGTACCTGTCATTATTGGNGTACTTTCAGCTAAAATTGTTTCCATATGTCTGATTATNATTACCATTATTTTACTTTACCTGACCTGGCATTTTTTCATAAGCGACATTATTACTCTCGTATACTTGTCAGCAGCAATAGTTTTACCTTTATTATTTGTGTTATATAAGCTGGTAATAAGCAGTGAAAAGAAGCAGCTTCATAGTGCGAGCAGTGTTATGAAAATAGTGATGATCACCGGTATTCTCTATTCTGTTGTAGTCAAAATAATTCTAACCTGGAACCTGTTTTGATGATCGCTGACCAATTCAAAAACTATAGGTTAATTCTTGCTTCGCGTTCCCCGAGGAGGCAGCAACTCCTCAGGGAACTGGGTCTTAAATTTGAGGTCGTTATCAAGGAGTATGAAGAAATTTATCCTGAAAGCCTTAGCGGGGAGGAGATAGCCAGGTTTGTTGCGCATGAAAAGGCAGCATCTTTTAAAGACGATATATCTGATAATGAGATAGTAATTGCTGCTGATACAATAGTATGGTGTAACAATAAGGTACTTGGGAAGCCGCTGGATCACGATGATGCTACCCGTATTCTGAAAGAAATATCGGGAAACACACATGAAGTCATTACAGGTGTTTCCCTGCGATCCCAAACAAAGGAGCTGACATTCTCCGAATCAGCAAAAGTCACATTTGAAACGTTGACAGAGGAAGAAATTAGTTATTATATAGATGAGTATAAGCCTTATGATAAAGCCGGGGCATATGGTATACAGGAATGGATTGGTATTATAGCCTGCAGCCATATTGATGGCTCATATTTCAATGTTGTGGGATTACCGGTGCAGAGACTTTACAAAGAACTTCAACGATTCATTTTGAAATAAGATAAAAGACAACCTCCTTCGCTAAAGCTACGGTGGTCAAAGAAAGTAAAAAGATTAAAGAGATCAAATGGGGCCAAAAACAACTTCAATATGATTTGATATTTTTTATCTTGTCGGCAAATTTCTGGCAAACAGCCTGCTGTTTTTCTATTTTGTCGTTTGCCTGTTCCTGCATNTTGTCGTTTCTGGGAATTTCAGCATTGGCCTTGTCTATTTCGTTATTGGCCTTATTAATATTGTTTTGAGATGTTTCAATCATATTCTGAACTTTCTTCTTCCTTTTATGAAGACCATTGATATAATCCTTTTTCGCATTCTTCGTCTTGTCGTCTGTAGTCAAATCAAGCTGTTTATTCTGTTCAATAATTTCAGATGTTACTGAAGCCAGCTCATTATTCTGGACAGTTATTTTATCATTTTCTGTAACAATGGTAGTGTTCTCAGATTCGATATTCTTCTGAAGCCGGGTTTTCTCCTTTTCAAGTGAAGAAAGGTCTCTTTGAAGATCGCGCAGTTTTTTATCTTCAGCATCCGCCTGATCTTTAGCAAGATCTATATATTGATTCCTGGCAAATTCCTTCAAATAAAGTTTTGCATTAGTAAGATCTGTCTCACCTGTAGATCGTTCAACGTACTGATCTTTTTTTACTTCAAATGCAACATTAATCTTGATTGCGGAGTCAAGATTCATCAGTTTGCTGTAAACATTTACCGGATTTGGACTAACCTCTTTTATTTTAGCCCCAAATATCGACATTTCATTATTTTCAGTAAGCAGTTTTGATTTTGTACCTGATTGTAAATCCCTGGTCCAGGCTTTCAGTGTCTTTTCATAATTCACTTCAGGAATTATAACTGAGAGACCAGGCAGTTTACCCTTCCCGAATGTGATGCTGTCCTCTGAAACCAGGATTGGCTTCTGAGCTTTAAGTCCTGTGCAGAAAATTAGAAGTAACAAGAAAAGAAGAGAAATTGATTTCATAAGGCTTTCATATTTGTTAATACTGTTTGATAATTTTAAAGTATTCAGATCTCCTCAACTCTTTAAATGATAGAATGATCATCTTTTTTGTATTAACAAGAATAAACAGCAAATTGTTTAAAGAAGACCTCAAGTTTTGCTCCTTTTTAAATATTCACGTTGTAAAAGCACTCTGCTATTTGTGGTTCCCTTTTTTTTGTGCCATTCATTCATGGTGATATTGCACCTGAAATTATGAAAACCACTTTTTCAGAGGCAACGGAAAAAACTAATATGTTCTCTTTCTGATTCCGAACTTCTGACCTCTGTCTTCCGACTCCGGACTTCCATTAATATTCCTTAACTTTCACAAATAAAACAGATAGTATGAAGATTGTTGCCGACAATAAAATTCCTTTTCTGAAAGGAGCTCTGGAGCCATATGCTGAAATGATCTATCTTCCCGGGAAACAAATTGACCGGGAAATACTTAAAGATGCCGATGCCCTGCTGATCCGTACAAGAACCATATGTAATGAAAAACTGCTTGAGGGCACAAAAATTCAGTTTATTGGCACAGCCACTATAGGATTCGATCATATTGATACTCAATATTGTAATAAAAGGAAGATCTTCTGGACAAACGCACCGGGTTGCAATTCATCCTCGGTTCAGCAGTATATTGCAGCTGCATTGCTGAAGGTCGCTTCAGACAATAGTTTTACTCTGAAAGATAAGACACTGGGAATCATAGGCGTTGGGAAGGTAGGTTCAAAGGTCGAAAAGTTTGCCCGAACTGCAGGGATGAATTTACTGCTAAACGATCCGCCCCGGGAAAGACTTGAGGGTAAAAAAAAATTTCAAACTATAAATACGGTACTTTCTGAATCTGATATTGTGACAATCCATGTACCATTAAATTTAGCAGGCGAAGATTATACCTGTCATCTTTTTGATGATGAGAAATTTGAAAGAGTGAAAAAGGGATCGTGGTTTTTCAATACTTCACGGGGTGAGGTAGTCGATACAGCCGCTCTAAAAAAAGCCCTCATTTCCGGAAAACTAAGCGGAGCAGTTATAGATGTCTGGGAAAATGAACCGGATATTGATCGCGATCTTATGAATCAGGTTTCTATTGCCACACCACATATCGCCGGTTATTCTACAGATGGAAAAGCCAATGGAACAGCAATGGTTGTCAATTCATTATGCAAATATTTCAATCTTCCGACCACGAACTGGTACCCCGAGAATGTACCGCCACCAGCTTCTCCCAGTATATTAATAAATTGTAAAGGCAAATCGGAAGAAGAGATAATAGATGAAGCCGTAATGCATACATATAATATAGATGAAGATAACGAAAGGCTTCGTCATTCACCTTCTGATTTTGAAAAGCTCAGAGGCGATTATCCTCTGAGAAGAGAGTTTCCTTCATATACTGTAACCCTGAAAGGCGGAACAGAAAAAAATCGGCAGATGCTTGAAAATATTGGATTCAAAACTAAAGTCTGAGACTTAATTATAACAAAAGCGAAGTTGCAAACTTCGCTTAGCAATGGGTATTAATGCTTCAAAATCACAAGACTCAATGACATTAAACAGTTACCTGAGCTTTAACCCTTGCCGAAGCAAACTCTTTCACCTGGAAAACAAAAGCCTGAAGCCTGGTATCAAGCGATACAGAGTCCTGTCCGTCGTAAGCAATATTGATAAAAGGAATATTGTTATGATCTTTCCTGAAAGTATCACTCACTGAAGCAACAATTGTTCCTGGCATACATGTAAATGGCAGAATGGCAGCTATACCGGAAATGCCCCGTTGTGCAAGAGCTACTGATGTACCCATGGCAATTGCCGGGTCACCATCATAAAACTCATTCACATATTTATTGCATAAACTCAGCATATCGTGAAGGGATACATCTTTTTCATGATCAATAAATTTTTCTATTCCGCGAAGGAGGGAAGATGCAACTATTTCCTGACCTAAACCCTGAATTTTTGATTTCACAATACCTTTCTTATCATTTTTCCACCTACTGTCGCGGGTAAAACGATAAGTAGAATATGTTAACCATTCGGAAAAGGGAGCAACCAGCACTTCAGCACCAAGATCTTCCAGCCTGTCCGAAATATTACCATTGCAGGCTGCATTATCGCGCATAAATATCTCGCCTACTACAGAAACCACTGGTTTTTTCCTGCTTTTGTCAACCTTTATAGCCATGAAATCTGAAGCAATTCCAACGAGTGTTTTATGCAGTCCTTTTGATCCGTTTTCAATGCATTTTTCAAGACGTTTTAATGAATCGTCATAGAGTTTGTCTGAATCTCCCCTGTTTATTTCGTAGGGTCGGGTTTCCCTGTGGATTCTATGGAGGTAATCTGCAACTACAAATCCTTTCCACGCATTTATTCTGAATTTTTGCCCATGCTCACCTGCAACATCTTCATATGAAGTATCATTTGACGGGGTTATCAGCTCCGTGTCTTTGAAGCCAAGTCTGTCAAAAAGGATCCTGTGAAATTGATTATACTGTCCAAACCGGCAAGGACCATTATGATCAGGCATAAAAAAGCTCATTTTTGAAGGATCTGCCCCGGGCTCCATTAATTTTTTAAGAAAGCTTCCGGTAGTACAGATCATTGGAAAACATTCTTTTGATGAAGTGTATTTTCTTCCAAGAGCCAGATCATCTCCGGTTTGTTTTGGAAGCACTTCCGACATTATTCCACAACTTCTGGCAGCAGCTGCAATCATGTAGGCGCCGTCATTCATATATGGAAAATACATTACCCTGTCTTTCTGTGGAGATGCAGGACTGGGACGTGGTCTGAAGATTTCCTCATTCTTTTTTGCGTTCTTCTCAGAACCTCTGAGACTCTCCAGAAAAGCCTCTATACGAGTTACCATTCCTGCATCGGCTGAATGCTCATCAATCTCGAGATGGAGGAAGGGTTTACCTTTCAGCTCTTCGGTAATATAGTGCCAGATAAATGAATCGGGTCCGCAACGGAAATTGCTTATATATACTGCATGCAGCTTGTCAGTTTTTGCTACTAGCTGAGCTGCCGCGATAAGCTTTTGTCCGTTTGGCCAGTACATATTCCTGTAATTAGTAAATATATTGTATGGTGAAAGATCAAGCATATCCACGGGGATTGGCATAACATTCTGGTTTATAAGCTTTTCTACAAGAGCCAGGTTGAGGTGCTGATCCGTACTGTTATAGGGCCTTCCTAAAAGTACAACCGGACGGCAGTTTACGGGGATTGAATTAAGCACTTCTTTCCCGTAATCTATGAGTCGTTTTTCGAATGCGACTTGTATTTCATCAGCCTTGTATATTGCTTCCCTTATTATTGACTTGCTGATCTTGAATTTTACATTGAAATATTCAGTCAACTCAGGCACAAGAGCTCTTTCGAAATATCTGAAATGAAGAGTTGGTATAAGAAGTTTTGATTCATCAATTTTTCCTCTGAGAGCCGACTTTATCATGAATGGATATGTTTGTATCCATGGACAGTTACAGTTGGAAGTTTTATTTCCTGCCTTTTCTTTACCATTTACAATGAAAGGAAGGAAAATATAATCAACACCTTTTTCNATAAGATCAATAACATGACCATGCATTAATTCAACCGGAAGGCAGGTTTCAGCAGTTATTGTCTCAATTGACTTTGCAACAAGCGTTTTATCTGATTCTTTGGATATCACTACAGTAAATCCAAGTTGTTCAAAGAAGCTTCTCCAGAAAGGGAATTGCTGATAAAACACCATAAGGGCTCTGGGAATACCTATTGAAGCTGTTTTCCCTGGTTCTTTTTCCACAAACCCTTCCAGCAGCATCTCAGTCCTTTTTGTGAAAAGATTAGGGATATTATTATTTAGTTTTTTCCTGTCATCCATCTCGTACTTTTCACAACGGCCGCCATAGTATAGTGATTTCTTTTCTCCTTCAATTTTAACACGTCTGATTTCACAATGATTGGTGCATCCCTGGCAAACAAATCTGCTTACTTTGTAGGCAGCATTTCGTACACCAAAGCCTTTAAACCTGGTTTTTTGGCCGTCTGCCATTGATCTTTTTGCAAGTATCGCTGCACCAATAGCCCCAGTAACATCAAAATGGGGAGGTATTATAATATTCTTTCCTACTACCTGTTCGAAGGCAGCAACTACCGCTTTATTATTTGTGACCCCGCCCTGAAAGAAAATTTTATTGCCTATGCGCCTGTCACCGACCACTTTTTGAAGATAATTATAGACAATGGAATAGGCGAGTCCTCCGACAAGGTTTTCGTTTCTTGCTCCTTTTTGCATAAATGAATTAAGATCCGATTCCATAAAAACGGTGCAGCGGTCACCAAGTTTTACCGGACAATCAGAACTCAGGGCCATGCAGCCGAATTCTTCAACAATGTTAATATTCAGTTTTTCAGCCTGTTCTTCCAAAAATGACCCTGTACCAGCGGCACATACTTTATTCATTTCAAAATCCACGACAACACCATTTTCAATGCTGATAAATTTGGAATCCTGCCCCCCAATTTCGAATATAGTATCAACAGTTGGATCAAAGTCAATTGCTGCAGTTGCCTGTGCTGTGATTTCATTTACAATATTATCGGCACCGATAAAATCGCCTGTGAGATAGCGTCCTGAACCAGTAGTCCCGGCACCCAGTACAATTATTTTTTCCCCAACTTCATCATAAATTTCAGTCAGACCCTTCCGGATCGCTTCAAGTGGTTGGCCTGCAGTCGGCAGGTAGCGTCGTGCAACAACACGGTGCTTTTCATCTATCAGAACCACATTAGTGCTGAGAGAACCAATATCAAGTCCCAGGTAAACACAAATTTTGTCATTTCCGTTTTTTGGAAAATGAACATCCTTTCTGTATTCTGCCAAAGACTCTTTTAGCGGAGGGAGGCTAACAAATTCCGTTGCAGTTCCTTTAAGATATTCCTCAAGTTTTGAAATACCCGAGAAACAGTTCATGTTGAGTTTGGTGTTACGTGCATAATAGACAGCACCTATAGCTCCCATGGCTGAATGGTGAGCCGGGATTATAAGTTCACCGTCTGTCAGGTTCAGAGTCTCCCTGAAAGCTCTTATCATACCAGTGTTTGCAGCTACTCCTCCAGAAAAAACGACAGGTTTTTTGATCTCTTTACTCCTTGCAACATTGCTTCGGAAATTCCTGGCCAATGCAAAACATAATCCTGCCACGATATCATGCAAGGGAGTTGCTATCTGCTGGTGATGGATCATATCGCTTTTTGCGAAGACGCTGCAACGGCCTGCTATCCTCGGAGGATCAACCGATTTCAGAGCCATGCTACCAAATTCATTTTCAATAGGTACACCTATGCGTCGTGCCTGCTGGTCGAGAAATGAACCTGTTCCTGCTGCACAAATGCTGTTCATTTCAAAATCGACCAGCCTGGAATGGCCGTTTTCAGGATTTTTCTCAAGTATGATAAGCTTAGAATCTTCGCCTCCTATCTCAATAACTGTCCGGGCTTCCGGATATAAAACGCCTGTTGAAGTTGCCTGTGCAATTATTTCATTTACAAAAACGCCTCCAATAAGATCCGTGGCAAGNTTGCCTCCGGTACCCGTAACAGAAATTCCAATTAGTCTGTCTGAAGGATACTTTTCAAGTACAGAACTTAATCTGTCTTTCAATACATTAAATGGTCTTCCGTGAACATAATCATAGTACTCCTCTACAATATCGTTATTCTCATCGATTATAACGGTATTCAACGAGACTGATCCGATATCTAAACCCAGATAATATTTAGAACCAGATAATCCGTAGGGGAAAGATTTAGAAGCCATAAGCAGCGCTTTTGATCAGATAAATAATGAGTCTTTTGGAACTTTTACATGAGTCTCAAATATATTAAAATTCCTATTAAGATTCAATCTAAATAAATGATTTCATGATATATATCATTAATATACAGACTATAACATATGCATTATCAGTAATTTTTTTACACCCATTCCTCCTGGAGAACATTACCACTTATACCAACAATAATCTTCTTTACCGGAACTTTTCTTGAGGCGTTACTGAGTGCTGTTCTTACCATATGTAATAGACCACCGCAGCATGGGACTTCCATCATCATAACAGTAATAGTATTCACTTTAGCTATGTCAATCATTGCCGTCAGTTTTTCAATATAGGAATCTGTTCCCTGGTCCAGTTTAGGACATGCAATTGCAAGAGACTTACCTTTAAGGTGTTTACTGTGGAAATCACCCATTGAGAAAGCAACACAATCGGCAGCCAGCAAAAGGTCTGCACTCCTGAAATATGGAGTATCCGGATTTACAAGATGCATTTGAACAGGCCATTGTCTGAGTTCTGATGGCTGATCAGTTGGCAAATCATTGTGAGTCTGAGAGGGCTTTTCAATCACCATTGCCCTTGATCCGGGGCAACCGCCTCCTTCATGATGATGTTGAGGTTGATGTTCCATGACAAGAGTCTCATTATATGGTTCCGCTTCCCTGGTCTCGATCGTTATAGCTCCTTCAGGGCAATGGCCTATGCAGGCACCAAGGCCGTCACACATAAGTTCGCTTACCAACCTTATCTTACCATCAATTACCTTCAATGCACCCTCGTGGCAGTTTGGAACACACTGGCCGCAGCCATTGCAAAGTTCCTCATCAATTTTCAGAATATCCCTTTTCATATTATACATATTTATAAGTTTTCTTCTGCAAAACTGAAGAAATATAATGAGGTGAATTGTAACATATGTTACAAAGTGGAAGGATTTTTCCTTCTTTCTAATGTACTCACCCCCTTTAATCCCCCTCTCTACTTCGTAAAGAGGGGAAACTACTTAATATATAGCGTATTACGCCCCCTCTCTAAGAATTAGAGAGGGGGAAGGGGGTGAGTTCATTGTATTTTAAGGGAAAAAACGGTTTACTATACCAATTAGATTTTCAGCTTATCATCATTAGCCATATTGATCAAAGCAACATAGATCATTTTAGCCACATCCTCCATAATATCGATTGTAATTGCATCGGGGTCATCACCAGGCAGATGGTAAAAGACTTTCTTATACCAACCTGTAGTTCCTATATCCATTGTCCGGTATCCTGCCATACTAAATACGACGCCATCGCTTCTTGGTCTTCCATAATATGCTCCGGGAACAGGTGCTGAAGTTTGTATGGTTCTGTGAACATACTGGGAATTTGCCTTCACAAAATAGCTTAGCAGCTCCTGGTAAGGACTTCCTGCAGATACTGAGAACCCCGTTCCGTTTCCAACCATATCAAGATTGATGAAAGTTATTGTTTTGTCTTTCGTATAAGATGTTTTTTCGGTAAAAAGTTTGCTGCCTATCAGACCCGATTCCTCGCCCCCGAAAAAAACAAAAATTACAGACCTTTTCAAGCTTATCCCCGACAAAGCCATAGCTTTGGCAGTGCCCAGTATATCAACTATCCCGCTGGCATTGTCAAGCGCACCATTTACGACCTTTCCTGCTCTTCCCACCGCATCAAGATGTCCTCCAATTATAATAGCTTCATTTTTAAGAACAGGGTCATTGCCCTCAATCATTCCGATCACATTACAGGCTTTACCCTCCGGATGTCTGGTAGTATTAGCTTTGATTGTAACGCTCTTCCCGGTGTTAAAGGAGAGCGGTTTAAATGTTTTCGTTATTTTATCAAGTATCTCTTTATTTGTTGTTTTTAGTCCGGCAAAAATATCTTTAAGAGGTTGAGGTCCGATTCCGCAAACAATAATTGACGGATCATATGAAATATTCGGATTTGCCATTGCCCCGTCAATATAGAGCATTCCGGCTGCACCATGTCTTACTGCATTTCCAAGCTTGTATTGATGATAGCAATACCCGACCCATTTTTTATATTCTAGATTTTTTGGATCGGAATATGGAACATCCCTGTTCATCAGGACGATCTTCCCTTTTACATTGATTCCTTTATAGTCATCGTAATTCAATTCAGGAGCTGTGACTCCATATCCGACGAAGACAACTTCAGCAGTTATTTCTCCGGAACCTGAATTCATACCGGGGTAATAATCATCGGGGTAGCTGTAATTCTTTTTAATTACAGAACCGTCTGATTGAACAAGATTCAAGGTGAGGTTACCTATATCATTTACAACAGTATAGGGAAAGTTGAACCATTGATAATAGTTTCCGCTGTCGCATACAGGTTTAATGCCCCATTCTTTCAACTTTCCTGCCACCCATTCTGCACTCGCAACAAATTCAGGTGTACCTGTCAACCTGCCATTGAATTCGGGAGAGCAAAGCTTTTCAATCCATGTCATCATCTCTTCACTCCTTATTGCATGAAATTGTTTCAGAAGTTTTGATTCAAAATCATCCTGGGAGAATAAAAGACGTGAAGCCGATAAAATAAATATTGATATCAGAATTATTATTTTTTTCATTAAAAGTGATTTTTAAAGGCTCAAAAATAGAGTAAAAAATGATTAACTGTATAATTTCACCTTCCTTTTCCAAATGAACTCACCCCCAAACCCCCTCTCTGCTTCGCCTACCCTCTATACACATCTTTTCATCTTGGCTTTTTAATACTCACCCCCCTGACCCCCTCTCTACTTCGTAAAGAGGGGGCAATTCATTGATATGCTGAAATATATGAGTCCTCCCCAAGAA
>JGI24145J26757_10000716_pt1 | contig 11945 bp, 10 predicted proteins | sample BarGraIncu01122A_FD_26757 | JGI IMG/M metagenome (IMG submission 26757) | reverse complement strand
TCGCCTCTTCCGCCCGCCAGCCAAAGAGCTGCTCGGCGCCTGGATTCCAGAGCGTGACGCGACGATCGCGCTCGACGGCGACGATCGCAAGCGGCGCCGTCTCGATCAGCGTCTGGAGTTTCGCGAGAGTATCGGCAAGCTCATCCTCACGGCGCTGCTGGACGCGCAGAATCAGGCCCATCCACAAGAAAACGGCGAGGATCATGAGCGAGCCGAAAGCGAGGAACACCACGGGATCAAGGGCCNCTCTGCGTGCGGCGATCAGGATTGCGACCGGCATGCCGAGACAGACCAAAGCGAGCAGGGATGTGCGAAAGGCCCAGTGCCGCCGGATCGGAGTTGGCTGTAATGCGCCAAGCGAACGTAGCGATGGATGCAGGCCGGCAAAGCCCCAGAGGACGTAGGCGAGCACCCAGCCGGAGTCGCGCCAGGTGTTACCGACATAGGTGTCTCGGACGGAGCCGAAGGCGTAGAAGGCGTCCGAAGCGAGGAAAAACGCGATTCCCAGCGTCAGGGCCTGTAGCGCTCGTGCGTGCCGGAGCGAGGGCACTAGAAGAAGCTGAGCTAAGCCGACGAGCAGCATCGCGTCGAGCGCCGGGTAGGAAACCGCGGTGATGGTCACCAGACCCAAGCCAGATCCACCTGAAGGGGCGATTACGGCCGCCCACGTGAAGAGGCCGAAAGCCGTCGCAAGGATCGCGCTCTCGAGCAACCCACCGAGCACTCCTGTCATGAGCCGGCGCCAGAACCAGACAAGCGCCACGAGCGCGAGCGGATAGCCACTGAGGTAGAGAACGTCGATTGGCGAGGGGAACGGCACCGGATACCCGAACAGCTCCAGTAGCCACCACAACCAGTCGGCGACGAGCCAGGTGGTGGCACCCGCAACCACTAAGGCCACGATCCAGCGACCCGCGAAACGACGACGTAAGATTCCAACCCAGCCGAGCCCGAGCGCGACCGTGCTTACCGAGTAGTAAAGGACGTTCGCGGCGTTGTCCGAGGGGGCGAAAACGAAAGCGACGCTTCCCGCCACTCCGACGCCCAACACCGCCCACGCAAGGCGGACAAAGGCTCGATCAGAGCCATGTTCAGCCGCGGCCATATACAAACGTCATCGACCTCTCGGCACAGGTATCCAAGGGCATCGGCCGCCGTTTGGTTGCGCTACGCCGAAGCGGAGGGTGTTTTCACCCGAATGGGGAGAAAAATGTGCGTCGCTAACAGCGAGTGCTAACCGAATACTCGAACAGGCCTATGTACGAGCAGAAACCGCCGCGACGAACGCCGTCACGAGCGGATGCGGATCATCGGCCTTGTAGCGAGCCTGCGGCACGTACAGCGTGGCGATGAAGAACGAGTGCTCCGGTAACTCGAACACCCGGGCTGCGCCGCCGGCGCCCGTTCCGCTCACGGCGAGACCTTTCTCTTCAACTCGGGCCTGGTACTCCGGGTTGAGCCCGAAGCTGCAGAAGAAGGGCTCGACCGCCGCGGAGGCCTCGTAGATCGCCGCGACGCGGGAGCCTGGAGCGAAGAAGACCTCGTGCTCGTGGTCGGCGAGCGATACGGGAAGCCTGACCACCGCCAGCTCGCTGGCGCCCGGGTTCGATTCCTCGTGATCCGCTTCCTCGATGCCGAGCACGTCGCGCGCGAACTCGACCGCCACGTGCTGGAAGCCGCCGCAGGTACCGAGCAGCGGCACGCCCTGCTCGCGCGCGACCCTTATCGCCTTGAGGGCGCCGTCCATGCTGCGGTAGGGGCTGCCGGGCGCGATCAGGAGCCCCGCGTAGGAGGCAAGCTCGGCGTCGTCCGTCTCCGCCGCCCTCTCGCTGGCCAGCCACTCGAAGCGCAGCGGCGGTTGAACCGCGTGCTCGAGCGCCTGCTGTGTCGCCTTGTGCGTCGGCCGCTCGGCGCCGTAGTCACCGACCACGGCGATCGTTGATCTCGCCTTTCCGGCTGGGTCGCTCACGATCCGCTCCTCCCGTCCAGCTCTGTCGCGGGCACTTCTCTGCGGCAGTCACATGCTACGCCGCCGCTCAAACCAGGTTCTCCATCCGCTTCGCGAGCTCGCGCCGAGATGCGACCCTACGAGTAGCCTGGGCTCGTGAAAGAAGCCGGCTTACGACTCCATGTTCGAACGCTTGCGAGCACCGTCACGCCTGAAGCCGCCTTCACGGCTTTGTTTCGCGAGACGACGCCGAGCTTCTGGCTCGATTCGAGTTTGCTCGCCGAGGGCCTGTCGCGCTTCTCGTTCATGGGCGACGCGAGCGGCCCGCACGCCGAGTACGTCAGCTACCGCTTGCGCGACCGGAGAGTGGTGGCCAGAAGGCGCGAGGAAGTCATCGAGGAGCGGATCCCCTTTCTCGATTACCTGGAACGCGAGCTGGCACGACGAGCGGTCGTGAGCGACGAGCTGCCGTTCGATTTCAACCTCGGCTATGTCGGCTACCTCGGCTACGAGATGAAGGCCGACTGCGAAGCCCGGGCCGCGAATACCGCCTCGACGCCGGATGCGGCCTTCATTTTCTGCGATCGCATGCTTGCTTTCGATCACCGCGACGGGCTGATCTATCTGCTCGCTTTGAGCACCGAGGAAACCGAGCCCGCGGCGCTCGATTGGCTGGAGGCGACCGGCCAAGCGCTACAGGCTTTGGAGCTTCAGCCCGACGGTGCGGAGCCGCTTTCGACGCCGCCTAGCTCCCCTTCCTATCGCTACCGGCACGAGCTGCCCGAATACGAGCGCCTGGTAGAGCGCTGCCGAGTCGAGATCGAAGCCGGTGAGACCTATGAAGTCTGCTTGACGAACATGCTTTCCTTCGATGAAGAGATCGATCCCTTCGCCGNCTACCGCGCGCTTCGANCCANCTGCCCGGCCCCGTACTCGTCCTANCTTCAGTTTCCGGAGGTATGCGTTCTTAGCTCCTCGCCCGAGCGCTTCCTGCGCATCGATCGCGCACGCCAGGTCGAGTCGCGGCCGATCAAGGGAACGCGGCGGCGAGGATCGACGGCCCGCGAAGACCGCGCGCTCGCAGACGAGCTCGCCTCGAGCGAGAAGGATCGAGCCGAGAACATGATGATCGTCGATTTGATGCGCAACGACCTGAGCCGTGTTTGCGAGATCGGCAGCGTTCGCGTCGCGGAGCTGTTCGAGATCGAGAGCTATGCGACCGTGCACCAGATGGTGAGCACGATCAGCGGCGTGCTGAGGCCCGACGAGTCGAGCGTGGCATGTGTGCGCGCCGCCTTCCCGCCCGGCTCGATGACGGGCGCGCCGAAGCTACGCACGATGGAGATCATCGACCGCCTCGAGCGAGGGGCCCGCGGCGTCTACTCCGGCGTACTCGGTTACTTCGCGCTCAGCGGTAGCGCCGATCTCTCCGTCGTCATTCGCTCCATCGTCACGACCGATACGGCGACCACGATCGGCGTGGGTGGCGCCGTGACGGCACTCTCCGATCCAGCTGAGGAAGTCGAGGAGACGCTCGTCAAGGCACGCGGCTTGCTGGACGCGCTCAGTCACGCGGGCGGAAAGCGTTGAGTGCCGGCATGGCGAAATCCTCGATTCGAGCCGCTCTCGCCCTCGCCGCAATTGCATCTGCGATCGCCCTGGCCGGCGTCACCGCCGGCGCAACCGATCGACAGGCAACGGGTAATCGCACGACGCGGCACCTGATCGGCCACTCCGTTCAGGGGCGAGCTATCTACGCCTATCAGCGGGGCGATCCGTATGGCCCGACGGTGTTAATCGTCGGATCGATCCACGGCAACGAGCCCGGCGGAGTAGCCGTCGCGCGGCGCCTGCTGAAAGTGCCCACGCCCGAAGGCGTCGATCTCTGGGTCATCCTCAATCTCAACCCCGACGGTCGGGCGGCCGGAACGCGCGGGAACGCCCACGGCGTCGATCTCAACCGCAACTTCCCCTGGCGCTGGCGGCACCTGGGCGGGGCCTTCTACTCGGGTCGCCGCCGCTTGTCGGAGCCAGAATCGCGCGCCGCCTATCGCCTCATCGAGCGCCTGCGGCCGCGGCTGTCGATCTGGTTCCATCAGCCGCTCGCAGCGGTGAGCGTCACGACGCGCTCGCTAGCGCTCGAGCGCAGATTCGCCCGCCTGGCCGGGCTAGGGCTCGCGCAGCTACCGGCTTACCTGGGCAGCGCCACTTCCTGGGAGCGCCACGTCCTGCCGGAATCCGCGGCGTTCGTCGCCGAGCTCCCGGGTGGAGGGCTCAGCGACCGTAAGGTTGATCGCTATGTGCGCGCAGTGCTGACGGTCAGCAAGTACTGAGTGCGCCTGAGCGCCAATCGCTTCTCGAGCGAGCTTGACAGGCGCGTGATCGACTCTCTGCACAACCGGCGCAATTCCTCGCGTCTTTTCTCGATACCGTGCCCCGCCCCGTGGGTGGGTGGAGAGGTGGGCCCCGCCGGTTTTCGGAGCCGCGAAGTCGCTTCCCGCTTGCCGCGCTCTCGGCGGGGGCGGCGAACGCGGTGCCGCTAGAACTCCTGCTCGGTCGGGCGCACGAGCACCTCGTTCACGGCCATGCGCCGCGGCCGGGTGACTACATAGGCGATCGCATCGGCGATGTCTTCCGCCTCCAGCATCTCGACCCCGGCGTAGCGCTGTCTCGCCGCCTCGCGCACCCCTTCGCGGATGTGGTTCGACAGCTCGGTCTTGACGAACCCGGGCTCGACCAGCGACACGCGCACGTGCCGCTTGGCCAGCTCCATGCGCAGCGACTCGCTGAAGGCGCCCACCCCGAACTTGCTCAGGTTGTAGATACCGGAGCCGGCGTTGGCCTTGCGCCCTGCCACCGAGCTGATGTTGACGAGGTCGGCCAGCTTGCGCGGCTCGGCCTCCGCGGCGGTCAGCAGGTGCGGGAGCGCCGCGTATGTGCAGTAGAGGAGGCCCTTCACGTTGAGATCGACCGTGCGCTCCCACTCCTCCAGCGGCGCGTCCACCGCGGGTCCGAGCAGCATCACGCCGGCGTTGTTGACGAGGATGTCGAGCCGGCCCAGCTCCGCGACGGTTCGCTCGACGGCGGCGGTCGCCTGCTCGCGGTCGGTCACGTCGGCTTCGATCACGAGCGCCCGGCCGCCCTTGCCCGCGATCTCGGTAGCCAGCCGCTCGAGCCGGTTTTTGCGCCGGGCGGCGATCGCGACCGTGGCACCCCGGTCGGCCAGCAAGCGCGCCGTCGCTTCGCCGATACCGCTGCTCGCTCCCGTGACGAGCGCCACCGTGCCCTCGAGTCGTTCCGTCATTTTCGCCCCTCCCCCTAGAATCGCCTCCGCCTCAGCTGGTACCCATTATCGCGGCGATCTAGCTCGCCCGCTCAGTCCTTCTCATCGCCTTCGGCAAGAATCCGGTAGAGCGAGCGGCGGGCATCGGTAAGGAGCTTACGGGCCTCCTCGACCTGTGCGTCGCTTCCCGCCTGCATCACCTGCATGGCAGCGAGCCCTATCTGGCGAACCAGCGAGCCGAGCTCGAGCGCCTGCTCGCCGACGCCGCCCGCCATCGCCTCCCACGGGGGAGGCGCGTCTTTCCCGCGCTCCTCGAGCACGGCGCGACCCGAATCGGTCAGCTCGAGCAGGCGCTGGCCCTCGCTCTCCTGCGAGCGCACCAGCCCTTCGTCCTCGAGCTGCTGCAATGTCGGGTAGACCGAGCCGGGGCTNGGGCGCCAGACTCCCTCGCTTCGCTCTTTCACCTCTTGCATGATCTGGTAGCCGTTACGCGGCTGCTCGGCGAGGAGCAGCAGCGCGGCGGTTCGGATGTCTCCGCGGCGCGCCTTGCGACCTCGGTGCCTACCTCTGTGGCCGCCGCCGAACGGCGGGCCGGCGAAATGGTGCGCGTGCGCTTCCCTGTGCGACTCGTGCCGCCGGTGGTGGTGTCTCGGCCCGCGCGGGCCTTCCAAATGATCTTCGTGCATCAAACAACTCCTTCTTTCAGCGTTAGTATCATGGTGTATAACGATATATCGCGTTACGTCGCTTGTCAAACCCCGCGGGCGACCCCTCTCGGTGAGCGACGCAAGCTGCCTCTCGTGAACGGCTGGCCGGCTACGGCGCGCGCGAAAACGGCAACACCCCGCAAACCCCTAAGATTCCTGCGTGGCCGAACAGGACAGTAGTTCCGCCAAGAAGGCCTCAGCGCCGCGCCGCCGCAGCGCGAAGAGCGGTAAAGCCGCGCCGGCTTCTCACGGCGCCGACGCGACTCACGTTTGGGAGTACCGGTTGGATCCGCAGGGCGCGCTCGTGCAAGTCTCGCCCGCATGCGAGCGCTTGAGCGGCTACAGCCAAGACGAGTTCCTCGCCGACCCGAAGCTGATGGAGCGCATCGTTCACCCCGACGACAGACTGCGCTTCGAGCAGCACATCGCGCACTCGCACNCAGCCGGGCGGCTCCTCGAGGGNGAGATCGAGTTTCGCATCATCGCCCGAGACGGCGATGAGCACTGGATCGCGCGCACGTGCGCTGCGATGATCGACCCCGACGGCAGTTACGTGGGGCGCGCGGCTTGCAACATCGACGTCAGCCGCTACAAGCTGGCAGAAGAGGCGCTGCTTCGCCTGAACCGCGAGCTGATCGCAACCCGGGACTGCGCCCGCGCTACGTTGCGGGCGACCGACGAGCAAAGACTTCTCCGCGACGCCTGCCGTATCGTCTGCAACGCGGCCGGGTACCTGATGGCCTGGGTCGGCTCGGTCGAGCGCGACGAGGACAAGACCGTCCGGCCGGTCGCCTGGAGCGGCGTCGAAGATGGATACCTGGGCAGCGCGAACATNACCTGGGCCGACNACGAGCGTGGACGAGGTCCAACGGGAACGGCGGCTCGAACGGGCGAAACCGTCGTCCTGGACGACTTCGCCAGTGACCCGGCTGGGCAGCCGTGGCGCGCGCGCCTTCCAGCGCGGATACCGCTCGAGCATCGCAATCCCGTTGCGCGGGCCCGGTGGCGACGTATACGCCGTTCTCACCATCTACGCAGGCCAAGCTCACGCCTTTGCCAGGAGCACCACTCGGTTGCTCGAAGAGCTCGCCGAGGATCTGAGCCTCGGAATCGAATCTCTCCGCGTCCGTTCGAATCTCGATTCGGCCTAGCACCCCACGCCCGGCTCGGCGCGCTAGCTCGCGCGAGAGGAGCGAAGCGGGGGAAAGCCCACCTCGAGCTCNCCGCGCAGATGCTCGAGCGCGGGCGGTAGCGCAAGTCGCTCGCCCAGGTGCTCGATCACCTCATCGATAGCGAAGCCCGGCTCTATCGTCGCTATCTCGAAAAGAGCTCCGCTCGGCTCGCGAAAGTAGATCGAGCGGTACCAGTAGCGATCGATAACCGGCGTTGCGCTCATCCCGGCCGCGGTCAACGCCTTGTGCCAGCGCTCGCGCTCGTTCATCGGGCAAGCCCAGGCCGCGTGATGCACCGTCCCCGAGCCTTGAATCCCGGGCTGGACCGGCGCGCTGTCGTAGGCGAAGAGAGAGCCTCGGGCTTTCCCTCGCACCTCCCAAACCGCATCACTCCTGCGCTGGAAGGCAAGGGCCCGCTCCAGCAACTCCCGGCTGCGCTCGGGATCGCGCGCGTAAACGCGCACGGAATCGAATCCCTGCAATGCCAACTCTTCGGGGATGTCGGGTCGAGAAGCCGCCAGCGGCTCGTCCTCGCTCTCCGCGACGGCCAGCTCCAGCGCCAGGCCCTCGGGATCGTTGAAGCGCAGGTGCGCACCGCTGCGCTGGTACTCAACACCCTCGCTCCTCAGGCGCCGGGCCCAGAAGCCGAGCGCCTTCTCCGAGCCAATCCGCCAGCTGAGCCGGTGGATCATGCCGGCGCCGGCTCGCCCTACCTGCATGCCCGGGTACTCGTAAAAGGCCAGGGTGGCACCGGGCTCACCGCTCTCGGCGCCGTAGTAGAGCTGGAGGATGCTCGGAACGTCCTGGTTGACGCTCATTTTCACGAGCCTCAGCCCAAGTACTCGTACATAGAAGTCGAGGTTGCGTTGCGCGTCGCCGGTTATTGCGGTGACGTGGTGGATCCCCTCGAGCCTCATCCCGTTCCCTTCCAAGCGAAAAACGGCGCCGAATCTAGAAACAGTCGGCCTGTGCTGCTATTCCCGCCGAGATCGGAAGTCACTCAGATCGAGGGGTCTTCGCTCTCGCACCAGACGCCGTGGGTCGGCGTAAAGGCGAGCTCGTGGTGCGGTACGCCACCCTCGACCCGCCGCTCGAGCTCGTCGACCCGTGCGACCAGATCGGCCACCGCGTCTCCCAGCACATCCGGAAGCTGGTCGTGCTCAAGGTTGGGTGCCACGCGCTTGTGCCCGTTTCCCTTCGAGGTCACGATCTCGCCCGGTACGCCGACCACTACGGCGCAGCGCGGTACCGGCCTCACAACCACGGCGTTCGCTCCGACGCGGCTGTACTCGCCGACGGTGATCGCGCCGAGCACCTTGGCGCCCGCGCCGACCACGACTCCGTCGCCGAGCGTCGGGTGGCGCTTGCCCTTCTTGAGGCTCGTACCTCCGAGAGTCACGCCCTGATACAGAGTCACCTCGGCTCCCAGCTCGGCCGTCTCGCCGATCACGACGCCCATCCCGTGATCGATGAAGAGCCCGGGACCGATCGTGGCGGCCGGGTGAATCTCGACGCCGGTCAGCGCGCGCGCGAACTGGGAGATCCAGCGAGCCACGAGTTTGAGGCGCCAGCGCCAGAGCACGTGAGCAATCCTGTGCCACCAGACAGCCCATAGACCCGGATAGCAGAGAACGATCTCGAGCCAGTTGCGGGCAGCCGGATCGCGCTCCTTGACCGCTCGGATGTCGTGTCTCATCTTTCTCAGCACGCCAGCCACCTCCCTCAGTCGGCCAGGTCGTTGAACAGCGCCGTCGACAGGTAGCGCTCGCCGTTTGAAGGCACGATCACGACGATCAGCTTCCCCCTGCTTTCGGCGCGGCGAGCGACTTGTTCGGCGGCCCAGATCGCGGCGCCGGACGAGATCCCAACCAGCAGGCCCTCCTCGCGCGCGATCCGCCGAGCGCTGGCAAAGGCGTCTTCGTTCGCCACGCGCACGATCTCGTCGTAGATCTTGGTGTTCAGCACCTTCGGCACGAAGCCGGGTCCGATGCCCTGAAGAGCGTGCGGTCCCTTCTGCCCGCCCGAGAGCACCGCCGAGCCATCCGGCTCGACACCCACGCAGCGAGCATCCGGCTTGCGTTCCTTGATCACCTCGCCGACGCCCGTGATCGTCCCCCCGGTTCCGATTCCGGCGACGACAACGTCCACCTTCCCGTCGGTGTCGCGCCAGATCTCCTCGGCGGTCGTGCGCCGGTGGACCTCGGGATTGGCCGGGTTCTCGAACTGCTGTGGAACGAAGTAGTTCTCGTCGGCGGCCGCCATCTCTTCGGCTTTGCGGATTGCGCCGGGCATGCCCTCGCCGCCCGCGGTGAGCACGAGATCGGCACCGTAGGCGCGCAGCAGCATGCGCCTCTCCCTGCTCATCGTCTCGGGCATTACGAGCGTGCACTTGTAGCCGCGCGCGGCGCAGACGAGGGCCAGCGCAATGCCGGTATTNCCGCTCGTCGGCTCGAGGATGACCGTGTCCGGCCCGATCTTGCCCTCGCGCTCGGCGGCTTCGACCATCGCCAGGCCGATTCGATCCTTGACGCTGCCCCCGGGATTGGCGAACTCGAGCTTGGCGACTACGTTGCTGCCGCTCTCTTCGGAGATTCGGCGCAAGCGAACGAGCGGCGTGTTGCCGATCAGCTCGGAGACGTTATCGGCGATCTTCATCGCTCTCCTCCCGGGCACCCGTTCATCTACGCCGCCCTAGTCGCTTCACTTTCTAAAGTAGCTTTGCGAAGTGTACCAACGAAAGCGCAGATTTCAAACGCATTACCACGACAGTCGGCGTTTCCCCCCGGCCGCCGAATCCACTCCGAGCGGGCGCGACAGATAGAGCGCCCGTCCTAGTGCGCCGGGATCGTTACGAGCCCGGCTATGCCGATCGCGAAGAGAACGATCACGAAGAGTGAGTCGGCCCCGAGCCGGAGGTAACAACGCTTGGGCCGGAAGATGATGCCGACCGCGTAGACGGATGTGAGGCTAATCCCAAGGATCGCCAGCCAGCTGTTCTGGTTTCCGGCCGTAGTCAAGACCGCCTTTCCGGCAATCAGGTCGGCGACGAGGAAGAGGCAGACCTGAAAGGCGTTGCCGCCGAAGATGTCGCCCATGGCGAGCCCGTGATCGCCGAGACGTACGGCGCTGATTCCCGATGAGATCTCGGGAAGCGCGGTCGCCAGGGCAAGCACCGTGGCGCCGAAGATGACGCCGTTGATTCCGGCCCGGCCGGCGAGATCGCTGCCGGCAATCTGGAGGAAGACGCCGGCGATCAGCGTGACGACGCAGGCGGCCAGGAAGTAGAGCGCGACTCGCAAGGTGGAGGTGCCGGTGTGCGGCGTTGCAACCTTCGGATGGGGGACGCGCCGGTGCGGACGTCCCGGCCGGCTGCCCGGCGCGACCGCCTCCCAGGACGGCGATTTCCTGACGCGGTTGATGACGATGATGCCGCACAACCAGACGATGACGATGGCAATCGAGGCCGGGCTAACGGGCCCGAGCGTGACCGACGGCTTGAGCAACGCGCCCATCAGCACCGCAGAGACGACCAGGATGACGAGCAGTGCCTCGAGCACCGGAATGAGCGAGCCGACGAGGTAGGTGAGCGCATTTTTCCGGCCCGCGGTTATNTCGCAGACGATCAGCACCATCGTCTGAATGGCGATGCCGCCGATCAGGTTGCCGGCGGCCAGATCGAGGTGTCCTTGCAGGACGGCCGAGACCGTGATCGCGATCTCCGGGAGAGTGCCGGCGATCGAGAGCAGGACCATTCCGCCGATCGCGTCGCCGAGGCCGAAACGATTGTCGAGCGCGTCGGTGCTCTTGGCCAGGCTGGTACCGGCGACCCAGGTCGCGAGCGCCCCCGCCATGAAGACGAGGGCTAGAAGTGGCCAGGCGAGACTAGCCATGGAAAACGTGAGCGCGCGTTGCGGGCATCGGCCCGCCCATTCTCGGCGGCCGGGAAACCCGCGTCAAGCGAGAAGTGCTGCCTGTGACCGGCGCAGGCTAGGTATGCCGATTGAAGGAGAAGATGGCGCCGGCCAGGAGCGCGGTGCCAAGCAGGCCGACCAGCGCGACATCCTCGATCGTCGTGGTCGTGTGGCCGAAGACGGTCACGCCGATGATCGGATGGCTCGAGGCACGCATAGCGGCGGAGATCTCGTCGGCGAGAAAGATGCGGCGAATCGCGTCCACGCCGTAGGTGAGCGGGTTGAGCTTGGAGACGATCTCCATCCAGCGCGGAACGTTGTTGACCGGAAAGAAGACGCCGGCAAGGAATGTGAGCGGGAACACGACCATCTGAACCAACACTTGAAAGCTCTGCTGGGAGCGCATCCGCGAGCCAATCAGAAGACCGAACCCGGCCAGCGAGAAGGCCAGCACGAGCACGATCGGAATCAGCTCGAGAACGATTCTAAGCGACAGCGGAACGCCGAAGAGCGGCGCCAGCGCGAGCATCACCAGGGCTTGAAAGAGCGCGATCACCGAGGCGCCGAGCGCCTTGCCCAGCACGACGCCCGAGCGGTTGAGCGGCGAGACGAGCACCTCCTTGAGAAAGCCGATCTCACGGTCCCAGACGACCGAGAGGCCCGAGAAGATCGCATTGATGAAGACCGACATCGCGATGATGCCCGGGTACATGAACTTGACGAAATCGACACCCACCGCCAGCGCGCCGATCTGCCGTTTCAGCCCCTCGCTGAAAACGACCATGAAGATGATCGGCATCCCGAGCGAAGAGGCCAGGCGCGAGCGCTCGCGAGCGAAACGAAGCAGCTCGCGGTAGGCGATGACCCAGATCCCGCGCAGAGTCTGCCTCAAGTGGAGACCGACCTCCTCTGGGAACGGGCTGT
>JGI24145J26757_10000707_pt1 | contig 12071 bp, 5 predicted proteins | sample BarGraIncu01122A_FD_26757 | JGI IMG/M metagenome (IMG submission 26757) | reverse complement strand
TCACACAAACGGCCACTCTACGTGTGACTTCGTCAGCACGTGGCGCTTGGCTGCCTACCGGCACATCCGTTTGTGCTGAACCAAGTGGTATTGGACTTCAACGGGTGACGTTCGGCGGGGCAGCACCCGATTTAGCACAAAACTGTAATCAGTTTTTGTAAATCAGGGGCGGACCGAACGGCAGGACCCGAGGTACTAAATTGCTAGTTCGATGTTTTCAGCAATTTCTTGTTCAAAGTCATCGGATGGTTCGGTTGGATCGTAACCAACGGCGCCGGTTCCAACTGGAATCTTGCGACCGATGATAACATTTTCTTTCAAACCATGTAGTCGATCGATTCGTCCACTAATAGCTGCGTTAATCAAAACACGTGTAGTGTCTTGGAATGATGCAGCTGATAGGAAGCTATCAGACCAGATTGACACTTTGGTAATGCCAAGTAGCAACTGGGTGTAGCTGACTAGCTCTTTCTTATTAGCTGCAAGATCAGCGTTAGCTTCTACGACAGATGCCTTCGAAACGATATCACCGGAAACAAATGTACTATCACCTGGTTCTTCGATTTGAACACGACTAAACATCTGGCGTACGATAACCTCAAGATGTTTATCAGCCACGTCTTGACCCTGGGCTGAGTAGATACGAAGAACTTCATTGATGATGTATCGTTGCGTTGCTTCGGTACCCTTTAGGCGCATTAAGTCATGAAGATTTAACGAACCAGTCGTAAGTCGATCACCAGCTTCAACAGTATCACCAGCAGCGACGACCAATTGAGCAGTACCAGGTATTTCATAACGAACTGGTGAACTAGCGTTTGCAGCTACTACTAATGTTTCACCGACAACCTCGACAACTCCGTCAAATGGTGCAGTAAGTGGCTTTGATTCACTCTCACCTGTTGCAAGCACGTCACCTACCTTGATGTTACTGCCAGATTTTACAACTACAGTTCGGCCATCAAGTTCGATACGCTCAACATGTCCAGCTTCAGGTGTAACCTGAACGACATATTTTTTGCCATCTTCCCATACATCAACAAGTCCAGCAGCTTCAGTAATATAAGCTTGACCTTTTGGAGATCTAGCTTCGAATAACTCTTCAACGCGAGGCAAACCTTGGGTGATATCACCACCGGCTTCACCACCCTTATGGAAAGTCTTGAGCGTCAGCTGGGTTCCAGGCTCGCCAACAGATTGAGCAGCAATCACACCAACTGGCTGTGCTACATCAACTAGGCGACCGGTTGCCATATCAATACCATAACTCTTACGAGGAATACCACGTAGGTTTTTGGTAGATAGAACAGATTGAATCTTGACACTTGCAATATCTTTATCTGCTTCAATGGCAAGCGCAACTTCACGAGTTATAATCTTGTCAGCTTCAATATATCCAGGTACCTCTTCGGCAGTAAAGCGACCGATTAGCCTGCTACTAAAGCTAATCATTGTTAGATCAGATTCGCTTCGTAGGATTGCAAAACCTTCATCACTGTCATCAACATCCTCAACGGTAAATACGTCTTGAGAAACATCAACCAAACGCCTGGTTAGGTAACCAGCATCAGCAGTCTTTAAAGCAGTGTCAATTAGACCCTTACGTGCACCACGTGTGGCTACGAATTGCTCAAGTGAGCTAAGTCCGTCTTTATAGTTAGAACGAATCGCCAACTCGATTTCGCGGTTATTTGAATCCACCACGATACCAATCATAGCCGAAGCCCATTTAACGTTACTGATATCACCACGAGCACCAGAGTTGACCATGACACTGATACTTGTATCCATGTCTTTTAATTTAGCCTTTAGGAAATCAGCAATCTTTCGATCAACTGTGCGCCATGCGGCGATTGTCAAACTGTATCGTTCTTCCTCGGTAATTAAACCTTGATCAAACTGTTCGGCGATCAGAGCAGTCTTGGCATCACCTTCGGCGACAAACTCGCCGGTTTCATCAAATTGCACATAGTCATCTTTGCCAGTTGAAACAGCTGCAACTGTGGCGAAGCGGAATGCTAGACCTTTCATTCTATCGGCAGTTTGAGCGGTCGTATTGGCATCGTAATCGTTAAAGATTTTGGCTAATACTTTTTTCAACTGTTTTTTAGTCTGAACTGAGTTATCAAATGGAAAGTCTTCTGGCAAAATATCATTAAAGAAGACACGTCCAAGTGTAGTTTCGCGTATTTGACCACGGAAAAAGACTTTAATTGGGCTTTGTAAATGAAGGTGTCCACCATCATAGGCCATCTCGGCTTCATAAACAGAGCTATAAGCCTTAAGTACTTTTGTTTGAACACTTGGCTTTTCATAAGTTAGGTAATAGTTACCCAAGACTACATCCTGGCCAATACTTAGAACAGGAGCTCCATCAGCTGGCTTTAGAAGGTTATTTGTGGCACTCATCAACTCACGAGCTTCACGTTGTGCAGCGTCAGACAGTGGCAAGTGAACTGCCATTTGGTCACCATCGTAATCGGCGTTAAATCCGTTTGCTACAAGTGGATGAAGCTGAATAGCCTTACCATCAACCAAAACTGGCTGGAAAGCTTGGATCGATAAACGGTGAAGTGACGGAGCACGATTTAGTAGTACATATTTACCAGCGATAACAGCGTCAAGAGCATCCCAAACAAGAGTATCACCAGATTCAATTAGACGAGTTGCTGAACGAATGTTATATGCATGTTCGCCACGGATCAACCAGCTAATAATAAATGGCTTAAATAATTCTAATGCCATTTGCTTTGGTAGTCCGCACTCATTAATGTGAAGTTTTGGACCGACAACGATAACCGATCGTCCAGAATAATCTACACGTTTTCCAAGTAGGTTCTGACGGAAACGCCCCTGTTTACCCTTCAGCATATCGCTGATTGATTTAAGGCGACGTCGTCCACCAGTTGCATTGACTGCTCGGTTTCCCTTAGCGGCACTGTTGTCAATCAAGGCATCAACTGCCTCTTGAAGCATGCGCATTTCGTTACGGCAGATTACTTCAGGAGCATTAAGATTAATTAGCTTCTTGAGACGGTTATTGCGGTTAATAACACGACGATAAAGATCGTTTAGATCACTAGTGGCAAAACGGCCACCGGTTAGTTGCACCATTGGACGTAAGTCTGGGGGAATAACTGGTAAAACCGTAAGCGCAAGGCTACTTGGGTCAATTCCCGCGCTAGACATACCCTCAAGCATCTTTAGACGCTTTAGAAGTTTCTTTTCGCGTTGTCCTTTAGCGTTAGTGACTTCTTCTGATAGCTTGGCAATTAGCTTCGGCAAATCAATTTCATCTAACAGAACCTTCAAGGCTGCTCCACCCATACCAACTTTAACTAATTCTTCGTATTCTTCGGGGAGATTACGGAAATCAACTTCGTTTATCAACGCACATTTAACCAAGCTGTCGAGTTGAGCCTTCTTAACNTTATAGTTTTCGTCAAGTTCCTCAATTTCTCTTGATTGTTCAGTGGCTAGGGCTTTAATATCAGCATTTTCGACACCAGCTTCGCGTTCATAACGCATTTTAATAGCAATTCGGCCAGCTTCTGTCTCGGCTTCTAGGTCTGATAAGAATTGTTCGCGCTTTTCATCATTAACCGAAAGAACTACGTAGGTTGCGAAGTAAGCAATACGTTCAAGATTACGAACAGTGATACCTAGTAGCAAGCTCATAGCACTTGGTGTGCCACGCATAAACCAAATATGTGCGACTGGTGTTGCAAGTGTAATATGAGCCATACGTTCACGTCGGACAATTGATTTAGTGATTAGTTCACCATTTTTATCAACTGCAGCTTCGCGTGAACGGACGCCTTTAAGTTTGTTATCATGTGGGTTTACGTCTTTGACTGGTCCAAAGATACGCTCACAGAACAATCCGTCTCGCTCTGGTTTTTGTGTTCGATAGTTAATAGTTTCAGGTTTCGTAACCTCACCATTGCTCCACCTTAAAATATCTTCTGGACTTGCTACCGTCAGGCGGATAGCGTTAAAGTCAGCAATTCCGTTACTAGCAATTACTCGTGCCATTTTACGCATCCTCCTTAATTTCTTCGACAACNTTTTCATCTTCGATTATCATATCGTCTTCGATATTGTCNAAATCTTCAGCGACTGTTTCTTCTATACTTTCTAAAATTTCTTCAGGAATTATTTCATCTTCCGGAAGTGTACTAATTACTTGAGCGGCGTCAACAACTGCGTCCTCGGCTTCGTCGAGCAAATCAACGCGTAGTCCAAGACCTTGAAGTTCTTTAACTAAGACATTAAATGATTCTGGGAGTTTTGGACCAACAATTGGCTCGTTCTTGATGATTGATTCATAAGCCTTGGCACGTCCATAGACATCATCAGACTTAATCGTAATCATCTCTTGAAGAGTTGCGGCTGCACCATAAGCTTCAAGTGCCCACACTTCCATCTCTCCAAAGCGCTGACCACCATTTTGCGCCTTACCACCAAGTGGTTGCTGAGTAACCATAGTATATGGACCAGTTGATCGAGCGTGTATCTTGTCACTAACCATGTGATGCAATTTAATCATATGCATAACACCGACAGTCGTACGCTCTTCGAAAGCTTGGCCATTTTGACCATCATAGAGCTGGAATTTTCCATCAGTTGCATATCCAGCTTTTGCAAGCTGTTCACTGATAACATTGTTTGGCACACCGTTAAATGGTGGAGTCGCGACCTTGTATCCAAGCGCACGAGCTGCCATACCAAGATGAGTTTCAAACAATTGTCCAATATTCATACGTGACGGCACACCGAGAGGGTTCAAAACCACATCAATTGGCGTTCCATCTTCCATGTATGGCATGTCCTCGATAGGTAGAATCTTGGCTACAACACCTTTATTTCCGTGTCGTCCAGCCAATTTATCACCTACGATAATCTTACGAAGTTGAGCTACGAAAATCTGAATCTGCATCAAAACACCGGCTTTAAGTTCATGTCCGTTTTCACGACTGAAAATCTTTACACCGACAACTTTTCCACCACCTGAACTATTCATTCTAAGTGATGTATCGCGAACATCTTTAGCTTTTTCACCAAAGATTGCGCGTAGTAGACGCTCTTCGCTGGATAGTTCCTGCTCACCCTTTGGCGTAATTTTTCCTACCAATACGTCACCGTTTTTTAGCTCTGAACCAATTTGAACAATACCGTCTTCATCAAGATGTCGCAAAGATTCTTCGCTAACATTTGGAATATCACGAGTTACAATTTCGTTGCCGAGTTTAGTTTCGCGAACCTCAACGGTATAGTCTTTGATATTGATACTCGTAAGAGTGTCATCGCTAACCAAACGACTAGACAGAATCGTAGCATCATCCATGTTATAGCCACCCCATGGCATAAATGCGACCAGTAGGTCACGCCCAAGAGCTAACTCGCCGTCAGCAATAGAAGCACCTTCGATAAGAACGTCGCCGATTTTGACTTTTTGTCCACGAGTAACACGTACTTTTTGGTTGATAGAACGGTCATCATTGCTTTTTGCAAAGTGAATTAGTTCGTATTTTTTAACACCGTCTTTATATTTAACATGAATTTCATCAGCATCGGCACGAACGACTTCACCATCACCACTAGCCGTAATTAACTGACTGGTGTTTTTAGCAATATCAGCCTCAATACCAGTTCCAACAATTGGAGATTCTGGCTTTAAGAGTGGTACTGCTTGTTTTTGCATGGCAGAACCAGTCAACGATCGGTCAACACGGTTCTTTTCAATAAATGGAATTAACGCAGCTGATGATCCAAGTATTTGCTTGTGTGAAGCATCAACATAAGTCACATCATTAGCATCAACTTGTTCTGGCAAGATTCCGTTTCGAGCGCTTACACGTTCGTCAACAAATGAACCGTCGTCATTCAATTTAACACTAGCATCAGCGATAACTTCAACAATCTCTTGAGCCGCATCCATGTACACAACTTTTTTGGTAACTTTATGATCAACAACCTTCAGATAAGGAGTCTCTATAAATCCATATTCATTAATTCGTGCAAATGACGCCAAGTTAAGTACCAATCCAATGTTGGCACCTTCTGGAGTCTCAACAACACAGATACGTCCGTAGTGAGTTGGGTGTGCATCACGAACATCAAATCCAGCACGCTCTCGTGATAAACCACCAGGTCCCATTGAACTAAGACGACGTTTGTGTGAAAGTTCTGAAAGTGGGTTTGTTTCGTCCATCAACTGTGAAAGTTGTGAGCTAGCAAAGAATTCGCGAACTGCGGCAACTACTGGACGGGCATTAATTAGCTGTCCTGGAGTAACATTTTCAAGATCGCTCATACTCATACGATCCATGGCGTTTCGTTGCATGCGTAGCATACCAACGCGGAATTGACGGGCAACTAGTTCGCCGACCAATTTTACGCGGCGATTTGATAGTGAATCTATATCGTCTTCACGTTCTTGGGTATTATTCAATCGAATAATCTCACGAATGATTGCAATCAAGTCGCTTAATTGGAATACACGGTTTTCAGTTGTATTTGGAAGCTTAATTCCTAAACGCTGGTTTAGCTTGTAGCGACCAACACGACTATAATCAAATCGCTTGAAATCAAAGAACATACGTTCAATCATGCTGCGAGCATTATCAACTGTTGCAAGGTCACCAGGACGCAATCGACGGTAAACCTCAATAAGAGCTTCGTTTGAGCCGCGAGCTGAATCTTTTTCCAATGTTGCATCAATATACTTGACTTCACCTGTATCAATGTCTTCGAAAAGGCTCTTAATTTCAGATGTTTTACTATGACCAAGAGCACGAAGAAGTGTCGTAATTGGCAATTTACGACGACGATCGATTTTAACATAAATAACACCGTTAGATGCAGTTTCAATCTCTAGCCAAGCACCACGGCCAGGAATAAGTTTCGCACCATAAAAATTACGAGCTACGGCCTTATCAGCAGTAAAGAATACGCCGGCGCTGCGAATCAACTGCGAGACAATAACACGCTCTGTTCCATTTACAATAAACGTACCGCGATCAGTCATCCATGGGTAATCACCGAGGTAGATTTCCTGTTCTTTTACCTCACCGGTAACTTTATTTGTAAGTTCAACATTAGCATGCAAAGGCGCATCAAATGTTAGATTATTTTCTTTGGCGTCTTGTTCACTAGTCTTTGGATCTTGGAATTTATATTCCTTGAAACGAAGAGATAATTTCTGACCGGTATAGTCATCAATTGGATTTAGTTCTGAGAATATTTCACTCAAGCCAGTTTCGACAAACTCGCGCCAGCTATCTTTTTGATGAGCGATTAAGTTTGGTAGTTCTAGTGCTGTATCGCCCTCAGTAAAGAAGACACGCTTAGTGCTATTTGGCTTTGCTTTTGCCATAGGTGGTGTTTGCTCCTCGCAATAAATTGTATTTTTAGTTGGTTTTCGCCGTACGGCGANAGGGGTTCTTGGCGCCGAAGATTCCCTTAACTGCAGTTAGTTCCTACNCNTAATGCCACTTACGCAATAAGACACAAATAAACAGCAGNTACACTACTTCTTGATAGTTATTATGGGTCATTCCAACTTAATAGTCAAGACAAATATTACTTAATCTGCAGTNTNCCANAAGTTATGAAATTCTTCCTTAGAAGCCGCTGCCTGAAGCCGCTCCATCGCACTTTTTTCTAAATTTTGAGTGCGTTGCCAAGTGACTCCAAGGATGTTTGCGATATCCTTATATTTTATATTCAAGCATGATTGTAGTTCGGCTTTGGCTTGAGAGTAAGTTATCGTCGTCCCATCCCTTCGCTTTACTTCAAAATCACCATATTGCGATAAATCAATCTCAGTGCGCAAACCTAGAACAAGCATTCTCCGATTATCTAAATTTGCCTCTTTGATTATTCCATCCAACAACTCAGAATAATGTGGGGTACCGTTAACTTTCTCTATGTTTGGATCCAATTCTCCGTAAAAATCTGCCAGGGTCTGCTCATTGTCGTCATATGGTACTAGTTTAGCGTCAAGTGACGGAAGGCTGTACGATCCATTCCGCATGAGTAAGGAAATATCGTTAACCGACATACCAGTTGATTCAAATTTCTCTTCGTCGGTTGGATCGCGTCCAAGCAATTCTGCAAGCTCTTCAAGTTGTTTAAATACTTTGCAATATCTCTCATGCACTTGCATCGGCAACCTAATCAGCCTTGATTGGTAATTTATAGCCCTCATAATTCCCTGAAATATCCATTCGTGTGCGTAGGTAGAAAATTGAAATTTTTTAGATCGATCAAAACGATCAACCGCTTTAGATAAGCCGATAATACCTTCCTCTATTATGTCAACATCATCTATAGAGGGATTATTATGTGGTTTTGATACTGACAAAACAAGCCGTAAGTTAGTTAAGAATATAACTTGACGCGCCGCTACTAATTCTAAAACGATTTTTTCATCTACAGGCGTTAGATTATCTAAATCAATTCCACTTTCATAAAGTTCAACGCCGCAATCAATTTGTTTGAAATAGTCATCAGTTTCTTGCCGACTCAGCAGATTAAACATGCCAGCGGTATTCATTAATAATGTTTTTAGGTTTTCGCTATAGACGAACCTTTTACTACTTCTATGTTTTGCGATAGTTTGTAAAACATAGTCATGATCCGCAAATGTATCAACCATCTCTGTAATAATTTCAGAACGATGAGCAAGGTCAGTTTTTATCTCTGGATTTTTAGCAACATTTAATAACACCGGCATTTCAAGATTTGTTTGCAAGCTGTCATTATCTGGGGGAGTTAAATTACCACGAAGGCATTGTCTCCCAAGACTAATTAAATTCGAATGTCGTGAGTCAATTACTTGACTAACGATTTCTGGTTCTGGTTCAAAAATGAGGTCTGATGACCTCAGGATAAACTCACTCATACTACTTTTATTATAGCATATTTGTACAATAACGCAAAATTAATGTCAGGCCTTTGTAATTATTTCGTCGACCAAACCGTATGTCTTAGCTTCGACTGGATTCATCCAGTAGTCACGTTCCATATCTAATTTGATTTTTGAAAGTTTTTGTCCAGTATTTTTAGCAAATAATTCGGCTAGCATTTCCTTGACGGCAATTCCCTCTTTGAGGTCAATTTCCATATCAGTCACTTTACCTTTAGTACCATGACTAGGTTGATGAATCATAATTTTGCTATGAGGTAATGCAAATCGTTTTCCTTTGGCTCCGCTAGACAGCAAGAATGCCCCCATACTAGCCTGCAAGCCAATTCCAATGGTTTGAACATCAGGTTTAATGTATTGCATTGTATCGTAAATCGCCATACCATCGTAAACACTACCACCAGGACTATTAATGTAAAGCTTGATGTCCTTCTTGGGATCGGCATAGGCCAAATGTAATAACTGAGCGACAACGATGTTTGCTGTATGTTCGTCAACTTGCTCGCCTAAAAAGATGATTCGCTCATTAAGTAGTCGAGAATAAATATCAAAAGCACGTTCGCCGTCAAAGGTTTTTTCAATAACAGTTGGGACTAAATAATTCGAAGGTTTTGTCATATAACTATTATATAACAAAAAATGACATCACGGGTGGCGGTCGGCGGGGCAGCACCCGATTTACCACAAAACTGTAATCAGTTTTTGTAAATCAGGGGCGGACCGACCGACAGGACCCGCAGGTTTAAGCTATTGTTTTGTATTTAATTCGACTAATCGATCGACTGTTTTTTCTGTAAGTAGTCGACTAGCGATATCACGGCGTACTTCCGGTGTCTCAAACTGCTTTAAAGCTTCGGCATTTTTAGCATATTGTTTTTTATAACTATCTACATGGGCCTCTAGTTCGGCAGTTGATGCTTCAATCTTTTCAACCTTACTTAGTTCAGCCAACACTAGTCCAGCTTGAACGCGTTTTATGGCGACATCCTTAACTTCAGTTTCTAGCCATTTTTCTTTTGACTCAAAACCTTTATTTTCTAGATACTGTTCAATCGAAAGCCCTTGATACATCAAATTATTTATGAAATCTTTTTCAATTGATTTTGCTTGATCTCCAACTAAAATCTCAGGAACTGGGACTTTGCTAATTGCAACTAATTGTTTGACTAAATCATCTTTTAGTTTTTCACTAGCTTCACGCTCTTTTTGCGCAGTTAATTCGCACTTTATGTCAGTCTTTAGTTCGGCTAACGTTTTGAATGGACCAGATTTGGCGGCTAGAATATCATCAACTTCTGGCAAGACGACCTCTTTAATAGATTTTAAGGTTGTCGTAAAGGTTACCTTCGCGCCCTTTAGATCAGCAGATTGATAGTCGCTGGGGAAAGTTAGTTCAAGGTCAAATACTTCACCTGGTTTATGTCCAACAATTCCTTCTTCGAAACCTGGAATAAATTGATTTGAACCAAGTGTTAAATCATAATCGCTACCAGTGCCACCGTCAAAAGGAATACCATCTTTTTTACCAACAAAATCTATAACGGTTTCATCTCCGTCTTTAGCGGCTCGCTTGACGTCCTTCTTTTCAGAAAAACTCTTACGAATATTATCAATTGTTTCCATGATGTCTGAATCACTGATAACTACTTTTTCGGTCACAGCTTTTAACTTTTTATAATTTCCAAGTTTAATAACTGGCAAAATTTCGACTTCGGCTGTAAATTCTAATATTTCACCAGGTACAAATTTACTGACGGCAACCGCCGGACGATCTAGGGCCTGTAGTTTACTTTCTATGAATGCAGTAGCAACCGCTTTACTTATGGCGTTATCCAACGTCTGTTCTTGTAAAACACTTGGATCAATCGCCTTGGTGGCAACAGCGACAGGTGTTTTTCCCTTACGAAAACCCGGAACCTTAACGTCACGAGCCAACTTGGTAGTTGCTACTTGTTGCGCAATCGCTAATTCCTCGGCGTCGAGTGTTATTGTAATTTCAACTTTTGTGTCTGATGTATTTTTTATAGATGTTTTCATTATTTCTCCTTTAGAAAATCGATAATTTCGGTAAATCTTAGTTTATATTCTTCAGATTTAGCTATGTCCTTTAGGGTATATACACCGCTGCCAACTTCATCCTCGCCGATAAATAAAATGTATGGAATATCCTTTTTAATTGCAATTTTAATCTGACGATCAAGTTTGCGACCAGTTATATCAAGCTCAACATTTATATTTTTATTACGAAGCTCCCTCGCAAGTTTGGTCGCCTCGCGTGAAACATCGCCAAGGGCTGATATGTAAACCTGAGTAGTTGAGCGTAGCCTTGGTAACAGACCGTGCGTTCTTAAAAAATCTTCAACCGTCGTTCCACCTGGCGCCATTCCGACTGCCGAAATAGGCTCGGCGCCAAATAAACCAACTAGGCCATCGTAACGGCCTCCACCAAATAACGAACGACTATTTTCAGGGTTTGTATCAAACACCTCAAAAACCATACCAGTATAGTAATCAAGTCCTCTCATAAGAGTAATGTCAAATACTAGACTTTTAACCTCGTTGCGTTCAAGAAGAGTGAATAACTCTTGGACCTCACGAACCGCAGAACTATCTCTAATTTCCGCAGGTAAGTCAGCCATACTTGTAGCGCGGAGTAATTTTTCTATTTTGGGCAATCCAATTTCAGCCTGATCCCCAAAAACTTCATTAACTTGATCTGTGAAATCTTGCTCACTAATTTTGTTTTTGCGATCCAACAATTTAACCATGATCTGCGCTTGAATAGCATCTAGACCCAGATATTGAGCCATCATAAAATTTATTAATTTACGATTATTAATTTTAATGACATAATCTTCGGGACTAGCGCCAAATGACTTCATAACACTGTCTGCTAAGGTTATAACCTCGGCTTCGGCCGTCACTCCATCGTCTCCAAAAATATCAACGTTTAACTGCCAAAACTCACGTTCACGGCCACGCTGAGGTCTTTCGTAGCGCATAAAGTTAGCAATTGAATACAATCTAGCTGGGTAAGCCAACTCTTGACGACGGGCCGCCACCATACGACTAACGGTCGGAGTCATTTCGGGTCTAATCGCAACAGTTCGCCCGCCACGGTCGATAAAAGTATAAGTTT
>JGI24145J26757_10000705_pt1 | contig 12083 bp, 10 predicted proteins | sample BarGraIncu01122A_FD_26757 | JGI IMG/M metagenome (IMG submission 26757) | reverse complement strand
CTTTCTTCCCCAGTCATTGGTAACATACGCGATATAATCTCCGCCGGGACTAACCTTTACCTGCTGATAGATCTGTTCTTTTCTTGATTTCCTCACCGTATTTGCATCATCTGCAGGAAGGTTTTTATCACCCGAATACTCTTCGGAATAAAAGGCTTTCCATTCTTTCAGGAGCTCCCGGAGATTTTCACCGGTCACATAAAGGAAGCCATCGTTAACATTTTTGTAAATTTTGGTAAGGTAGATTATATTTGGAATGAGCGAGTTGCCGAATTTTTTCCCGATGAACCTCCAGAAAGACTGACCGGCATCTATTGCATCGTCATACTCGAGATGATTAATGTTTTTAAATTTACCTGATTTGAGTCCATCCTTTACCCTGTTTTCTGCCTCATAATCCCATCCTCCTCCTGCATACCGGACAAGTCCTTTAATGTACCAGTCGGGCATATAAATCAACGATGAACTTGATACTCTGTCTTTTACATCGGCATTATATAACATTTCATTTATTATCACTTCGGTAATTGAGGCCGCAATCTGGCGTTTAAAGGATTCATGGTCACCTTCATAATAAAGCATTACTTTATTTTTTATTATTCTGTTGAAGCCCCCGGTGTTATAACTGTCCTCATCAAAGGTGACAAGACCGATATTAGTTTGTTTATACTCAGAGTTTTTATTATAAATTATGAACATTATTCTCTTTTCCAGAGTGTAATCAAAAAAATTCTCAATTTCAGACAGTTTTTTCTTTGCATAGTCTGCAGTGAACTGAGCAAGGTCGCGACCATACTCATTGAAATAGCAGTCAAAATCGTCAAACCTGTAAAATTGCCAGTAGAAATCATAGTATTGAACTCTGTTTTTGCCAAAAGACATCTGGAGGCCATTATAAAATTGCCCTTTTGCGCTTAAACCGAAAACGCAAACTATAAGAATGATAATCAGCTTTTTAATATTTCTCTTTTCCAAGGCTCTCATCAAGTAACCGGTTCTCAAATTAGCAAATTTTGTTCCAAAGAATCCAGTCTTAGCAGCAAAACTAATGATAATCTGTTTTAAACTATCTAAAAATCTCAAACTTTATTATTTTTACACCACTTTACAGGATTCAATTTTTCCGGCCCGGTTTTTGTTTTAAACCATGCAACTAAATTCTTCCTGTAATTGTCATAGGAATGAATTTGATTTGCATTCATATATTTGTAAAAGATAATGTAATTCTTCAAACACTAAAATACCAGATTGATATGAAACGATTATTCTTTATTATTACTTTACTGATTTTCGGGATTAGTGCAAAATCGCAGGTTGCATCAACAAAAATGCAAGTTTCAGCTACTGAGCATGATTTTGGAACTTTTAAAGAAGAAGCCGGAAGGCAGACTTTTGATTTTATTNTTACAAACACAGGAACTGAACCNCTGGTTATACAGAATGTTGTNGCCTCATGCGGCTGTACAACACCTGAGTGGACCAAAGCACCCATACCGGCAGGAGCAAAAGGCAAGGTTACTGCGATATATGATCCAAAGGACAGACCGGGNCAATTCAATAAAACACTCTCAGTATANACGAATACCAAACCGGAAGTTTCAGTCCTTGTAATTAAGGGAGAAGTCATTCCGCATGAAAAGACCGTTGAAGAGCTGTTTACATTCGCGGTTGGTGCAGTAAGATTCGAAAGCAACCATATGGCTTTCACCAATGTCAAGAAAAACGAAAAGAAAATGAGAGTAATGCAGCTGATTAATACTTCAGCAGCACCCGTTAAAGTTGAATTTGATGCATTGCCTCCACATCTTACCCTGAAGTGTAATCCNGAAACCCTGAAACCAGGTCAAAAAGGAATGGTAGAAGGNACTTACGATGCAACAAAAAATGGTGGTTGGGGCAACGTAAGCGATATGATAAAAATTAAGCTGAATGGAGTTGTTCAGGAGAATTTGTNTTATTATGTNTCGGCAAACCTTGTAGAAGACTTTTCTTCTTTAACAAAGCAGGAACTGGATAACGCTCCTGTATTCAAAGTTGAATCCACTACTGTTGACCTTGGNAAAATAAAAGGATCTACCCAAAACGAAGTTGAGTTTAAATTTAAAAATGAAGGCAAAAGCGACCTCCTNNTCAGGTTTATCAGATCTACATGCGGTTGTACCGCTGTTCAGCAGGGAAACCAGGGGGTAGGAATTAANCCCGGAGATTCAAGCAGTATTAAAGCAGTGTTTAACTCTGGCAGCTATTCCGGNAAAGTTACNAAGGCGATCTATGTTTATACTAATGATCCAAAAAATTCGGAAGTTGTTCTTATGCTTAATGCCGATGTCGAACAACCACCTGTGGCTAAATAATTAATGGATAGGAAAAAAGAATTTAAAAGCTCTCTAAAGGTACATCAGGGGATTCCGCAGCCACCAAGTATTAATCCTGACGTTCTGACAACATCGGGACGTAAACGGCGTAAGAAATATTCCGCAGATGAATTTGTTTCCGGGATTTTATCAGGAAACAGGACCATTCTTAGTCAGGCTATTACATTAGTTGAAAGTTCGCTGCCTGAGCATTATGAAACAGCTCAGGCCATCATCGAGAAATGTCTTCCATTCAGCGACAGATCGGTCAGGATTGGAATAACAGGTGTTCCCGGTGCAGGCAAGAGNACATTCATCGAAACATTTGGATTACATATTACAGGAGAGGGCCATAAGCTTGCCGTGCTTACAATTGACCCAAGCAGCGAACAGACAAAAGGAAGCATCCTCGGAGACAAGACGAGGATGGAACAACTAAGCATCCATCCAAGAGCATTTATACGGCCTTCTCCTACAACAGGTACTCTCGGTGGGGTAGCCAGAAAAACCAGGGAGACTATTATACTTTGTGAGGCAGCAGGTTTTGATACAATACTGGTTGAAACAGTTGGTGTCGGACAATCCGAGACAACCGTCCACTCAATGGTAGATTTTTTTCTTCTTCTGATGCTTGCCGGTGCAGGCGATGAATTGCAGGGCATAAAGAGAGGGATAATGGAGATGGCAGACCTTATAGCCATCACAAAAGCTGATGGAGCAAATAAACTTTTTGCTGAGAATGCACGTGTCTCATTTCAGAATGCACTTCATCTCTTCCCCAAAAAATCATCGGGTTGGGTACCTCAGGTTCACACATGTTCCGCACTGACAAACACTGGTATAAAAGAGCTATGGGAAATAATTACAGAGTACCTGAATTTTGCCCGGAATTCAGGATATTTTGAGAAATTCCGAAAGGAACAGGCAGTTATAAGGATGCATGATACAGTTTTAGAATATCTTAATAACTCATTCTATAATAATAAGGAGGTAAAGACATTGCTCCCTGTGATTGAAAGACAATTAAATGAAGGAACAATAACTTCATTTAAGGCAGCTTTAATTTTACTCGACAAATATTTCAAAAGGCATACTGAATATTAATTGATATCTTTGCCAACTCAAACTAAAATTATTGAATTACTAATTCAAAACCAGTTTATATGAAAAAGATCATTTGTCTGATTATANGCGCAGTATTAATATCATGTTCTACAAAACCGCATTATACTGTTAAAGGGAAAATTACAGGTTCTGACAGTATTACTTTCTATCTTCAGAAAAGAGNAGCCGGCAAAATAGTTTCAATTGATTCGGCAGTGTCGAANAAAGGATCTTTTACCATGAAAGGCGGAGTAGTTGATCATCCCCAGATTATCCAGCTTNTNGCAGGCAATACAAGGAAAAGGACATCTTTCTACCTTGAGAATTCGGATATTATGGTAACAGGAAATCTTGATTCACTTTATAACGCTAAGATATCAGGATCTAAAACACAGGATGAGTATAAGTCTCTTATTGATTCAAATAAGCCTCTGAGCGATATTTATTCAAAGATCATCATTAAATATCAGGCTGCGAGTCAGTCGGGCGATGCTGCAAATGTTGCTATACTCCAAANAGAGGCCGATTCAGTCCAGACAGAGATGCTAAACCTTCATAAAAAATTTGTAAAGAGTCANCCTTCCTCATATGTCTCACCTTCAGAAATAATAAGNCTGAGTTATGATATGGAGGCTGACGAGATAGAGTCTCTGGTCAATGGATTAGATACATCTCTTGTTTCGTTACCCGANATAAAAAACCTTAAAGAAAGAGTTGCAGTTATGAAAACTGTTGCCGTTGGTCAGAAAGCGCCGGATTTTACCATGAATGATGTGAATGGAAGTCCGGTTACACTCTCATCAAAGATTGGTTCCAAATTATTGCTGATAGATTTCTGGGCAGCCTGGTGCAACCCCTGCCGTCAGGAAAACCCGAACGTCGTAAAAATTTATAATGAATATCATAAAAAAGGATTTGATATAATTGGTGTCTCGCTTGATAATTCAAAAGAAGCCTGGGTTAAGGCAATTGCCGATGACAAACTTACCTGGACACATGTGTCAGATCTTAAGCGCGGGGATAATGCTGCTGCAAAATTGTATTCCGTAAATTCAATTCCCTCGAATTTTCTTCTCGACGAAACCGGAAAAATAATCGCACGGAACCTGAGGGGTGAAGCGTTGTATAACAAGGTAAGTGAAGTTCTGGGAGGTAGGAAATAATGAGGATTGAGGAGTAAGGAGTGAGGGATGAGGAAGGACTACCTCACACCTCATGCCTCACACCTTTCTATTCCTCCTTCTTTATCTCTTCGAGTATAAATCCTGTCCCTCTTACGGTGCGGATATCTATATTTGTATCCTCCGTAACATATTTTCTTAAACGGCTGATAAACACATCCATGCTTCTTCCCAGAAAGTAATCATCCTCACCCCATATCTCTGTCAGAATATCTTCCCGGGCAAGTATTTTATTTTTGTTTATGATGAAGTATTTCAACAACTGAGCTTCTTTGAGTGTGAGCTTTTCTTTTGAATTTCCACAGATAAGCTCAAGAGTATTGTATTTCAGAACTGTTTTGGATACTTTGAACTCATCATTTGTTGATGAATAGGCCCGTTTAAGAATGTTATTAATACGCAATATCAGAACTTCAGGATCAAAGGGTTTGGTTATATAGTCATCTGCTCCGATTTTCAGCCCTCTTACAATATCTTCTTTGAGGCTCTTTGCAGTCAGAAAAATGACAGGAACATCGGGGTGAGCCTCCTTAACTTTTTCAGCCAGGGTGAATCCGTCCATTTCTGGCATCATCACATCAAATACACAGATATCGGGTTTATCCTGGTTAAAAAGATCCCAGGCTTCTTTCCCGTCGCGGCCAAGCTTTACATCAAAACCGCTTATCGATATATACTGAGTCAATATATTTCCAAAATCTCTGTCATCTTCAGCAACTAAAACTTTCATTTCCGGATATTTTATTTAATATGGTATTGTAATAGTAAAGATACAAACTATTCTGATTTAATTATTTGAGACGGATCTTACTCATAGCGGATTTTAGTAAATTTTATTTGTATAAGATTCTTTATGAGTTATTCGGCAGGATGACCGTGAATGTACTTCCTTTTCCGGGTCTGCTGCTTACAGTCACATCTCCGCCGTGGGCTTCAGCGATTTTCTTAACATAATAGAGGCCGAGACCCAATCCTTTGAATTTATGTATATTCCCTGTAGAGGCCCGGTAAAACTTATCAAAAATATGTTTCTGATCGATCTTATTAATTCCGATTCCATTATCAGATACTTTGATACACACNCTATTGTTCTCGGCGAAACCTTCAACATCAATCACAGGTTCTTTATCGGAATATTTCACCGCATTGGAAAGAAGATTGTTAAGAAGAGTCGTAAAATAAACAACGTCGAGATCGATTTTGGCTCCGCTGAAATTATATTTCTTATAGATTGAAGCGCTGTTACCACCTCCTGATTTGAAACTGTCGACTATATCGTTCATTACCTCCTCAATATCAACGGTTATTTTATCAAGCTGGAACTGGGTTCGCTCCCACATACTTATTTCAAGTATCATATTGATAAGCTGATTAAGATGGACACTTTGTTTCCCGATTAGTTTTGCAGTTTCAAGTATTTTGGCATCATCATTTCTGATCTGAGGCATTTCCAGAGTCTTTCCAGCCACCGTTATAGTTGATAACGGTGTTTTTAACTCATGTGTCATGTTATTTATAAAATCGGTCTTAAGGTTTGAAAGTCTCTGTTCTTCTGTAAGATTACGGAAGGTTATCATAAACATAATGCCAACAAGCAGTATGCTCAGAGTGCTCAGACCAAGTGATCCTGAGATCTCTTTAAACATCATTTTCCGCTGATTGGAAAAGTCGATGAAATAGTCAAAAACCAGCCTGTAATTGTTATCTTCCATTCCAAACCAGTTAACCAGTATTTTTGATCTTGAAATTTCAGTAACAGGTGGTCTTTTGCTTCTGTCGGGTGAAATTCTGTTAGCAAATTCCTGACTACGGTAGACAACAATTGTATCATTATTGATCATTTCCAGATTGTTAATCACAATGGAGTAATTGAAATTCTTTTCAAATCCCCTTCTTTCAAAATATAAGGAAAGCATAGAAGAGAGATCCTGTTCCTTATTTACCACAGTTGTGAAGTAATTCAGTACATCCTTTTTGCTGGCTGCAAGTTCTTTTTGATCTTTTGCCTCATGCAGCTCTTTAACAGCCTGTTCGGAATATTTACGCAGAAGAAACCTGACTGTATCAAATCCATCTGTTGTCATTCTCCTGCTGAAATAAGACAGCGCCTCCTTTGAATAGATGGTATATTCTAAGGCAAACATCTCATTTTTCTGTTTCCAGATCCCTAAGATGATAAATACCTGGACTGATATTAATATGAGGATGGATGAAACGCCAAGGATCAGTACGGTATTTTTAGTTTTCATTGTCTTTATTATGTTTTCTCAAAATTATTCAATTTATTGATATCCCGGAGTGGTTGGGGGAACATTAACCCAGCATTAACCCGGTGTTAACAAAATAGCATCTCTGCAGGGTCTATCTTTACATAGTCAAACTAAAAACGAGGCAGTCATGAAAAAGTACAGTTTATTTTTAATCATTTTAGTTCTCTCACTTGGCACTTCTTTTCAGCAGGTAGCCGCCCAGGAGAAGACAAAGGAAGAGCAGGAAAAGGATGCTAAGATCCAGCTGTCGATTGAGCAGCAGAAGAAAGCAATGGCAGAGCAAAAGAAAGCACAGGCCGAGGCAGAAGGTAACCTTGACAAGCAAAAATCAGAGGTAGATTATTCAGTAAAACAGGCAAATGAAGATCTGGTGAATGGTGATAGAGAGCGGGCAAAAATCTATTTGTCATTGCCGAGAGGTGACAGATCATTCAATTTTGATGAACCATTTTCTTCAGCAGCATTCGCCGGTCAGGATATGCATGACTGGTTTGATCATTCAATGGGAGATTCGGAGAGAACATCCTGGGATTTTTCAAAGACAGTTAAAGAAAACACCTTTACGAGAGATTACTCTTTTGATGTGGAGAAATCTTCAAAGTCAGTTGTTATGTCGGTTATGGGTGACTGCAAGAGCGGGGAAATCCGGATTAAAATTGTAATGCCAAACGGGAAAAACTATTCTGATATTCTGATTGATGAATCGGGTAACCTGAACTGGAGAAAATCTTTCACTATCAATGAAACAGAAAATCAGGACAAGACAGGCGATTGGAAATTTCAGATCTCATCAACAAAAGCAACAGGGTTTTTTAAGATCTCACTTCAGACATTTTAGTTTTCACTTCTGATAAAAGGGGACTGGTATAAGGGGCTGGTCCCCTTTTTCATTTACAGGGAATGCCATTTGTTTTAGATAATAGGTGTTTTAGAAATGAAGAGGAGAAGGGGAGAGGGGGAGAAGAGGAGAAACATTGCTTGTTTTTCCTTTGTGTACTTTGTGTCAACCCTTTGTGACCTTTGTGGTTAAAGGTTTTCAGCATTTATTCCTCCATCTATTTCTTACCGGAGATTTCAGTTTTTTCCCCTGCTGCTCTTCTCTGGCAGTTATTAAAAAAGGGATCCCAGTTCCTGTTCTGATAGAACTCCGATGTCTTTATGTTGAAGTATCCTAGGATATGGCAAGGAGATAGCGTATAGATCAGTTCATCATTATCTCCGAAGTAGGGATTCGTAATGGTCATCACCTCTTCTATATCGATATCCTTATTATTGGAAACACCTGTATATATTTCATAAATTACTTTAGGAATCGCTATAATTATAGTGTATGAGCCATAGTCTTTCCTCTGAAAAAAGAAGTAGGTTACTTCAATTGGTTCATTTGGATTAACTCTATCGGTGGAATGAGCCAGCTGACTTTCAAAGATAAACCCTTCATTCATAATGTTTTCAACGACCTCAAAATCTCTGGTATTATGGAGGAAGAAATAGCAGTCCTTGAAGTTTTTCAAAATTGATGCGAGTATCTCTCCTTTATTCTTCATCCGGCAGGAAGTCGATTTTCCGTTAATCTTATCCAAAAATAGCTTATATTATTTTATTTGCAACACATAAACCATTTGTTCTGTTATATGTTAATTTTGTAGCTGGTGATCACTTTTTTGTATAATGAAAAAAATATTCTTTTTTCTGATTACTGTTTTATTTATTTCCTGTGGAAGGAATGGCAGTGATCAGGGCAATAAAATAATTACAGTCAGTATCGCACCTTTCAAATATTTTGTTGAAGAGATTGCAGGGAATGACTTTACAGTGAATATAATGGTACCTGCTGGTGCTGATCCGCATACATACGAACCTTTCCCTGAACAAATCAATAAGTTAAGAAAATCAGCCGGCTATATAAGCAACGGCTTTCTGGGTTTTGAAATGAACTGGCTTGACCGTTTTTATGAGACAAACCCGACCATGAAGAAGTTGTCTTTAGGCGATGGGATCGATCCTCTCGCCTCAGAACATCACCATGAAGGAGGACATCTGGAAGGAGCAGATCCGCATTACTGGGTATCACCCCGATGCGCAATGGTAATAGCTTCCTCTGTTGAAAAATTTCTGGTTGTGATTAATCCATTACAAAAACAGAAATACGAAACAAATTATCAGCTTCTTATCTCAAAAATTCAGGAAATTGATACAAAAGCAAAAGACCTGTTTTCAAATACCCCAACAAAAGGTTTCATGATATACCATCCAAACCTGGCATATATAGCAAGAGACTATGGACTTGAAGAGATCGCAGTGGAATTCGAAGGCAAAGAGCCAACTCCCTTCAGAATGAAGGAGCTTATTGACAGGGCTAGGAAAGATAATCTGAAAACAATTTTTGTGCAGGTGGAATATGATACCAAAAATGCGAAAGCAATAGCGGGAGAGATCGGTGCGAAGATCATCCTGATCGATCCGCTTTCGGAAAACTGGCAAAAATCAACTATGGATATTATTAATGCTTTGCATACCAGTTTAGTTGAAAATTCAAAATAGTATGGGCTTATGGCATATTTATTCGAAATGCATTCTTTGTCAGCTTCTTATGGTGCAAATGTAGCTTTGCATGATGTGAATTTCAGAGTGAACGAGAATGATTTTATAGGTGTTATTGGTCCAAACGGAGGAGGAAAGACTACATTTCTCAGAGTGATACTGGGTTTGCTTAAACCGGCTGCAGGAGATTTGGTTTTCAACAAAGATCTTCTCGACGGCAACAAGATCGGTTATCTGCCACAGATGTCAACCGGTGACATTAATTACCCGGTAACTGTAAGAGATATTATTTTATCAGGACTAATGATAAGGAAGGGAATTATTTCCAGAATGTCAGCATCCGACAAGATAAAAGCAAATAAAGTCATTGAAGAACTTGGCCTGGTTGGAATGTCAAAATCCACGCTGAATGAATTGTCGGGGGGACAAATGCAAAGGGTATTTCTGGGACGGGCCATCATAGGAGACCCGAAGTTACTGCTGCTTGATGAACCAGGAAATTTTGTTGATACAACTTTTGAAAATGATTTTTATGAAAAGCTGAAAGACCTGAATGGCCGGATGGCAATACTGATGGTATCGCATGATGTCGGAACTATATCGTCCCATATTAAATCGTTTGCATGTATAAACAGAAGTCTTCACTATCATCCCTCAAATGAGATCACTAATGAAGACCTTCTTGCATACGGTTGTCCAATTCAGCTTGTAACACACGGGGATGTTCCTCATACAGTACTCAAATATCATAAATAGTGGAAACCAGCATTTTTCAGTACGGATTTATTATTAAGGGACTTCTCGGAGCCATCTTTGCAAGTATAACTGCCGGTTTGGCAGGGACATACGTGGTGTCAAAAAGAATGGTTTTCCTTAGCGGTGGAATAACACATGCATCATTTGGTGGTATAGGTATAGGTTATTTTCTGGGTATAAACCCTGTTTTTGGGGCTGCAGTTTTCGGAATCCTTTCAGCGCTTGGAGTTGAGTATCTTTCTGTTAAGCAGAAGATAAGAGAAGACTCAGCCATAGGGATATTATGGGCCTTTGGTATGGCTATCGGAATAATCTTCATTTACCTTACTCCAGGATATACTCCGAACCTTATGAGCTATCTGTTCGGAAGTATCCTCACTGTTTCGAACGCCGATATAATAGCTCTGGGAACAATGTCTGTTATTTTGATTCTTTACTTTGGGATATTCTACAGGACAATTCTCTATATATCTTTCGATGAAGTGTTTGCCCGGACCTACTCCTCATATGTTGACGTATTTAAATATATCACCACATCTCTGATAGCCCTGACAATTGTTCTGAATATCAGGATGGCAGGCGTGGTACTGGTTATCTCATTGCTGACAATCCCTCCTAACATTGCCATGTTATTCACAAGGGTCTATTTTAAGATTGTGATATGGTCGGTTCTGGCAGGATTTATTGGTACTGCGACAGGTTATGTTATTTCGTATTATGCAGGGATACCGGTTGGAGCAACAATTATTTTCACACTCGTAATAATCTGGGTAGCAGTAAAAGGTACCATACAATTAATAGGAGTTATATCAAAGATGAACAACTCTAGTCACTTTAGGCACTCCAAACTTTAGGAACTTATTAATAAATATTACGGAATTTTGAATCGTGTACATACTATATAAATCATAAATACAATGGATTACGATCTTATAATAATTGGAAGCGGCCCCGGAGGCTATGTTGCGGCTATAAGAGCATCGCAATTGAAAATGAAAGTAGCAGTGGTCGAAAGAGCAGAAATCGGTGGGATATGTCTTAACTGGGGATGTATACCGACTAAATCACTCCTGAAGAGCGCCCAGGTTTTTGAATATCTTACTCATGCATCTGATTACGGGATCACTGTCACAGGGGAGGTAAAACCTGATTTTACTGCTATGATTTCCAGGAGCAGAAATGTAGCCGGAGGAATGAGCAAGGGAGTGCAGTTCCTTTTCAAAAAGAACAACATTGAACATATAAAAGGGTTTGGCCGTCTCACAGGAAATAATAAGGCTGAGGTTGAAGTTGAAGTTGAGGCCCCTGATGGGACTAGCAAGAAATATTTCTCACGGAATGTTATTTTAGCTACCGGAGCCAGATCAAAGGAGTTGCCAAATCTGAAACAGGACGGGAAAAAGATAATCGGTTACCGTGAGGCAATGTCGCTCGATAAGCTTCCGGGTTCAATGGTAGTTGTAGGATCGGGGGCCATTGGCAGCGAATTCGCCAATTTTTATCAGTCTCTGGGGACTAATGTTACCCTGGTTGAGTTTTTACCACGAATTGTTCCGATTGAGGATGAAGAGGTCTCAAAACAGCTTGAAAGATCTTTCAAAAAGATCGGGATGAAGGTGATGACTGCTTCATCAGTTGAGTCAGTCGATACTTCAAAAGAGAAATGCAGGGTGACAATAAAGACACCAAAAGGGGAGGAGATAGTTGAGGCTGATATTGTATTATCGGCAGTTGGTATTACAACAAATCTTGAAGATATTGGTCTTGAGAAAGCCGGTGTTAAAATCGATAAAGGCAAGGTGATTGTTGATGATTATTATCTTACATCAGTTCCTGGTATTTATGCAATTGGTGATATTGTTCACGGACCTGCG
>JGI24145J26757_10000690_pt1 | contig 12249 bp, 12 predicted proteins | sample BarGraIncu01122A_FD_26757 | JGI IMG/M metagenome (IMG submission 26757) | reverse complement strand
CCGGGATTTTTTTTAATAACATCCAGTGCGCTAAGTCCAATCGACCCGGTCGATCCTAAAATTGTTATTTTCTTCATTTATCCAATCACGAATATTCGATAATAATAAACGAAAGGGGCTATGAAAATAAGGCTATCCATTCGATCAAGCAGACCGCCATGTCCTGGCAGGAGCGAGCTCGCATCCTTAAGACCATAATTTCTCTTGATTGCTGATTCGCAAAGATCTCCCAACTGTCCAATTATACTGCCTACAAAAGAAATAATCAAAATATGCACACACGATACATCACGGAAGAAAAAATAACTAAAGATCAGACTCCCTAATACACTTCCGGAAACAAGACCGATTGTCCCCTCTATTGTTTTACCGGGACTCACTAACACACTCAGTTTGTTTTTACCGAAATATTTTCCAACATACAATCCCGCAGTATCTCCTACTATCGAAATGATCAAGACAAGCAATATCCAGTAGACTCCATTCTCTAACAAGCGCAACAAAATAAAGTGAGAGGTCAATAACGGTATATACATTATGCCAAAAATTACTTTAGCAACCAACAATACGTCAAATGTTGATTCTTTAACCGACCAGAGAAATAAAATAAAAACACATAAAATACAAAAGGTCAGGACCGAAACTAAAAGTTGACTAGTACTAGCACCACCGAATAATACAACCGCAGGTATGACAATGGCAAAAATGTATATTTCAATTTTTTCTTTTAAAAATCCTTTACCAAAAACCATTCCGTTGTATTCCCAGACTCCACCAATGATAAATATAGTAATTATCGCAGATAAAATCTCAGCTGATGCGAATATAATTACGGCAAGCAGTACTGCGGCCAATATTATTCCGGTTAACCATCTTTTCACAAAGGAATTTAACATTATAATTTTTTGCTTTTCTTTATTTCAAATAATTAGACTATTAATCACTTACGCATTTTTTCTTTCAATTGTTCACTGGTGATACCAAAACGCCTTTCGCGTTTTTGGTAACTGGCAATTGCTTTAAGAATATCTTCTTTTTCAAAGTCAGGCCAAAGAACTGGTGTAAAGTAAAGCTCAGTATAGGCCAATTGCCAGAGCAAAAAGTTGCTGATACGATACTCGCCGCTGGTGCGAATTAACAGATCTGGATCAGGCATCTCACCAGTGTTGAGATACTTGCTAAATATTTCCTTATTTATCTCGCCAGAATTTATTTTTCCATTTTGGCTATCCTGGACTATTTTTTTTACTGCACCAATAATTTCATCCCGCCCGCCATAGCTCAAAGCTAAGTTTAAAATCATCTGATCATTATTTGCAGTAATTTCTTTTGCTGAAAGGAGCTTTTCCTGCACCGATGGCTTTAATTGATCAATTTCGCCGATAGTTGTGATCTTAATTCCCTGTTTATGCAGTTCCTTAGTTTCTTNTGTCAGATACTCTTCCAATAAGGACATCAACGCTTCAATTTCTTCAGTTGGCCGTCCCCAGTTTTCTATGGAAAAAGCAAAAAGNGTAAGATATTTTATTCCGATTTCCCGGCATGTCCGGACTGTTGTANGTACNGCCTGAGCCCCCTTTTTATGTCCTCTGATGCGGCCAATTGTATGCTTTTTAGCCCAACGTCCGTTACCATCCATAATAATTGCTATATGCNGGGGCAAATTTTCCCGATAAATTTTCGTCATAATCATTTGAACAAAATGAAACCTTCAATGCCAATGAGTTAAAAAACAAATGGGGAGCTTTTGACTCCCCATTTGCTATCCAAATGACAATTATTTTATATTTCCATAATTTCTTTTTCTTTTGCCGTTAAAATCTTATCTGTTTTTTCAATATGCCGGTCAAGTAACTTCTGNACTTCTTCTTGCGTANTGAAAAGTTCATCCTCTGTCATTTTATTATTCTTTTTCAGATCTTTCAACTCTTCATTGGCGTCTCTACGGGCATTGCGTAGTTTTACTTTCCCCTCTTCCGCCATTTTTTTAACTACTTTAACCAGTTCTTTTCTTCTCTCTTCCGTTAATTGTGGAATAGAAATGCGGATTACTTTTCCGTCGCTTGAAGGCGTTAAGCCTAAATCCGATTTTTGAATCGCTTTCTCAATAGAACCAAGTGCCGTAGCATCCCATGGAGCAATAACGATTAACCGGCTTTCCGGAACGGACAGTGTTGCTACTTGAGCAATAGGTGTAGGGGTGCCATAATAGTCAACTTTGATTCCATCGAGCAATGTAACCGAGGCCCGACCAGTTCTCACCCTGCTGAATGATTTATCCAGAGCAGATATCGTCTTTTCCATATCGTCTTTGAAATTTTTCAATATCAGTTCTTTCATATTATTCTCCTACGTAAGTTCCAATTTTTTTACCACAAATTACGCCTCTAATATTACCTTTTTTTTGCAAATTAAAAACAATAATGGGCAATGAATTATCGCGGCAAAGGGATATTGCAGTTGCATCCATTACTTTAAGGTTCTTCGTCAATATGTCGATATATTTAATCTTTTTGAACATAACTGCTTTTTTATTTTTTACTGGATCGCTGTCATATACTCCATCGACTTTAGTGGCTTTCATAATAACATCTGCCTTAATTTCCATGGCTCTAAGGGATGCAGCGGTATCCGTAGTAAAATACGGATTGCCTGTTCCGCCGGCAAATATAACAATTCTACCTTTTTCTAAATGACGGATTGCCTTACGCTGGATAAAGGGCTCAGCAATTTGATGCATCTCAATCGAAGACTGCACGCGGGTAGCTATACCATGCATCTCCAAAGCACTTTGCAAGGCGAGACTGTTGATAACTGTAGCTAACATTCCCATGTAATCAGCGGAAGTGCGATCCATACCTTTGGAACTGGCCTCTAAACCGCGAAATATATTACCGCCACCAACAACTATTCCAATCTGGACATTAAGATCAGCAAGCGATTTTATTTCGGTTGCTATATAATTAGCTACTTCGGGATCAACACCTGAAGATTGTTTGCCTAAAAGTGCCTCTCCGCTTAACTTCAGCAGAATCCTTTTATAAACGACTTTATTTTCGTCGCCCATTATTTTTTAATTTCCTCACCAAGTTGGAACCGTGCAAATCTGCGAATAATAATATTTTCACCAGTCTTGGCAATCATATTACTAACCAGGACTCCCACGGTTATGTCTGTATTTTTTATGAACTTCTGCTCAGTTAAACAAACATCTTCATAATATTTTTTTAGTTTTCCTTCAATTATCTTATCCCAAATTTTTTCCGGTTTGCCTTCTTCGCGCAATTGGCTTCTATAAATCTCTTTTTCCCTATTTAAGGCGTCTTCCGGGAGTTCATCAGGACGGACATAAAGCGGGTTTGAGGCGGCTATATGCATCGCGATATCTTTGCCCATTGCCTGATAATCATCTGTTTTAGCAACAAAATCTGTTTCGCAATTGATTTCAACTAGTACACCAATCTTGCCGCCCATATGAATATATGAAGAAACTGTGCCGTCTTTAGCCGCTTTGGATGATCTTTTTGTTGCCGCAGACAATCCTTTTTTTCTTAAAAAATCGATTGCCTGTTCAAAATCGCCTTCTACTGCCGCCAATGCTTCTTTGCAATCCATCATACCGGCGCCAGTTTTTACTCTCAACTCTTTAACCATTGCTGAAGATATTTCCAATTTACTTTACCTCCTAAAACATTTAAAATCGTACCAATTTATTTATGTGAGCTACCAGTATCGCCTGTATCAGTAGCATCATTTTCCATTTCCACACTTTCAGGGATATCCGTTTCGGCGGATTTGCTTTCTACAGTACTGTTGTCTTCCTTATTTGACTCCGCTGAAAGTTTCTCTTCAAAGCGTTTCTTTCCTTCTAAAACCGCGTCGGCAAATTTGGAGGCGAATAATTTTATTGCTCTTATTGCATCATCATTTCCTGGAATTATAAAATCAATATCATCGGGATCACAATTCGTATCAACGATCGCGACTAAAGGAACTCTTAATTTCTTAGCTTCTTTTACCGCAATGTGCTCCCGATTAGGATCGACAATAAATACTGCCGCCGGATGAGACTTCATGTTTTTGATTCCACCTAAAACGCTCTCCAGCTTTTCCATCTCTTTCTGCAATTGTGTTATTTCTTTCTTTGGAAATGCTTTAATAGAATCATCGGCAAACATTTTTGTCAGTGTGTTCAAGCGGTCAATACTCTTTTTAATAGTTATGAAATTAGTCAACATACCACCCAGCCAGCGATGATTAACATAAGGCATTCCGCAACGCCCAGCTTCTTCCTTGATAGCTTCCTGCGATTGTTTTTTAGTACCGACGAAAAGAATATCTTTGCCTTGACTTACTGTATCAACAACAAAATTATATGCTGATTGGAACATACCAACCGTTTGCTGTAGATCAATAATGTAAATGTTATTTCTCGCCCCAAAAATGTAAGGCTTCATCTTAGGATTCCATTTGTTTGTTTGATGCCCAAAATGGACACCGGCTTCCAGTAAAAGTTTCATTGAAATTACTGACATTTTTTCTCCTTTTTTGTTTTTTTTCCTCCACCCTTATCAACTTGCCCAGACACACTTATTAACTATAAGCAACATGCCGGCAATCCAAGGATGTGTGAAATTTTGCGGCAATTAACACATATAACCTAAATGATCAAGCTCAAATAACGGTTTTTAGACAATAAAATTATTATATTTGTTATTCTAATCATGTTGAATAATCGGCGTTGATTTTTACATAATCATAGGAAAGGTCCGATGTATAAACACTATATGATTTATCGCCACCTCCTAATCCAATTCGCACTTCGATTTTGTCTTTTTGAAATATCTCTTTTAATTTAGCCGGATTAATATTCACCGGAGAATCCTGAGAATACAACAGCATGTTTCCGATCGATAAGCTAACTCTTTCTTTTTCCAGAGGTATACCTGAAGAACCGAGGGCGGCGATTATTCTCCCCCAGTTGGGATCTTCACCAAAAAATGCCGTTTTTACCAAATTGGAATTAGCAATAGAATAGGCGGCGCGGCGAGCATCTGATCTGGACTTAGCTCCTTCTACAATAATCGAAATAAACTTTGTTGCTCCTTCTCCATCCTTCACAACTGCATGAGACAGTTCCATTAAAACGTCAGTTAGCATATCGCGAAAACGCTGTAAACGGGCTTGCGCCCTTTCCAATGGATTATTGCCGGCCAAGCCGTTAGCTAAAATGATTGCCGTGTCATTAGTGCTCATACAGCCATCAATGCTGATGGAGTTAAATGTTGCGTCAATTGCCTGATGAAATACGGTATTCAGGGCTTTAGAGTCAATCAACGCATCGGTCATCACATATGTAAGCAGCGTAGCCATGTTCGGTTCAATCATTCCGGCGCCTTTGGCTATGCCGCAAATTGTGATATCTTTTGCTCCTACTATTCCTTTACGTATTGCAATTTTAGGGTATTTATCAGTTGTCATTATCGCTGATTCAGCATCTTCAATGCCGAATTCGTTTAATCCTTTAACTAGTTTACTGATTCCTCCCTTGATTTTTTTGATGGGAAGCCTTTTCCCGATAACTCCTGTCGAACCCAATAACACAAGTTCATCCTTAATTTTCAATTGCCCGGAAACAGCCGCTGAAACTGCCAGTGCGTCCTGATAACCTTCTTTTCCTGTAGCTGCGTTGGCACAGCCGCTATTGGTTATGATCGCCTGTGCCATTCCCCTCTTAACACGTTCCGCATCTATCAATACAGGCGCTGCTTTGAAAACATTTTTAGTAAATACTGCCGCTACTTTAGCCGGAATTGTAGAATAAATTAAGGCGAGATCCTTTTGTTGCCCATCTTTAATTCCTGCAGAAATTCCATTTGCCAAAAAACCGGGTACGCTTATTTTGTTCGCGCTTTTATTTATCACCATGACGCTACTCCTCTTTGAATAACTTAAATACCGCAGCATTTTTTATATTTCTTGCCGCTACCACAAGGACAAGATTCATTACGCCCCACCTTACTGCTTGCACGCTTAGCTGTTTGCGCTTTCGGCGTATCTTCTCCCCGGCTTAATACATAATCTTGTTTTTGTTTCTGTCTAATTTCTTCCACTTCCTCTTCTCTTTGTATTTTTACCATACATAACTTTTCCAATGTATCCATTTTAATATGGTAGATCATTTCCATGAACATTTCATAACCCTCGCGTTGATATTCGCGCACGGGATCTTTTTGAGCATAGCCACGCAAACTGATACCTTCCCTCAGATGATCCATGGCCAGTAAATGCTCCTTCCAATGAGTATCAATGGCCTGGAGCATGATTACTTTCATCAAGTAATTCATCAGTTCTTGACCAAAGTCACTTTCCTTATCATGGAGAAGTTTTTTTACGTTTTGATCTATATGTTCGCGTATTGAATCAATGGATTGAAGTTCCGGCAAATTATTAATGCTTAGTTTTAGATTAAACTGTTTGAATATGGAATCATCAAGTCCTTTGAGATTCCATTCTTCAGGATGAGTTTTTTCACCGACAAATTCAATTAAAAGATCATCAATAATTTCTTCAATCATTTCTTTAATATCTGTCCATAAGTCCTCGCCGCGTAATACTTTTTTACGTTGCTCATATATTACTTTCCGCTGTTTATTCATTACATCATCATAATCCAGCAGATGTTTTCGTATATCAAAATTTTGCCCTTCCACGCGCTTTTGCGCATTTTCAATGGCACGGGAAATATATTTATGCTCAATAGGCTGATCTTCTTCAATACCGATTCTATCCATTATAGAAGATATTCTCTCTGCGCCGAAAATTCGTAATAAGTCATCTTCTAACGAAAGATAAAAACGGGAGGAACCATCATCACCCTGTCTGCCTGACCGGCCTCTTAATTGATTGTCTATACGGCGGCTTTCATGACGTTCTGTACCCAGAATATGCAAGCCTCCCAAATCGGCAACTTTATCTCCCAGCTTTATATCAGTTCCGCGGCCTGCCATATTGGTGGATATTGTAACCATGCCAGACTGCCCGGCCTGGGCTACTATCTCCGCTTCTCTTTCATGATTCTTGGCATTGAGAACATGGTGCTTGACGCCGGCGCGGGTAAGATAATTACTTAAAAGTTCTGATTTCTCGATGGAGATTGTTCCAATTAAAACCGGCCGCTTCACCTTATTTAAAGCTTTAACTTCTTCAATGACCGCCTTGATTTTTTCTTTCTCTGTTTTATAGATTAAATCGTTATTATCCTTGCGAATCATCGGCATATTTGTAGGTATGACCAAAACTTCAAGATTATATATTTTCTTGAATTCTGCGGCTTCTGTATCGGCTGTACCGGTCATGCCGGAGAGCTTTTTGTACATTCGAAAATAATTCTGGAATGTAATCGAGGCCAGCGTTTGATTTTCATTTTCAATTTTCACTTTTTCTTTTGCTTCCAGGGCCTGATGCAAACCATCACTATAACGTCTTCCGGGCATTACCCGTCCCGTAAATTCATCAACAATAATTACTTGTCCGTCTTTGACAAGGTAGTCCACATCGCGTTTGAACATAGTATGTGCTCGCAGCGCCTGATTCACATGATGTAATGTCTCTATGTTACACGGTTCATACAAGTTCTGGACATTCAATAATTCTTCCACACGTGCCACACCTTCTTCGGTTAAAACAACCGTGCGGCTTTTCTCATCAATTGAGTAATGTTGATCTTTGCTCAAACGCGGAATTAATTGGTTTATCTTATAATATTTATCCGTCGATTCTTCAGATTGTCCTGAAATGATCAGCGGCGTACGGGCTTCATCAATAAGAATACTATCAACTTCGTCGACAATTGCATAATTAAATTCTCTCTGAACATAATCATCCAAACTAAACTTCATATTGTCGCGCAAATAATCAAATCCAAACTCATTATTTGTACCGTAAGCAATATCGGCATGATATGCTTCTCTTCGCTCATCATCATCCATACCATGGACAATAACTCCAACACTCAATCCCAGGAAATTATAAATCGGCCCCATCCATTCAGCGTCTCTTTTTGCCAGATAATCGTTAACAGTAACAACATGACAGCCTTTACTATCTAGAGCATTGAGATAGAGAGGCATGGTTGCCGCCAGCGTCTTTCCTTCGCCAGTTTTCATTTCGGCAATTTTGCCTTCATGCAGAACAATGCCACCTAATACCTGAGCTTCAAACGGACGCATTAATAAGGTGCGCCGTGATGCTTCCCTGGCAACGGCAAAAGCTTCTGTCAGAATATCATCAAGAGTGAAACCGTTTAATAATTTTTCTTTGAAATAGGAAGTTTTGCTTCTTAATTCTGCGTCGCTCAAAGACATCATCGCTGGTTCATAATTATTTACTTCATCTAAAAGTATGGCCAAACGCTTCAATTCGCGGTCGTTCTTTGTTCCCACTATTTTTTTTAGTATTTTACCCAGCATTAATCACCTTAAAAAAAACCGGTAGAGTTACCGGTGGATTTAGTAGCTTCATCATTGATAATTAAAGTTCTCAACCATTCATTGGAACTTCTCGGTAAGATAAAATTTATAATTTTTAAAACCCTTTTCAGATATACCGTAGATTGAGTTTTCGTATTCCGACCAGATGATTAACGCAAATATCTCCTGGGATTGACGGGAATCTTGTTCAAATAAACGGCATAGTGAAGATGATACCCCGTGCTTCGACCCGTGTCACCCACGTAACCTAGTAAATCACCTCTCTTGATCCTGATACCTTGCTTTGTGGCAGTTTTGGATAAATGGCAATAACTGGTGATAATTCCATGACCGTGATCAATTTTAATCATATTGCCATCCTCAGCGTGATGAGCTACTTCAACTACAAAACCATCAGCCGGAGCAATGATTTCTTTGCCCATTCTTGTGGCAATATCGAGCCCTTTATGAAGTTCTACACCAGAACTGAAAGGCGATTCTCGTGAACCGAACTCTGAAGTAACCCACCCTTTGACCGGCCAAACGGAAGGGGTAGCAGCCAGAAGTGACTTTTGCTCACGCAAAAATTTCAAAAGCTCCGTGAAACTCTTTTCCCTGAGATTAGCATCTTCATTTAATTGACTGATGCTTTTGCGCATTCCAGAAATAAGATTTACCTGATCCTGATCAGGTAAATCTTTAATTTTTATCTGCGCATTATTGGAACCACCAATGCCCAGAAGCATTTTTTTATCCCGGGCTATTTGATAATTCGCCAGAATCCTTAATTTTTTATCAAATTGGTTAAACTCTTCCATTCTGTCAGCAAATTCGTCGATTTTTAAAGCTAGTTCTTGAAGTTGCTGAGATTGTTCCACTGTTTTTGTTCTGAGGCGCGCCAACTCAGCTTTATCCCGTTTAATGCTGGCATAATCATAAACCATATAAAGGGTTAAGAGAACCGCCAGAATAAAAACGATTAGCAAACCGCGAATTAAATTGCTGGAAAGAGAAAGCTTAGTTACTGCACTCTTACGCCGCGGAATAATCATTAACGTAAAGAAATTATTGGACATTCTTACCCTTTTTCCTTACAAATTTATATGCAGCCAGATAAATTTCGAACTTTATGAATTTTAATTATTATCATAATAATGATAAAAAAGTCAAGTACAACTAATTTTATGTTATTCCATCGTTTTTAGCTTCCGCGGATCAAATTTATAGTCTTCTAAATATATATCGACAGAATTATTAATAAAGATATGTAAAAGAAAACATTATTTATATTAGGTATTTATTATAACAATAAACACATAACATAACCACAATTTCATCCCCGATGTTTAAATAATTATATTGAAAACACATCAGGTTTCCATTACAAATGATATAAACTAAAATGGAAGAATTGAATTCATCAGTGAAGATAATAAAATCCTTTATCATTATAATTTATTTTACTGTTGCGCTGGTGCTGCTTTTACTAACGGCATGTGTATTTGTTCCTGCGGTATCTAAATTCGATATGAAAACATTCCTTGCGGCCTATGAAAACAAGATCAAAAAATCCACCCAAATACTTCTAATCATCGATAATGGTTCACTATTTTTTACTGAAAGAAAAGTTTACGCCTTAGAAAAAAAAGGTGATGACTGGAAAATGGCTTTTGAACCCTTCAACGCAGTAATCGGTAAAAACGGTTTTGCGACGGCAGGAGAAAAAAGAGAAGGTGATGGCAAAACCCCTTCAGGCATTTTCGCTCTGCAAATGACTTTTGGCTATGATGAGTCTATAAAAACTAACATGCCCTATCGCCAGGCTTTGGTTGATGATATCTGGGTTGATGATGTGAGTGCCGATGATTATAATCGCTGGGTAAAAAAACAGGAAACGCGCGCGGCATCTTACGAAAGAATGAGACGTGACGACAATCTTTACAAATACGGAATTGTCATCGAATATAATACCAGCCCTGTAATGAAAGGACATGGCAGCGCCATCTTCTTTCATGTCTGGCGTGGAGAAGATATAACAACTGAAGGGTGTGTAGCAGTCTCCGAACAGGCCATCGTTAAGATTCTGGCCTGGCTTGATCCACAAGCATTGCCTGTTATCATTATGGGGGTGAAAAACTAAACGTGAAGCTTACCTTGCTAAAATCAAGAATCGTATTTAGTTTATTTCTAATTATCGTTTTGTGTTTAATTCAATTTTCGATCAGTTCTTGTTCTAAAGATAAAACGCCGGAAGGCTTTGTCGATATACAAGAAGTAATTCCCGAAGTACTTTTAGATATACGATATTACGGCCCTCATAACTTTGTCGGGGAAAAGGTTGATGGCTACATGGCGCCGAAATGCTTGCTGACAAGACAAGCGGCTGAATCTCTGGCTAAAGTGCAAAAAGAACTGGAGCCCTCCTCGCTATCGCTGAAGATTTACGACTGCTATCGCCCGCAGCACGCAGTGGATCATTTTGTGCGCTGGGCCAAGGACATTGACAACTCCAAAACCAAAAAAGAGTTCTATCCNACTGTGGATAAAAGAAACCTTTTTAAAGATGGTTATATCGACAGCAAATCCGGCCACAGCCGCGGCAGCACTGTTGATCTGACCATTGTAGCCGTGCCTATTCCCAGGCAGCAGGACTATATCCCTGGACAAAAACTATCTGAATGTTACCTGCCCGCGGCAAAACGCTTTGGGGATAACAGTATCGATATGGGAACTGGTTTTGATTGTTTTCATGAACTATCGCATACGGCAAATACAAACATCGGCCATCAGCAAAAAATTAACAGACTTCTCCTTAAAACACTGATGGAAAAGCATGGTTTTAGAAATTATGATAAGGAGTGGTGGCACTACACACTAAAAAACGAACTTTATCTTGATACTTATTTTGATTTTGTGATTGAGTGAAAAATATGAATATTAGACTAACACCTTTTTTCAAGGCCTATGGTTTTTCGATAATCCTGATCATATCGATTATCATCGGATCGTTTTTAGGAATCATTTATAAAAAGGACGCTATTGTCTTCAAGCCGTTCGGAGATATTTTCCTGAATCTGCTCTTTACCGCGATTATACCACTTGTCTTCTTTTCCATTTCTTCTGCCGTTGCCGGTATGACCAACATCCGGCGTTTGGGAAAAATAATGTCGGCCATGATTCTCGTATTTGTTGTAACCGGCCTGATTGCTTCAGTTGTCATGGTAATCGGCGTTGTGCTTTATCCGCCGGCAGCCGGTGTAAGGATTGACCTGGGTGCCGCAGTAAACATCGAACAGCTCAAGGCTTCCGAACAAATCGTGAAGGCTTTTACGGTTCCTGATTTTGCCGATATCTTATCCAAAAAGAACATGCTGGCGCTCATCATTTTCTCGATCCTTCTTGGTTTGGCAACTTCGGCGTCAGGTGAACGCGGAAGCGTCAGGTGAACGCGGAAAGGTTTTTGCAAGCTTCCTTTCTTCAGCCAGCGAAGTTATGATGAAACTCATTTCTTTTATCATGTATTACGCGCCGATTGGGCTTTGCGCTTATTTTGCCTATCTTGTCGGAGTTTTTGGGCCGGAATTGCTGGGCGCTTATATGAGAGCTATGATCTTGTATTACCCGACAGCAATTTTGTATTTCTTTATCGCCTTTACCATCTATGCTTTTATTGCCGCCAAAGGAAAAGGAGTAAGCAGGTTCTGGCACAATATTATTCCGGCGTCGCTTATCGCCCTGGCTACCGGAAGCAGCATGGCGACGATTCCCGCCAATCTCG
>JGI24145J26757_10000674_pt1 | contig 12423 bp, 9 predicted proteins | sample BarGraIncu01122A_FD_26757 | JGI IMG/M metagenome (IMG submission 26757) | reverse complement strand
CCGTTCAAAATATTTTACAGCCAATGTAAATGTTTACCGTACCGAATGGATGGATAAAACTCTTGTTCGCGCAATTAACCCTGGTACACAAGCAAGTTTGGTTGCCAATTTACAAGGATTGAATTCACTTCATCAAGGTATTGAACTTGATTTTGTAGCAAAACCCGTAAAGAATTTAGAAATTAGGGGAATGGCTTCACTGGGTGATTATACCTGGCAAAACAATGCAACCGGTTATCTTTACGACTCTCAGGGACAACCGGTAGATGTTCAAGGAAACGTAGTACCAATGTTAAGTGCCCAACAAGGAAGTGTAAATGTAAATTTGAAAGGAATTAAAGATGGTAACTCTGCACAGACCACGGCAGCTTTAGGTTTTGACTATCAGATTCTGAAAGGTTTCCGTATTGGGTTGGAATCAAATTACTTTGGCAGAAACTATTCTTATTTCAGCATTTCATCCGTTGGAACAAGTTTAGCAGCAGCAAATTTTTCTCAACCATGGATGATACCAGATGCTGTAACAGTTGATTTTAATGCTAGCTATCGTTTCAAAATCGGTACGTATGATGCAACATTTACAGGAAATATTTTCAACTTACTGGATCAGGAATATATAACCGATGCTACTGACGGAGCTGACCATACATGGAAAACTGCACAAGTATTTTATGGTTTCGGACGTACATGGTCAACGACTTTAAAAATCAGATTCTAATTAATTATTCATACTAAAATAATAGAACAATGAAAAAGATATATTATATAGTAAGTTTGGTTGTCCTGGCCTTATTTACTTCATGCGATTATAATGCAAAGAACTTTCCGGGATTTGACCAGGGAGCAATTCCATCAAATGTTGCGACTTACAAATACACTTTAACTGATGCTGACTATGCAACGATTGCAACTGCAATCAAAAAACCTGTCAACGATTCAATCACATTATTAAAAGCACAATTAAAAAGTGCAAGTAAATCTGATTCAGTAAAGATTAATGCAAATATCACAAAATTGAATTTGAAATTAACGACAGACTCTGTCTACATTAAAGCTACGTATATAGCAAATAATAAATTCTTTAATTCCAGACTACTTTCTAATGACTATATACCGTATTTTTTAAATGTAAATTATCCATATACTGATAATGGGTCAACATTTATGGCCACTTTTAACGATGTTGATGAAGGTGATACGATTTCCATTGCAGCTGCAAACAGATTTACTTTGTCGGCTACAGATTATCTGTCTATGGGTACAGGAGTTAATCAACCAGGTCAATATAAAAACATATCATCAGTTATGCCTGTAATGACTTATTTGAATCAATTTTTAAAAATTAAATGTGCTTATGCACAAACTAATGATGTTAAAGTCGTTAGTTACTTATATTATGATTCTAATAAACTATCAAAAAAGCAATACCGTATATTGAAGTTTGATGGTCAAAATTGGGTTGGAACAAGTGGTCAATTTTTAAATAATGGTCAAAAATGGGTATTTGATCCAACTTTAAATGTAACCATGAAAAAAGGTTTGAATGCGACCGATGATTATATGTTGGTAGTAAATTATGTAAAAGCAAACCAGGCTGTAGCAACCCCATCTTTACTTGGGTATTATGGTACCACTCTTGAATATGAATATTATTATGGCTTTTTGGCTTATTACGGAGAAATATCATACTTAGAGGCAGATAGAAAGAACGATCCTGATTTTGTTAAACTTACTACTGCTGATGCTAAAGCTGCTTATTTCACACAAAGGACACAAGAAGGTTTAGCTATCTATTTAGGTCTGAAATTTCCTGATGCTCAACCTAAGGTAGGTGGTATTGATTTGCATTGTAATGTAACAGTGACGCTTTATGATGGAACAGCCAGTATCTATAAATATAATTACCAACGGATTGATAATGGCAATCTGAAATGGAAATATATTGATCGTGCTAAACAATAATAATTAATCGTCTTTTAAAAACTGTCATCGATAACCGATGGCAGTTTTTTTTTTGTTTATTGGTTAATTAGTTGATTGGTTAATTGAGTTGATTAAGTTGATTGAGTATTTTAGTAGAATGGAATCTGGTAGAGAAATGTTTAGACAGGTCATATTTCATATTATATAACCTTTTCCATATGTTATTCAAAAGGTAAGGGTTTATTCATTGCATTGATTCTTCCTGCTTAAGATTGGTATACAATTGCCTGTAATATAAAAACGAAGCTAATTGCTGACGGTATTAACCACAAAAACAAATCAATCTGTCTACAAAGGTAATTTCCAATCTAACCAATCAACTTAATCAACCAATCAACTTAATCAACTTAATCAACCAATCAACTTAATCAACTTAATCAACTTAATCAACTTAATCAACTTAATCAACCAGTCAACTAATATAAACGCAACAGAGGCTATCCGGAATCCCGGATAGCCTCTGCAGTATAAATCAAATTATCAATGATTACATGGCATCAATTTCCTTTTTAATGGCATCAAATTCAGCATTCATTTGCATACGGTAATACAATGTCTTTAGTGTTTTCTTGTATTCCACTTCTTTTGGATTTACTTCCGAAGCTTTCTTAAAGAATGGCAGAGATTGTTTGAATAAATCTTCCGCCTTTTTAGCTTCAGCATTATAAAGCTTCATATCTTTAATTTTAGAACTTGCTTCCAGTATCTTTACAGCTTTGTTGTAATAGATACGGCCAATTCCGGCATATGATTCAGCCTGGGTAGGATCCAACTCAATGGCTTTATCGAACGCTGTACGGGCATCATCGTAATTTCCAAGGGATTCTTCCAGGTTGCCTTTTACGTAGCGGTATTGGGCTAAATTAGGCTCCTTTTCAATTGCTTTGTCAAGATACAACAATGCTTCTTTCACTTTGCCTGAATAAATGTAATAGTTGATCAGGTTTTGTAAAAACCATGCATCTTTCGGGAATTTTTCTAATCCTTCTTTTAAAGTAATTACGAAATTTGCAGTATCTTTTTTTGCATTATATTCTTCATAAAGTGACTGATAGACAGATTTTGTTTCGTAATTCTTGTCTTTCAGGGTTTGATACAGGCCAATCGCTTTGTCATGTTGTTTTGCATTCGAAGCAGAAGCAGCAGTATAAAAAGCAATCATGTAATACGTCGAATCCATCTTGATTTCGTTATTCATGACAGGCAATTTTGGAATATCCAAAAATGCTTCAAATGTTTTCACTGCACCATCGTAGTTCTTTTTTTCAAATTGAAAAGCACCATAGGCAATTAAGTTTTGTTGAATCGAATAATAATCTTTCAATAAAGGTTTAATGTCTTTTGAATAACGTGGTTTCACCTTTCCTTTTGCATCAGGCAATTGATCTAACTTAAGAGCTTCAAGGAAATAATTGTATGATTCCAAAATAGCAGTTCCCTTGGCGATTGTATCGAATGGTTGTTTCAACAATGCTTTCTGATAGAGAGCATCATTTTGTTTATTACCAATCAAACCGGCAACATACCATGTTTCAGCTAGATTTTTAGTAGTCGAATCGTTTAGAGCTAATTTAATTGCTTCGCGTGCGCCGGTAAAATCCGGATTTTCCATTAAAGCCTTATTCTTTGCTTTTGATACATTTGATTTCTGAGCAAAAGAAAGGGTAAAGCTTATCACTAAAAATAGGGATAAAATAATTTTTTTCATGACGTGTAATAGTTTTTATATTTATAATTAGGCGAAAGAACTGACATCATGGCATCAGTTCTTTCTGTTGATAATTAATCTTCTGTTTCTTCGTCTTCAATTTCTTCTTCTGTATCAGCTTCATCATCCAAAAGATCTTCATCTTCTTCTATGATTACCTCTTTTTTTACAGGAGCATCTGTTGTTTTTTCATGACTCAGGTCTTCAACCATTTCTGCGATAACTTCATCTTCAACAGCTTCTGACATTACTTTACAAACTGAAGCAATTTCGTCATTCCGTTTTTCCAGATTGATTAAGCGAACTCCCTGAGTAGCACGACCCATTACCCTGAAATCGGCACATTTCAAACGAATGGTGATACCCGATTTATTGATAATCATAAGGTCACTTTCATCCGTAACATTTTTGATGGCTACCAGCTTACCGGTTTTATCAGTGATATTAATGGTTTTCACACCTTTTCCACCACGATTCGTTACACGATAAACAGCTTCTCCGTTTTCGTCGTCCAGTAATGTACGTTTACCATAACCTTGTTGCGAAACCACCATGATGTTTTCATTGTCTTCTTTGTTTACACAAATCATACCAATTACTTCATCCTGACCATCATCGTCCAGTGTCATTCCTCTTACTCCTGTAGCTGTACGGCCCATTTGACGTACCTTTGACTCATGAAAACGAATAGCACGACCATTGCGGTTTGCCATCAATACATCCGAGTTACCATCGGTTAAACGAACCTGGATTACCTGGTCATCTTCACGGATAGTGATGGCATTTACACCATTTAGACGTGGACGGGAATATGCTTCCAACGAAGTTTTCTTAATCACACCATTTTTAGTTCCAAAGATCAGATAATGTGAGTTGATATATTCGGCATCATTCAGACCTTTCACACGAATAAATGCATTCACTTTGTCATCACCATCAATGTTAAGCATATTTTGAATGGCACGGCCTTTTGATATTTTACTTCCTTCCGGAATATCATATACTTTCAACCAATAACATTTTCCTTTTGTAGTGAAGAACAACATGGTGTTGTGCATCGACGCAGGATATATGTATTCGATAAAGTCTTCGTCACGTGAGTCACTGCCCTTCGATCCTACTCCACCACGGTTTTGTGATCTGAATTCACTTAAGGCAGTACGTTTAATATAGCCCAGATGCGAAATGGTAATAATCATTTCATCATCTGAATAGAAATCTTCCGGATTGAATTCTTCGGAAGAATATACAATCTGAGTACGGCGTGCATCACCATATTTAACTTTCACTTCCAGTAGTTCGTCTTTGATAATCTGCATGCGAAGTTCTACTTTTTCAAGAATTTCTTTCAAGCGTCCAATCAAAGCCATTACTTCTTCATACTCTGCACGAAGTTTGTCTTGTTCCAGTCCGGTAAGTTGACGCAAACGCATTTCAACAATAGCCCTCGACTGTATGTCCGATAAACCGAAACGTTCCATTAAGCGGGTACGGGCTTCTTCGGGTGTTTTAGAATCACGTATAATCTGAATGGCTTCGTCCAGGTTATCCAGGATAATCATAAAACCTTCCAACAGATGAGCACGTTTTTCGGCTTCACCCAATTCAAAGCGGGTACGACGAATTACTACCTCATGGCGGTGTTCTACAAAATAGTGAATCAAATCCTTTACATTCAACATTCGTGGACGTCCATGTACCAACGCAATGTTATTTACACTGAACGACGATTGAAGTGCAGTATATTTAAATAATTTATTCAATACCACACTCGAATTGGCATCCCGTTTAATATCCACAACGATACGCATACCTTCACGGTCGGACTCATCATTGATGTGGGCTATCCCTTCAACCTTTTTATCTTCCACTAAAGCCACAATAGCTTTGATCAGTTCAACTTTATTAACCTGGTAAGGTATTTCATTAATAATGATCTTTTCACGTCCCTGACCGTCTGTTTCGATCTCGACTTTTGAACGGACTACGATTCTTCCACGTCCGGTTTCTAATGCTTCCTTAACTCCGGCATACCCGTAAATAATACCACCGGTTGGAAAATCGGGTGCTTTGATATATTTCAATATCTCCGACATTTCAATATTGTTATCATCGATATAGGCAATGGTTGCATCCACCACTTCACTTAAGTTGTGAGGGGCCATATTGGTAGCCATTCCTACAGCAATACCCGAAGAACCGTTTACAAGTAAATTAGGAATACGACTTGGCAAAACGGTTGGCTCTTTCAGCGTATCATCAAAGTTCAGTTGAAAATCAACGGTATCCTTGTTAATATCTACCAACATATCTTCTGACAACTTGCGTAACCGGGCTTCCGTATAACGCATGGCAGCAGGGCTGTCACCATCAATGGAACCAAAGTTACCCTGTCCATCCACCAACGGATAACGCATTGACCAGTGTTGGGCCATACGAACCAATGTGCCATATATAGAGGAATCACCATGCGGGTGATATTTACCCATTACTTCACCAACAATTCTGGCAGATTTCTTATAGGGCTTATCGGAATTATTTCCCAATTCGTTCATTCCAAACAATACCCTGCGGTGTACCGGCTTAAAACCGTCACGCACATCTGGTAATGCACGTGAAACAATCACCGACATGGAATAATCGATATACGAGGATTTCATTTCCTCGTCAATGTTTACCTTAATAATTCTGTCTTGATCAATCATCTATTTCTATTTTTGTTTTAATCTAAAAAATCGCACTAAAGTACTGCTTTTTCTTCGATTAGGCAAGGATAATGGCAAATAATTACGAACAATAAGTAAGCTTATTCTTCGTACAATAAATCGTTAAAACAACCGTATTTATGAAGTTTTAATATTCTGATGTAAATTGAAAACCTATTCCAATTCACCACCCGCTAAAAAATATCCGTCTAACAGATTATTTTCAGGAAACAGACCATCAAATATACCATATACCGACGAACCGGATCCTGACATGGAAGCATATACGGCTCCCATTTCATATAAATCATTCTTAATCTTTTTTATTTCCGGATAACGTGCAAAGACTGAACTTTCAAAATCATTTACAATCAAATCTTTCCATTCATTCATTGGCCTTTTAATCAGTTCAATCAGCGAAGTTATAGGCGTTTCAGGTACTACACCTGAATAAGCCTCAGGAGTAGACACGTGGATTTCGGGCTTTACCAACAATAAATACTTTCCTTTCAACGATAACTTAATGGGTGTGAACACATTCCCTATGCCTGTTGCGAATACCGGTTTATTCTTTATAAAAACAGGACAATCGGCACCCAGCATGGCTGCATATTTCTCGAGTTTCCGAGGTGTAATTTTCAATTCGAACATGTTATTCAATGTTTTCAGCATAAAGGCAGCATCCGAAGATCCTCCTCCCAGTCCTGCTCCAAAGGGTATTTGCTTAATCAACGAAATATCAACCGGAGAAAACTGATATTCCGAACGAAGCAACCTATACGCCCTGACTATTAAATTATCCTCCGGATCACCACCCAGTTCAATGCCTGAGGAGGAAAAACTATAATCCGTGCAGGTATCGGAAGGTTCAACGTCCAATATATCACTCAAACCAATAGGATAAAAAATTGTTTCGATATTGTGATATCCATCCTCACGTCGTTCAACAACGTTTAATCCAAGATTTATTTTTGCATTGGGGTATGTCAGCATTTGGTTGAGTGGTTTATTAGTTGATTAGTTGATTGGTTTATTAGTTAATTGGTTGATTGGTTGATTAGTTGATTGGTTGATTGGTTGATTGGTTGATTAGTAATGTTTTATTTTAAATAGTAAATAGTAAATGAATAAATAGTAAATGGCTTATTGGCAATGCTTTATATTAAATAGTAAATAGTAAATGAATAAATAGTAAATGATTATATCGGAACCTACTGTACACTCGTTTTAACAATAATGAGGAATCGATGAGACTTTATTAGGGATTTGTTGGGGGTTCCGATAGGTGTACCCCTCCTAACCCCCAGGAAACCCCCAGCCTACCCCCAGGAAACCCCCAGGAAACCCCCTCTTTACATAGGACAAATGAAAGTATAATAATTCAGTTGTATCGTCATTATGACGAAGCCGTAGCGAGCATTAAATTTATTCATTTACTATTTATTCATTTACTATTTACTATTTAAGAAACTAAAAACAGACACGAAGTTCATTTTAATATTTTTCCGGTTATTAAGATTAAAAAACACGAACCCGCATTCACTTCATTAAATACAAACTAAACTTCTTCTAACTGAAATGGTAAATAATAAATGAATAAATTGTAAATAATGTTCCGGCTACTAAATAAGTGGATCAAAAAAAGGTTTAAAATCAAAATCAAAGGTAAACTTATTACTCATAACTTAGTTAGAACAAAAATACAATTTTTGAAAGAAGTTATCAACATATTGTTGAAACATTTTTTTGATTACTTTCGAAAATGTTTTGTACTTTTGAAACCCGCTAAATAACAACTTGAAAATTTGTAAACTGTAACTATAAAAATGGCTGAAAAACGCAATTACTCTAAGAAACCCACTACCCCTGCTCCTATTCCTGCAAATGAGTTTGGCAAACTTCCCCCTCAGGCCCCCGAATTGGAAGAGGCCGTTTTAGGAGCAATCATGATTGAAAAGGATGCTTACTCCCTGATATCTGAAATTCTGAAACCGGAATGTTTTTATAAAGTAGCCCATCAAAAGATTTTTGAAGCTATTATGACTCTGGCCATGCAACAGGAGCCGGTGGATATGCATACAGTAACAGAACAATTGCGCAAGATCGGTACCATCGACGATGTGGGAGGGCCGTATTACATTACCTTGCTTACTGCTAAAGTGTCGTCGGCAGCTCACCTCGAATACCATGCACGGATTATTGTGCAAAAGTTCCTTGCCCGCGAACTGATACGTATTTCGAGCGAAATACAGACAAAAGCATTTGATGACAAGTCCGATGTAGATGATTTAATGCAGGAGGCCGAAGGGTTGCTTTTTGAAGTATCGCAACGAAACCTGAAGAAAGATGTTACGCAAATCAGTCCGATCATTGATGAGGCCATTAAACGTATGCAGGTTGCTGCTACGAAGCAGGGATCAAGTGGTGTAGCCACCGGATTCCATAGTCTGGACAAAATCACTTCGGGCTGGCAGAAATCCGATTTAATTATTATTGCAGCCCGTCCGGCAATGGGTAAAACGGCTTTTGTACTTTCCATGGCTAAAAATATGGGAGTTGATTACAATCAGCCGGTAGCCATTTTCTCGCTTGAAATGTCAAATGTTCAGTTGGTCAACCGTCTTATCATGAACGTGTGTGAACTGGAAGGTGAAAAAGTAAAGAATGGTCAGTTAACCAGTGAGGAATGGACAAAGCTTGATAAAGACATTAAAAACCTGATTGATGCTCCGATATATGTGGATGACACCCCGAGTTTATCGGTATTTGAACTCCGAAGTAAAGCCCGGCGACTGGTAAAAGAACATAATGTCCAATGTCTGATTATTGACTACCTGCAGTTAATGAATGCAAGTGGGATGAGTTTCGGTAGCCGTGAACAGGAGGTAAGTATTATCTCCCGTTCGTTGAAAGGACTGGCAAAAGAACTCGACATTCCTATCATTGCACTATCGCAGTTAAATCGTGGGGTTGAAGGCCGTTCAGGGTTGGAAGGCAAACGTCCGCAGTTATCCGATTTACGTGAATCGGGAGCCATTGAGCAGGATGCCGATATGGTATGCTTTATTCACCGTCCTGAGTATTATCATTTGACAGAAGATGCCGAAGGTAATTCGCTGATAGGTATTGCCGAAATAATCATTGCAAAACACCGTAATGGTGCCACCGGTGATGTACAGTTGAAATTCAAGAATACCTATGCCAAGTTCATGAACAAGGACGACCGGGATAAGGATGATAACCCTTTCAACTCAGGCTATCAGGTTATCTCTTCAAAAATGAATGAAGGTGGAGGTGATTTCTATAATGATCCTGCTTTATTGAATCCGATAGGTTCGAATCCACTTCAGGGTACCGGGCGGAATGATGATGTGCCTTTTTAAATCACAATTAATAGAAGACATAAAAAAATGCGGTAGATTTTAAATCTTACCGCATTTTTTATGTTTATACTGATTAATGACTTATTTTACCCAGTTGTGTCGGGTCGTGTTTGTATTTGAATACTATCGCAAATACAATTGTAACTACCAACGAATAACCGGCAAAAACAAACCATGAATTAGGCCAGCCGGCTTTATCTACAATCCAACCGGCAACATATGAGCCGATAAATGCACCGAAACCATTTGTCATAATCATAAATACTCCCTGAGCACTTGAACGAATGGATGAATCAGTCTCATTTTCAACGAAAAGTGAGCCGGAGATATTAAAGAAATCAAAAGCTACACCATATACGATCATTGAAAGAACCAGCATCCAGACACCACCTCCGGGGTTACCAGTTCCAAGTAATCCAAAGCGTAAAACCCACGCCACCATACTGATCAGCATGACTTTCTTAATACCGAATTTCCGTAAGAAAAAAGGGATCAGCAGTATACATAATGTTTCAGATGCTTGCGAAAGAGAAATTAGAATATTCGCATGCTCTACCCCAAATGTACCTTTATACAGAGGATTTTTACCGAAAAAATTTGTCAGGTAATCATTTCCAAAAGCATTTGTAATCTGAAGTGACATACCGAGCATCATAGAAAAAAGGAAGAAAATAGCCATCTTCTTCTGTTTAAATAGTGCAAAAGCACGTAATCCCATGTAATCCACCCAGGATTTTCTCTCAACAGTTGCACCGACAGAGCAATTTGGAAGTGTAAAAGAATAAAAACTTAATACAAAACCCAGTCCTGCCGACAGATATAACTGATACGATGTTTGAGCAAATCCTAACAAATCAACTAAGATCATTGAAAAAATAAATCCGATTGTACCCCATACCCGAATTCGTGGAAAATCTTTTACAATATTAAAACCTCCTTTGGTTAAGACACTATATGCAACTGAATTAGACAAGGCTATTGTTGGCATGTAAAACATAACACTACATAGAATCAACGTGTATAATGTTTTGTAATCTGTTTGAGGTGCTGCAAAAACAAGAAACAATGCAGCCAAAAAATGACAGATTCCCAATAGTTTTTGTGCAGGAATCCAGCGATCGGCAATTATTCCCACTATTCCGGGCATAAATAAGGATGCAATACCCATTGTAGCAAAGAAACTTCCTATTTGAAATCCTTCAAATTTTAAACTTCCACCCAGGTATGCACCAAGTGATATTAACCAAGCACCCCAAATAGCATATTGAAGAAAATTCATTAATGTTAGCCGAAACTTTAATCCCATGATTCTTAGATTTATTTTAATTATGTGTTTTTAAATTCAAGTTAATTAATTTATTTATTATGAGTATCCGCAATATGTCCTGATATAAAGTCATCGTCTTATATCCAAAGGGATTAAATGTAATATCAAAAGCCCTTATTTTCAGATTCTTCAACTTCACAAATTCAATTTCTTCGGAATCAGTTCTCTTATGCCTTAGAAGTTATTCAGAATAAACGTTTATTTAATCTTACTTTTCCGTTTAATTGCATCCCTGATAGTTACGGCTAATTCATATTTTTCATTACTCAGGGCAAGATCCAGCATTTCCTCCAGCGTTCCAACAGAAAGCAAATCCAGGTCATCGTCCGATAAGTCTTCATCATTCTCCGGTAAAACCGTTTTTGGTTCGTCCTGTTCTATCGGTTCAACTTCAGTACCAACAATATCCAGAATTTCAGACTTGATAAATATCGGGCTTTCCGACCGGACAGCTAATGCCACAGCATCCGATGTACGGGCATCAATGACAAAAGGTATATTATCTTTTACAATATGCAATTCAGAGAAGAACACATCATTAACCATATCGTATATTACAACCTTTTGTAATTCGGCATCGAATGAATTCAAGATGCTGTTTATTAAATCGTGAGTTAAAGGTCGTGGAGATTTTTTATTATTCATTTTCAAGGCAATAGATTGTGCCTCTGGCTCACCTATCATCACTGAAAACCGCCGGTTACCATTTTCCTCACTCAACACCAGACCATAAGTGCCCACAACAGTTTGATTATAAACCAATCCTGTAATCGTCAATTTTATTTCTGAATCCATTTCCATAGTTGTATAAAACAGGTTCTTTAAAAGTAAATTATTAAATTTATTATGCCTGGCCGAAACCAAAATTTTAAAAGGACAGCAAATATACTTATATTTTTAAAAGTAAAAATCATATTTAAAAAAAACTTGAAAATATGTTCTTATTTATCACCTGATATCATAGAATATCCTTCATTCTGAGTAATCAGAACATACTAACAGAAGAATGTTAGATTATAACATTTCTAAAACCGGAATTACTTTAAAATCACCTCATATTTTTATATGGGAATTAAAATGCTTTATAGTAAGATCCTTTATTTCCAGTATTTATTTTAAACATCGAATGCACATCATTCAATTCTTGTTATAATCCTGCATTCGAATATACACGGGAGGATTCAAAGTTTATGCAAACTATAGCCAGAAACGAAAAATATACTTACTTTTGCTGAGGAATAAAAAAAGACAGTATGTTTAAAAAATCGAATATATCAATCCGAAACAAAAAAGCCACGTTCAACTATGAGATTATGG
>JGI24145J26757_10000669_pt1 | contig 12470 bp, 12 predicted proteins | sample BarGraIncu01122A_FD_26757 | JGI IMG/M metagenome (IMG submission 26757) | reverse complement strand
TATAACATACCATGGTTAGGTAACAAAAGAATTCGCTTTGATTGGATATCCTGAATAGGGTTCAATTATGGGACATAAACACTTGACGAAAATCGGTGTTATACAATTGTTCTGCGAATGTTTACATTTCATATTTTTTCCATCCCGTCGATATAATAATCCCTCGACTTAATACCACTGTGATTCACACTTTGATTAATAAGGGTGTGAAAAATGTGTGGATATGAGTGAAAATATTTTTTGAATAAAATTTGTTCAAGGTCTGAATCTAAGATCCGATTGCGGAAAATCATCCAAAAATTTCCTGTTCCTTCGTTCTAACAATATTCTTGATTTTATTGCTCTTCTCTTGAATTTTCTTGCTGATGCCATAATTGGTCAGGAAGCGCAGCAATGTTTTCACATTTTTATTAGTGTTGGTGTGAAACTAGTGTGGGAACGATGTGAACCTCGGTGTGGCTCATTTTATATCCTCAATTAAGTTAAGAGAGAATCTATGTGTCATCGGTTAAGAGTAATAATGCAGATTTCATGTGCACGGAAAAAAATAAATCTGCAGGGTAATCTGTGGTGTTAATAGATCAGGCAAAAAAGGCCAATTCGAAAACTTATTAGTGAGATTCTCTTAAAGCACCAGGGAAAAATACGTGGCGCATATTATGAATTTCAAGAAACAGTTCGAAGCTATATCATGATGGCCCTCAATTCAGTTTCTTAACAACTTCCTCAACAGAAAGCAACTCCTGCTCCCCGGTCGACATGTCCTTGAGCGCCACTTTTCCAGCATCAAGTTCGTTTTTCCCAACGATCACGACATGGCTTGCACTGATGGTGTTCGCATAGGCGATCTGGTCTTTGAACTTTCGTCCCATCACATCAATATAGGTCGCTATATGCATCCGGAACTTTTGGGCAATGATTATAGCCTCTTTTCGGGTGTCCTCGAAGGAGACAACAACTATACTCTTTGGAACAACGGGCTTTGCTTCACATATCTCCATTATCCTGTCAAATCCGATAGCATAGCCCGTGGATGGTGTATCCTCACCTCCGAACAACTGCGCAAGCCTGTACGAGCCTCCGCCGCATACCTGGTTCTGCGCACCAAGACCTTCACAGTATATCTCAAACACCATGCCTGTGTAATAATCAAGACCCCTCGCAATTCCAAGGTCAACCTGGTATTCGATGCCATAAACGTCTAGAAGATCAAGAAGCGTCTTGAACTGTGTGAGCGCTTCGATGTCGCCTACAAGCTCCTGCGCCTCATGCATCGCATTCTCCCCGCGAAGCCCTATCAAACGGAATAATTTCCCGCGAATATCATCTGGCGCATTGATCATATCAAGAAAATCCTCAAGACCCTTATCATCCTTCTTATCAACAAAACGCATGATATTGCCCTGGTATTCTGGCTGTATATCTTTCAAAAGGGTGCGCACGATTCCAATATGCCCGATATGCAGATCTCCCTTTACACCGGCGTTTGTTAGCATTTGTGTTGCGAGTGCAATTACTTCGGCATCCGATTCCGGACGGGCACTTCCTATTATCTCTACGCCGAACTGGAAGAACTCCCTGAAACGGCCTTTCTGAGGGCGCTCATACCTGAAGCAGTTATCAAAATAAAAGAATTTCAGGGGCTTTGGAAACCTCTGCAGTTCTTCCACATACATCCTTACCACAGGGGCTGTAAGTTCAGGGCGAAGCGCTATCTCACGGTCTCCTTTGTCCTTGAAATTATATATCTCTCCAAGAATCCCATCTCCTGATTTTAATGTGAAAAGCTCGATGTGTTCAAAAGTCGGGGTCTTTATTTCCCCGTATCCCCACCGTGTGGCAACCTCACGCAACTTATTCTCAATATATCTTCTCTTTCGCATTTCTTCTGGCAGGAAATCACGTGTGCCGCGGGGTTTCTGGAGCTCCATAATATTCATCCTTGTGCCTCAGATACTGCCTTACTATTAATAAAACCGTATGTTTTCTGCTCCTGTAATATTGATTTCTAAGGATAAGTCTTAATATATTGGCTGATATTATCGCACATATTTTATGGAACTGAGAGAAAAAATTAAATATTTCAAAGAAAGTGATAATTTCTGGATAGGACTTCTGCGGGATTTCCTGTTCGTTCTTATAGTTGTTGTGGTGTTTTCATCGATCTCCTACATTGTAATGGGACGATTTTCACCAATGGTAGCTGTGGAGAGCGGTAGCATGATTCCTCATATCCAGATCGGCGATATCATATTTGTTGAAAGTGTGGATCGCACGAAAATTATCACCTATAATGAAGGAAAAGAGACTGGTTATTCAACTTTTGATGAATATGGCGATGTCATTCTATACAAACCGCGCGGAAAAGATAGCGTGACACCAATTATCCACCGTGCCATGTTTTTTGTCAGGGAAGGAGAACCAATGTGGGCAGGAGGGCCGCCAGCGCCTTTTGCTGGCTATATCACAAAAGGAGATAATCCAAAAACCAATTCCGCGTATGACCAGCAGGGGAGCATAAGCCCGCAAATTCCAGTCAAACCTGAATGGGTGATAGGAGTTGCCCGATTCAACCGCATACCATGGCTGGGATGCGTTTCACTGGCTTCACGCGGGATTTTCACCTGTCTTAATTGAAAAAAAAATGAGCTCAGGCGTACAACTTTGTCTGGTTGGGCGGCCTGTAATTTTCGAGTGGTTTTAATCTGTAATCCTCAAAAAGAACTCTTTTTGTGCTTTCAGACGGAACGCTCAAAGAGATCTCCTTTGTTCTTCCGTATCTTCCTTTACTCACAACGGTCGCATTCAGGATACCCATCATATCAAGCTCAGATATCAGATCCGTTATTCTTCGCTGGGTCAGGATCTCGATCCCGATAGTCCTGCACATCTGCTTATAAATATTGTAGGCTTCGCCTGTGGTCAGATTGCTGTCGCCATTATATCCAAGAAGTACAACGCTCAAAAGGACTAGTTTGGACTGACTTGGCAAAGTCCTTACAACTTCCACAACCCTGTCTACCTCGATCTTCTCCTGCGCTTGCTTGACATGAGCTTCCATTACCTTGCTTGATTTTATTCGCTCTGCGATCTCTCCTGAAACCCGCAGAAGGTCAAGTGCTCGCCTAGCATCCCCATGCTCCTGAGCTGCATAAGCTGCACACAGGGGAATTACGGTCTCTTCGAGAGTACCACTTTTAAAAGCCATCTCAGCCCTCTGGTTGAGGATGTCCCTGATCTGATTGGCATCATAAGGTGGGAAAATGATCTCTTCTTCTCCTAATGAACTTTTTACCCTGGGGTCAAGAAATTCAGTGAATTTCAGGTCGTTTGTTAAACCAATAAGACTGACTTTTGCCCTTTTCAGATCTGAATTTATCCTGGTAAGATTGTATAAAACGTCGTCTCCTTTGTTCACCAGTTTATCAATTTCGTCCAGAATTATTATCGCGATGTGTTTATCAGAGTCCAATGCGACCTTAAGTTCTGAATATACCTGGTCAGTTGGCCAGCCTGTCATGGGAACTTCTTTTCCAAAATGTCTTGCAATGGATGCCAGTAAACGATATTGTGTATCCACTACTTCACAATTAATGTAAACTACAACACATGGAATTCCATGCATTTCTCCTGTCTTTACAAGTTCCTTTCCAACATGCTTTGCTACAGCCGTCTTACCGGTCCCAGTCTTTCCATATATTAATATATTGGAAGGAGTTTCACCTCTTAGAGCCGAAACCAGTATTGTAGCCAGTCCTTTTACCTGATCGCTCCTGTGCGGCAGATTATCAGGAATATATGTTGATCTGAGTACTTCTCTATTTTCAAAAATATTGGCCCTCATCAAGATATCTTCGAAAATACCATTTATTATTGTTGAATTTTTTGTCTCCATCTTTCGCCCTCTTGCCAATCTCCAATGGAAGGAGAGCTATTAAGACTTATGGTGATTACCCCTTCGTTTCTATTGGAATAGAAGTAGCAAAAAAAGAAATATTACAAAAAAAAATGTCTTTAAACATTGATTCTATTGTAATAACTTTATTATTATATATCACTTCTTGGAGCTGTCGGTACTTAAACCCCTTTGTTTCACATGGAAGGTTTGGGAACCTACCCCTTTATTTCCTATGGAAATTTTAAAAAACTGGTTTGATCATTATTATTAAATTAATAAAAAACTGATGTGACTCAGTAATAGAGTTATAGTATATAAATTTTACGAAAAAAACCTAATATTAAAATAATATAAAACAAGAAAAAAAAAGAAAATAAATATTTTCAAAAAAATTTCCAAAAAAAAAAAGAAACAAACCTCCAATAGAAATCAGGGGGTAGGTTAAAAATCCCTTCACAAAAGAAAATCTGGAGAATTATCTATCTAAATGAATAGACTCTAATTTGCTGGACAAACCCCATATCAAAGTTCTTGTATGAATCGGAATGTTAGGATCATTCCCCATATCATCAAGAGTAGAAATCACTAAAGCCGCTCTTTTTGACAACGGCTCTTTTTCATTTGAGAGCACATTTTTGACGGTATCGGCTGAGCGTCTGATATTCCTGGGAACGGAATCGTCTCCGAGAATCCTCTCAAGAACCTCAGTACATTGTTTTATGATTTCGCCGGTATTTTGCGACACAGTTATCACCACATGATATAAATAAGAAACTAGAACCGTTATTAAGACTATGGTAAGAAAAGACTTTCGGTGATATTATGACAGGAAAAGAATCAGACGATAAAATACAGATGATAACAAAACTTCTCGAAAAAGGAGGAACAATGCTTGCCACGCATCATGACTGCGGCGCTCCCATGTTCAGGTACCAGGGAAAAGTCGTATGTCCGGTATGTGATTCCCAGGAAAAGAAGCAGCCAGAGGATATAGAAAAACAAAGAAATAAAATCGACGAAAAGCAAATCAGGCAAGGCCAACAAAATAGTAGAGCTCCAGGGATTTCAGGGAGTTCATCAAAGCATGTATTACAGATCTCAAATATCATAGCGAATAAAATTCGAAACCTTACAGCAAGCCTTGAAACTGAAACCGAACTGGGAAGGACAAAGGATAAAATGGAGTGCATCGAGCGGGGAGTAAGAATATTGAAGTTATTACGTGAGATTGACTAACCTGCAAGCCTGACGATAGTATTTCTGGTGACAAGGAGATTAATAGAGGATTGTTCCTTGTTCTGTCGTACAAGAACATCAAATATTTCCACGATATCACCGTACCCCGCTTCCAATAGCTCCCGGTTATTTTCACTTATATGATATACAGGCATCATCGCATAACAGGGTTCACGTGCAGTACCATCGCAGATCTTGAAAACAAAAGTCTTTTCATTCCCCAGATTTCCCGACATTACAGACGCAGCGACATTTATGTGTTTCTCGATATGTTTCTTAAGGTTTGAAAGAGCCATGAATTTTCCCTTTGCACGATAATCGTGTTTTGAAGCCCCATCCTTCCTTAATATTACATATGAGAATTTCATATCCGTATTTATATACCTGTAAGGATCCACGGTATCCGCTATCTTCTTCATGAAATCCGGCGCTGTGATGTTCCCCTGTTCCTTAAAACTCCAGCAATTATCGCCACTGCACATTTTACCCCAGATGAATGAGCAGGGGCTATAGACATTAAAATCTCTTCTGACAAGAGCTTGCTGAGTAACCCGCAGAGCCTTTGAATTATCAAGGTCTGCAGGCTCAATAATGATCAGGGTTGGATCCCTGCTGCCTGAAGCGATCCTCTCTACGACCGTTGCACGTTCAGGAGGCATGGACTTAAGTTCAGCAAGTACATTTGAAAAAACAATAAGATCGGCATCAAGAGGAACAGGCACGGTTTCGATGGGTGATCGGACCGGCTCTCCAATGATGATATTTGCGCCGCCTCCTGACAGGTAATTCTCGCAGAGTTCCTTATAACATAAGATATTTTCCAGCTCTTGTTCTATCGACTCGATCCTGATGCTCAATTTTATATCCATATTATTCCTGGAATAAACATCCTGGAGTTTTCTGAAAAAATCAATGGTGGAAAGAGTAATTGTTCCCGGACCTGAACCAGCATCAATGATCCTCATTTTATTAAAGAGTAATCCGCCTTTGAATAATTCAAGCAGCAGGTGCTGGTACTGGCAGAAATAAACAGGAAAATGATACAGCAGGTAGGAAATTATCCTAATTTTTGGATATCCGGCTCCTCCTTCTCCTTTCCAGTATTCCTCTTTCTGCGAAACTATATTTTCACGGATAAGCCGGGCTGTATCGCTTGTATTCCAGTTCTTCCCGCAGGCGCGCTCTATATATGAACTCACCAGTTTTTCGATGCGCAAAGGTAATACTGGATTTTTTAAAAGCCCCTCAAGTTCAGCCACTACCGATTCGTCAGGAGGAAGCGCACGCTTCACAAGCCTTGAACATTTAAAACCAGGGCTGCAATAGAGGCCCAGGTCATAAAAATGCATTTTTAAAAGCTCAAAGAGCTCTATTTCCTTGTATCTTTTGCTCAAGTACTGGTTCATCTCAGATAGTGAGAACTCAGAGCGTGAGGCAGCAAGGTATTTCGCGAGTGATAGGATTTCTGATGTCATAAGCAGAAAGGCATTGATGGAAGGTTCGTTGGGAAAATCATATCACCATAATAGCTTTTAAGTATTTAACTAATATATTAGATTAGCAAGGTCAAATGAAATGATGAGGAAATCAGAGTTTTTAATAGTATCATGCATAATACTTTTGGTATTGAATTCTTTTAATGGTGTCAATGCGCTTGAAGAGGGCGTTTCTGTTCCCCTTGTTGCTGATAAGGTCACCGGTGACGGGGAAGAAGGGGCACTCCTTGGTGCCCAGGTGATCGTCGTCAATGGCACAGGTCATGTTTTTGTGGATACGAACCCTTATACTCAGGTTGACCTTCAGGGTTCGGCAAGACTTGCTGCGATGGTGGCTTGCGATGTGCTGGGAGTGGATGAAAAGGTATATGATTTTTATTATATTATCGAAATAAGCTCTCCCATAATAGGCGGACCTTCAGCAGGCGGCGCCCTGACTGTGGCGACCATAGCAGCGATAAATAAATGGACCCTGAAACCCAATGTTGTTATGACAGGAATGATAAATCCCGACGAATCCATAGGACCTGTTGGCGGTATTCCTTACAAACTCGAAGCTGCAGCAGCAAAAAATTACACGCTTTTCCTGGTTCCTGAAGGCCAGGCCACGGTAACAGTAATTAATTCCACTACTTATTCCAGAGGTTCGCATATAATCACGGGAGACCATGAGGAAACGGTGGATGTGGTTGAACTTGGAAAAAAACTGAATGTGACCGTCAAAGAAGTGAGTACGATACAGGATGTTGTCCTGGCATTTACGGATCATGAGATAACCATGCCAACATATAAAGGTATTATCCTGACCACTCAATACATGGACCTCCTGAAACCCCTCGCAGAGAATCTGAAAAGCGAATCAGGCGGCATGTATAAAGAAACGATCTCATCCATGTCCAGTACACAATTAACAGATAGTGCAAAGGATATCCTGGATAGGGCGGACAAGATGTATGAAGATAAGAAATACTATGCTGCTACCTCTTTGTATTTCAATTCAATGTTCACGATGCGCTTTGCGCAGTGGAAAGATGGATATGAAAAAGCTTCAGATAAGGAACAATATCTTACTGAACTTACGAATAAAGTTGAAAAGCAGATACAAGCCTCCGAGAGTGACCTCCAGAATTTTACATTGTACGGAATATCCGATGTAGAGGCTGTAGGAGCGGCGGAATCAAGGATCACGGTAGCAAGAATGAGGCTTGATGAAGCAAAAAAACTGAATGATACGGATGAGAAGCTCTCCGGAATGGCATTTGCGAATGAAAGAGCGCGTACAGCGCAATGGTGGCTCATACTTTCGACCCCTAGCGGTAAAGTCGTGCCTGATAAAATCTTGAAAGACCGTGCGGGATGGTACCTCAGCCAGGCGCAATCCATCAATACATACATGATAACATTGATCTCAGAGAGCGGCTCCCATCCGGAGATCACGGGAGGCGCAGCAGATGACATTGCCAATGCCCAGAAAGAAATGGAACGCGGCTATTATGCAGGTTCAATATTTGATTCGCTCCAGGCGACAACAAAAGCCAGCACAGCGATAGGATTAATGGGGCAGAATGAACCGCAAAAGAAGGTCGATCAGAGTTATGAAGCTGCAAAAGCCGCGATAAACGAAGCTCGTCTTGCAGGGATAGAGCCAACGCTTGCAGTGAGCGCATTCGAGTACGGGGAAACAATGACAAATCCCTATGAGAAGATCTCTCAGTATTCTTATGCAAAGATGATCGCCAGGACATCAATAGTACTCAATTCCCATTCCATTCCTTCCAATGAAACTCCAATTAAGCCGGTTATTACCCCCTATGTGTCCGAACCCTTCAAAGAATTGATCCCAACTCCTGCGGAGACGACAAAGAGATCTAAGACAACAATACAAGTGCCAGGATTTGAGGCTGTCGCAGCGATCGCGATTTTGTTGGTTGTAAGACTCAGCAGGAAATAAGATGTAGTGCAGATTTATAATCTTGCGCAAAACTTATGAAAAACAAACTGCAGAAATAGGTGCCCTGAGTTTCGGATGCAGTTAGGAATATTAATCAAAATACTGCGCAGAAGTTAGCTCGTTGTCCTCCTTCCCCGGAGTCAGCAGAATAGGGAAAGGGCTGGGTTATTGGTTGTCAGGATTTAGAAAATAGTATTCATCCAGACGAATGGAACACGGATGCCGCGGATACGTACGGATTTGAGGTTTCTATTTCAGATATTTCCCTTCTTTCATTTTTCATAAACTTTTTCCAAAAAGCCATAAACAAATATTCCCTATCTCACGATTTTTCTCTTATGAAAATTCCGGGACACCAATACTAATTTCTCAGCTGAATCAGATAAATCAGTATTTGCTGATTTTTCAGAAAAATATAAATACCAATAATTCATATGTTATCACATGGCAAAAAAAGATAAAACCGAACCTTGCTGCATCCAACCGGATACAAAACTGGGCTGCTGCAAGGTAGAGTCCCTGATAAGCATAGATGAGCGCGGGCAAATGGTTCTCCCTAAAGAGATAAGAGATAAGGCAAATATCCGCGCGGGCGATAAACTCGCAGTCGTGAGCTGGGAAAAGGATGGGAAAGTCTGCTGCCTGACATTGATAAGGGCTGATGAACTTGGCGGGATCGTAAAAAATATTCTTGGTCCGTTGATAAAAGATCTGTAAGAGGTGTTAACATGAAAGATGATGAAATAAAAAAAGCCGTAAGAGAAGGTTATGGAAGGATCGCTACGAAAGGAACTTCCTGCTGCACTCCCCTGACATCATGCTGCGGAGGTGCTGCACAGGATCTTAGTAAAAAGATCGGGTACGGGAACATACCATGGTTAGGTAACAAAAGAATTCGCTTTGATTGGATATCCTGAATAGGGTTCAATTATGGGACATAAACACTTGACGAAAATCGGTGTTATATTTAAACCTGCCGTTTTTTTGTGACCGTTACAATACTTGTTGTTGACTTATAATAAGTTATTTTCCCCCACATCTCACTTTTTATCACATTAATTAAATAAGCGTCTGAGTGTGATAAAATGTTTTGGGACATTTAAATCTCAGACGCTATCTGTAGCTATTGTTTTTAAGTCATAAATATTTTTCTTTTCTAACCGAAATATTTATAATACATAAAAACTATGTATATTATGTGATATTATGTTCTGGGATTTATTATCAGAAAAAAATAATCTGCAGCTACAAATAAGCGATTTTGAAGATGAAGAATTAATTAAAGTGTTAGAAACAAAATGAATCTCTTCATCCATTGATCCCTCTTCTATCTTAAAACCGTGATCTAGTTCTATTTCTAAAATTGATGAATCCGTATTTGATAAAAAGCCTTTAAAAAATATTTTTTCTTTAGTCATTGAGATTTTTAGTCTTCAGCAATTTCTTCTATGATTATAGACTTCTTTGTTTATTCATGCTTATACGAACATATAGCTACTTTTGTTCCAAATCACTGGTATCCCTAGATACTATTCGATACTTCTTTGGTTTTGTGCCCGCTAATAAAATTATTTTGTTCTTTTCAATCAGATTATAGATATCGTGATATGCGTTTTCACCAATCTTTTTCTTGTCAAAGCCTTCTTTCTCAAATAATTCGCCTATGTCAGCAATGACAAATTCTTCTGGCAGGTCAGTTAATTCTTTAATATGCCTTTCTGATGGATTTGGTATAACTTTTGTCTCAGTTTTTGGATTCACGAGATATGTTATTTTCTCAGGTTTTAATCTCACATATTTTTGTTTCTTAGGTGGTTTCTTTTCCTCTCTTAAAGGCTCAACTTTTGGGGTTTCCACTTTTGCAGGTTCCACTTTCAAGACTTGGAAACTTTCAAAGAATTTCTCAACTAGCTCCTGAGTTGCTTCATCCGTTTTTGGAATAAGTTCAAACACAATACCGCTTTCTTCATCTGTTACTTTGAATCCTAATGATTGAATTTTCATTATATCACTTTAAGCTTTTATTTGTTTTAATAATTTTCTATTGCACTCATAGTCATTATATCCCGTGACACAACTAATGATTGATGGGCTAGAGAATAGATAGTTGTGATTATGGTATGTTAGTTTGATCTAAACCGTTTCTTATTTTGTATTGATATTTTTTTTTAGCCTCTAAATTTCTTTTGATATTCCTCTACTTTCTGTTCCATGGGTGTTCGGTTAAGCAATCCATGTATCCATCAACCTCTTTCTATTTTTGTTGGGATCATTTCCCTGACCTATAAAGATATCAAATAAAGTGAACATATCCAATTTTAGACCTATGCTCTCAAGAACTTTTTTCAATAATCTATCTGCATTTTCAGTAAACACTTTTGCCCATCGTAGATGAGTATATAGGTGAGCTTTTTTAGGATCTACATTTTTTACTAATCTCAAAATTTTGCGAGAACACATAAGTGTCAAAATCGCTACCCGGGTCAGGCATTTAACTACATTTGGATTTGCACTTTCTATTTAATCAATTTGGTAAACATTTTTTAATTCTATGAAAATAAGTTCAATTTCCCATCTCGCACTATATAGTTCAGCGATATCTTCACAACACAATATATTGTGTGATATATTTTTCAAATATGCATGATATTCTTCTGTTTCATCGTTAAAGACACATACGAGTCTGAAGGTTCTGGTAACTTTTGTCCTCTTACCATTGTATTTTCTCCTTTTGACCTCAACTTCAACCTCTACATCCAGTAGTTGTCTTTTCAACAGCGGAAGCACATCTCTCAACCTCTTTCCTACTACATCGATTGAATTTCCTCTGCATATTCGATTTACCCCAACAATTGTTGGATTTGCATTTCCTTTCAATCTGCTTACAAAAAAACCACCATACTTGTCTATTTTATCAAATGAATTATAATCAAAGAAACCAAGATCGGTCAAAAGATTACGGTCTTTGAGCCATGATCCCAATCTAAGAGTTTTCACTTCAGCCGTTCTCTCTGAAAAAAGTCTCACTGTTTTAACGCCATCTGATACAGCACTGATTACACATGAGAGTTTCAAACCAGCAGCTATCTTTTTTGAACGGGCAGCAGGCCATAGATTAGCAAGTGACTCATGGAGCCTGATAATCGTACTGTCCTGCATGAGCAGGTCTTTGAAATTCTTAGCTTATCTCCCAATTTGAGACCAGGTTCTCGTGCTTGATATTCAAGTGCATGAATTACACATTTCTTGAGAAATTTTTCCATCCGAGATGTGAATCGATCATTGAAACTGCTTATGGTTATTTCGATGTTTGATTCATTCTCATACTTTCTTTTTAATCCACGAATTGTCCTCAAAAAATTTACCCCAAATCCAAGAACTATAACCCAGAAAAATATAACTGGGTCAATTTTACGCTGACGCTGGATGAAACCAGTGTCTAGAGCAATAGCTCTTATGAAATCTTCTGGAAATAATTTGATCAGGCATCCTACACTTGGGTCAACTTTTTGGTTTTTATTAAGACTATTCATATAATTTCTATTCAAACATATATCACACGACGGTTATATATAATTTTCTTGTTTATTTAATATGATCTCTTAACCGAACACGTATGTAGTTGGACTATATCATCTTATAAAAGGGTGGAAAGGCCCTTCGAGCCCGATTAATTTTTCAGATGTTAGGCTGGTATTGCCTGCATGAAATAATTAATATATTTAGTGCGTTCAATGATGGGAATTTTAACGGTACAACTTGGATTGTGGGGTATTTTTTGTAAGTGAAAGAATGGAGTGCGCCCCTCAAAGTAGACAGGTAGTTAAGGTGTGTCTCAAAGAGGGAAAACATGGGAAAAACATCAAGAACAAGATATACACGGGAATTC
>JGI24145J26757_10000668_pt1 | contig 12489 bp, 20 predicted proteins | sample BarGraIncu01122A_FD_26757 | JGI IMG/M metagenome (IMG submission 26757) | reverse complement strand
GGCTGCATATCAAGTCGCTCGGCGCGAGAGATGATTGTTGGCAACAGCTTCGATAGCGAATGTGACACAAGTATGAAATATACACCGTCGTTTGGTTCTTCGAGAAGTTTCAAAAACGCATTTTGAGCCTGATGGGTCATTCGTTCAGCGTAGTCAATTATAATAATTCGATCAACAGTAGTTTTAGTTCTAACCTCATCATATAAACGCCGCATACTATCGACCGCAATTGAGCCTTTATCTATATCTATTTTTTCGTCTTTTTCAGGTAATACAATAATCGGCTTGACGTTGCGAAGTTGAGCAATGTAACTAGCTATCGTGCTGAGTCCAACTCTACTTTCACCTGTTATTAGAAGTGATTGTGGTAAGTTATTCGTAATAGCAACAAATAACACTTCACTAGCTGGATTCATAATCGGTTTAGTAGCGTTTGTCATAGTTTGATTTTAGGAAAATAATCAATAAAGTCCTGCGGGATTGGAGCTAAAAATAATTTGCGATCTCCATTGGGAATAGTAATTTCTAAACTAAATGCATGTAGGTAAAGACGGTCTGCGGCCTTGCCGTATATCTTGTCGCCCAAGATTGGCGTATTTATGTATTTCATGTGGACGCGCAATTGATGTGTACGACCGGTTTGAGGTTGTAGTTTGACCATTGCGTATTTTTCATCTGATGCAACGACTTCATACCTTGTTGTGGCTGACTTGCCATTACTGCCGACTCTAAAAGTGCTTGGAGCCGATGGATTGCGCTCTATCGGCAAATCTATGTTGGCTTTGGCTAGTTTTGGTATGCCGGCAAGGATGGCATAATAGGTTTTCTTTACTTTTCTATCTGAAAATTGTTTTTGTAACAAAACGGCGGTTTCGGCGTTTCTAGCACCAATCATTACACCGCTGGTGTCGCGATCAAGTCGATGAATAATACCTGGACGATTAGATTCGAGATTATAAGTGGTATAACGTCTAAAAAACTCTGCGGCTGTAAATTCATCATTCAATGCACCTTTGGCATGAGATAAGATACCACTTGGTTTGTTGATGACGACAATATTATCATCGATATATATGATTGGGATTTCATTATCGCTAAAATCGGGCAAATCAGGAGTATTAATGGAGATTCGATCAACGTCAATAATATCGTGTTTTGGCGAAGTTATGACTTTGCCGTTGACACTAACATGGCCAGCTTTAATATGTTTCTGCCAAGTACTTCGTGATGTCTCGGGGTAACGTAGCGCAAGCTCGCTATCTAGGCGTTTTTTGTCAGATACAACCTCAAATAAATAGACATCTTTGCCTTTAAACGGCATTGCATATGTCGTAACACTATCACGTGGATTTTTGACCAACTCACCTGTTACGTTGCTTTTTTTGGTTCGGATCTGAGCCATAACGTATTCAATATCGTCGTCGGCTGTGTCATCAAATAATATATACAATTGTTGTTTATTAAAACGAAACGAGACTAAGGTGTTAATTGGGTTAGGATTTGACATCTTGACCATTTCAACATGGCGAGGGACATTTTCATCACCTGCCATCTCGTAACGGCGTAGGACGTCTAGTATGTCGCGACTTGATACTTTTACCACAGTTAAGCCTTTGGTCGCAGACCGACGGCCTGTTGAGCCCGTAGAAGTGTTGCGTTGGCAACAGTAGCCATATCTCGTTCAGACTGTGCTAATTTTGCCAAAATAGCATCATCGTCAACTTTTGATAGTTTATTTTGGAAATCTGTAAGAAACTTCTCTACTTCACCTGCCACAATTGCCTTGAAGTCACCATATTTGGTTTGACCTTCATATTTTTCAACTACACTTTGCAGGGTGACACCTTGCAACAAGGAGAGTATTTCTAGCAAGTTACTGATACCAGGTTGATTTTTACGATCAAGATGAATTTCGGCCTTGTCATCAGTTGTTGCACCCATAACTTTTTTAGCTGCAGTGGTTGGATCGTCACTTAGAAATATAACTCCCCTGTCGGATTCATCACTTTTACTCATCTTTTTAGTTGGATTAATTAAATCCATTATACGAAGCCCCTGATCCTTACCAAAGAACTCATGTTGAGCCTTGACTGGATCTGGAACGGTAAATATATTGTCGAATTTGCTATTCATTCGGTTGGCAATATCACGCGCAAATTCAAGATGCTGAGATTGATCATCACCAACTGGAACGTATTTTGCATTATAAAGTAAGATATCTGACGCCATTAATACTGGATAATTAAAAAGGCCAACGCTGGTTCTATCTTCGCCAACAGTCGTTCGCTTCTCTTTAAATTGAATCATTCGACTCATTTCGCCAAAACCTGTAAAACAATCAAGAATTACAGTTAATTCGCTGTGCGCTGGAATGTAGCTCTGGCGGTAGAGATAGATGCTGTCGTTATCTAGCGGAAGCCCAGCGGCTGTAAATACTCTGGCGTTATGAAATATCTGTTCATTTAATTGGTTGTGATCAATTGGCGTTGTAAAACTGTGAAGATCAGGAATAAACATATTTATTTGATATTCATCAGAGCGCTTTTTCGCCATATCTATGATTGGCAAAATTGCACCAAAATAATTTCCTATAGTTAGGTTATTATTAGCGCGAATTCCGGTTAAAATTACTGGTTTACTCATAATTACTTTCTATTATACATTAGTGACGGCTAAAAATACTTCGGATATGAAAGTGGCGACGAATGGGTTGAACCACTCGTCGCCATGTAGCGCACGCTGTCAGCGGGTTTCTGGGCGGCTAACCGCCCGATCTCGCTTTATATAGAGCATGAATACCCCTACGCCAGCGTAGATTCCAATCCAGAAAGGCCAATGACTGGTCGTGAGCACCGTCATATTGACCAGCATCGCAACCAGTATTGATACGAACATCCATCCGTGTGCGACATCAATCTTCTCAGCAAGAGCCGGATTGAATGTGCGCACATACGCGATTGTTCGTAGTAAAACGATAGTGCCTACCACGATGATGGCTAGAATCAGCCACCAAATAGGTAAACGAACTGCCAGACCGATGATGACCGTAGCTATCATTATGGCATCCATGGTGTTATCATACCGATGGCCATCAAGTGACCACCAATGAGACATACCTGCTGGATAGGGCCATCTTCTAGCTGCCATTCCATCGAACGCATCCGTGAGGATAACAGCGATGAAAAGTATCGTGGCGATTGGCCACATCCGCAGTACGATTGCCCATGCGGTGAGCAAGCCCAGAGGTACTCTAGAGAATGTCAACGCGTCGGCTATGTACTTTTTCAAAGCCATCTCCTTTCGATTGTCGAAGAGCGAAGCAATGCTACACTATTATTATAGCACATAGCGTAATATTATTCAAGTTGCTGTATCTGTTATCAACAAAAAACACACCATTTCTGATGTGTTTTAGGTTTAGGTACGCTAGAACTAGCGTTTTGAGAACTGTTCGCGTTTGCGAGCAGATCGAAGACCGTATTTTTTACGTTCTTTCTCGCGTGAATCACGCTTTAAAAACTCAGCTTTTTTAAGAACTGTACGTAAATCGCTAAATCCAACAGTGATTGCCTTGGCAATCGCCAATTTAATAGCATCAACTTGACCAGCAACACCACCACCTTTGGCTAAGATAGTGATATCGAAGTCCTTTTGTTTGCTAACTAGTGCAAGTGGATCGGTGATTTCAGCCAAATGAGACTTATTATTGTTAAGATAATCCTCGGCAGGTTTACCGTTAATAGTAATCTTGCCTTTGCCTTTGTATAGACGGGCGCTAGCAGATGCGCTTTTGCGACGACCTAGGCCATAAAGATACTTTAATTCAGCCATTACATAACCTCAACTTTCTCTGGTGTCTGGGCGCCATGAGTATGTTCTTCACCGGCAAAAATGCGTAGACGTTTTAGACGTTCAGCAGCAAGCTTGTTGTGTGGGATCATGCCCTTAACGGCTTCTTCAATAATTCGTTCTGGGAACTTTTCACGCATCTGACTAAGATTCTTTTCACTAATACCACCAGGGAATCCTGAGTGACGATAGTATTTCTTGTCAGTTTCTTTGGCGCCAGTTACGACAACATTTTTAGCATTAATAACGACGACATAGTCACCATTATCAATATGCGCAGTATAAGTTGGTTTGTATTTACCAATCAAATATTTTGCAACTGCTGTAGCAACGCGACCAAGTGGAGCTGATGAAGCGTCGATAAGAATCCAGCGATGACTTACTTCACTTTGTTTTTGTGAGTACGTTTTAGCATTAACCATTACGCTTTCACCTCCTCTGCAACAGGTTCAACTGGTACATCTTTAATTTCATCAACAAACGCAATCGTTGCCATCTGTGTACCGTCACCAACTCTGACGTCAGTTCGTTCGACTCTAACATGCCCGCTACTTCGTTTAGTTAGTTGTGGCGCGATAACGTCAAACAATCTAAAAGCAGCTTCCTGGGTACTAAGACCGGCAATAACTTGACGTCGGTGATGTAGACCACCTTTTTTAGCTTTGGTTATGAGTTTTTCAATATAACGCACTAGTTCTTTGGCTTTAGGTAAAGTCGTTTCGATTTTGCCATGAATAACCAAGCTTGTTGCCAAGCCCTTAAGTAGTGCATGTCGTTGATCGCGCTTGCGACCAAACTTGCGTCCAATATATCCGTGTCGATGCATAATTAAAGTTCCAATTCCGCCAATTTTTCATTTACTTCATCAAGCGCTTTTGATCCAAAGCCTTTTAGTTCGCGAAGATCCTGCTCACTTAAAGTGACAAGGTCATGGACTGTTCGGATTTCGTTATTAATCAATGCGTTGGCAGTTCTAGCTGTTAGGTTTAATTCCTCAACAGGAGTATTTAGCTCATTCTTTTCAGTGTCTTTATCTTGTCCAAGTGCTGGAGCAAATTCAACTACAGTTGAACCGGCCAAGGCAGTATATTGGTTAACCAAAATAGCTGCGGCTTCTTCAAATGCTTCGCGTGGTGCGATTGAACCATCAGTTTCGATACTAAGTAGTAGTTTGTCGAGGTTAGTTTCTTGACCGACACGAGTATTTTCTACCTTGTAACGTACGCGTAGGACTGGGCTAAAGATAGCATCAACAGCAATCATATCGCTGTGAACTCTCTTTTTGCTAGACATTTCAATCGTTTGGTAACCACGTCCAGATTCAACTACAAAGTCTATCAATATCGATTTTTTAGGATCATCAATAACACAAATAATCTGATCTGGGTTGATAACTTCAACATCGGCTGTAGTCTTGATGTCACCAGCAGTAACAGGACCAGCGCCCTTTTTCTCTAGGCGAAGTTCAACAGGCTCATCGCTAAATGATTTAAGGCGAATGTTCTTGATATTTAGCATGATATCAATAACATCTTCTTTGACGCCAGGGATAGTAGTAAATTCGTGACTGATACCTTCAACGCGAAAGGCAACGACTGCCGCGCCTTCGATGCTAGAAAGAAGTACACGTCGCAAGCTGTTACCAAGTGTATTGCCGTAACCAGCGTGAAGTGGTTCGATATCAAATGTCGCACTAGTCGAATTATGTTCTTCGATGTTTGCAAGTGCTGGGTTGTAAATAACTTTTGTCATATTATTAGGCTCCTTACCCTTTAACGTGAGTAATACTCAACGATTAGCTGTTCTTTGATATCTGGTTCGGCTTCTTCACGTGTTGGCAAGCCGATTATTGAAATAGTTAATTTATTTTGATCGCTCTTGATCCAACTAAGAGGTCCCTGGAAAGTATTCTTAATTACTTCATCGATTTGACTAAAGTAACCAGATTTTGTACTTTTTGGGCGAACAGTTAGTTCATCGCCGACTTTTAGTCGAATTGATGGAATATCGACACGACGGCCGTTAAGTAGGAAGTGACCATGTCCAACCAATTGACGAGCTGAGCGTCGGCTAGTTGCAAAACCAGCACGATAAACAGCGTTGTCTATTCGTAGTTCAAGTAATTGTAGTAACAATTCACCAGGAAGTAGCCCACCGCGATTTTGCGATCGGTCGGCTTCGTCCATTAACTTTGCAAATTGCTTCTCAAGTAGGCCGTATGTACGACGCACCTTTTGCTTTTCACGAAGCTGAGTCAGATATAGGCTTGGTTTGCCCTGACGTCCATGGGCGTGCTGACCAGGAATACCGGTCTTTTTGGCCATGACTTTGACCGCTTTGGGGTGCATAGCATACCCTTCTCGGCGGCTTTGTTTAACAATTGGGGAAGTATCTCGTGCCATAATCTATGCCCTTCTCGCTTTACGTGGACGTACGCCACCATGTGGTACACCAGTAACGTCTTTAATGCTATCAACTGAAATTTCATAACTACTCATCGCACGAATAGCTGCATCTCGTCCAAGGCCTACGCCCTTAACGAAAACATCTACTGAATTTACACCAAACTGACTTTTAGCTGTTTCGGCTACTTTCTCGGCTGCTACTTGGGCTGCATAAGCAGTTCCCTTTTTACTACCACGGAAACCAGTCGCACCAGCGCTAGATGCTGCAAGAGCATTACCAGTCTTGTCGGTGAAAGTTACGATTGTGTTGTTAAATGTTGCCTGAATATGAATCTGACCAGCAGGAACTGATCGGCGTTGTTTCTTCTTGTTTGTAGTTTTAACATCTGCCATAATCTAATTCCTTTCTACGTCTTTGACGCAGCTTTCTTTTGAGTTCCACCAACAGCCACACCTTTACCCTTACGAGTTCGTGCATTTGTACGAGTACGTTGACCGTGGACAGGAAGTCCGCTCTTGTGACGAATGCCACGATAAGAACCAATATCCTTTAGACGCTTAATGTTATTAGTAACCTGTCGCTGTAGGTCGCCTTCTACGGTGTAATCGGCATCGATTATCTCGCGCAGTTGTTGTTCTTCAGCCTCGGTGAGATCTTTCACCCGAGTGGTCGGCTCAATCTTGGCCGCCGCAAGGATGCTCTTAGCAAATTTTGGACCGATGCCGTAAATATACGTCAATGCGGTTTCAACCTGCTTTTCAGAAGGGATTGTTATCCCAGCTATTCGAGCCATACTTAACCCTGCCTTTGCTTGTTCTTAGGTTTTTTCTTGTTGATGATTCTTAGAATGCCTTTACGGCGAACCAAGATGTCATCAGGACTGATTTTTTTGACACTTGCACGAACTTTCATAAGTGTTAAAAACTCCTGTTGCCTTTAAATTTAATCTTTTAAGCGGAAAGTGATTCTTCCCTTACTGAGATCGTAAGGAGTCAACTCGACTTCCACTTTATCACCTGGTACAAGTCTGATATAGTGCTTGCGCATTTTACCTGAAATGTGGGCGATTATACTATGACCATTCTCAAGCTCAACCTTGAATTGAGTATTAGGCAGTGATTCCACCACCTTACCCTGCAATTTGATTACTTCTTTTTGACTTGTCATAAGTTACAGTTCACAATTATACAGCAAAGATAGGCTGACGTAAAGAGATAATAACAATTAAGATAAAGCTCGTGTACTGTGTACCCGGACTTTTTGTATGTTTCTATTATATTAGGGCTGATTATTAATGTCAAATATTACTTATAGTCGTCGTAAGTGACCATTAGAGCGCGAGAGTTGACTTGACGGAGTGATTCAAGTGCTACTGAGACAACGATTAGAAGGCCTGTGCCTCCGATAGACAGTTTACTGCCTGTAACACCTGCGATGTTATACATCAAGTACTCACCGATAAATGGCAGAACGGCAATTGTACCAAGTGCTAATGAACCAAATAGTGTCAAACGGTTAACTGTCCGAGTTAAATAATCCTCAGTTTGCTGACCTGGGCGAACACCATCGATGAAGCCACCTTGTTTCTGCAGGTTTTCAGCTATTTCATTTGAGTTAAACACGATACCTGTATAAAAGTAAGTAAATAGAATAACAAGAATAAAGTAGACAGCCGGATAAATAAACGCTTGTAAAGTTGAACCCGTAAATGATCCGGGGCTTGGGGTCTGGAACCATGCAATTAAGTTTGTAGCCAAACCTCTAAATGCAACATTCCCAGTAGCTTTTAGGATTTGTCCTACGAAAGCTGGAAGCGACAAGAAAGACACCGCAAAAATAATTGGAATAACATTAGCCGAAATTAGCTTAACAGGCAAAATGCTCTTGATGCCACCATAACTAGTATTACCCTGAACTCGCTTGGCATAGTTAATCGTAATCACCCTTTGGGCTTCATTTATCTTAACCAGAAGATATAGAACTATTAGAGATGAGAGCGCTAGCGCGACAGCAATCCAAAATGATAACGGATTAACTGGTATATTAAACCAACCGAACACACTCAGTGTACCTTTTGACGTATCAAACAAAGAGGCTCCGATTGTTGCAAAAGTTTTTGGTATTTGGCTAACAATACCAGCAAAGATAACTAAACTAATACCGTTTCCAATTCCCTGCTCAGTAATCAGTTCACCAAGCCACATCAAAAGAATTGAACCTGCTGCCATGGCTGTAACTGCGACTACCCAAGAAAATAAAGTAGTATCAGCCAGAACAGTGGTGTTACCGGCTAGAACCGTCTGACGCAAGATAAATACAAATGCAATTGACTGAACAATGGCTAGCGGAACGCTTATCATACGCGTCCATTGGTTTATCTTGCGTCGTCCTGATTCACCATCTTTGTGAAGCTCTTCTAGTTTTGGGATGGCCTTGGTCAAGAGTTGCGTGATAATTGACGAGGTAATGAAGGGGCTCATACCAACTAGAACGATAGAAAAGCTAGTTAAAGCGCCACCGGTAAGAAGGTTCAAAAAACCGCCGAAATCGGATTTACTGATGATACTATTAACAACTTCCTTGAGTTGAGTCGGCTCAGCCAAAGGAACTGGAATATGTGCCAGTAAACGATAAGCAACGATAATGCCAAGCAAGATAAGAACTCGCTTTAGCATATCGCGATTTTTTAATGACTTAAGGATTGTTTTCCAGTTCATTGTTTAATGCTACCCCTCTAAACTTATCAGAAATTGTCTATTTTGTGACTTTTTCGGCTGGTTTTGTACTCTTTTTCAATGGTACAGCAGTTTTTGCAAAAGTTCCACCGGCTTTTATTACGGCCGCTTTAACACTTTTACTAGCACCGGCTACTTGTAGTGTAATAGTTTCGGTTAATTCACCTCTTAAAATTACTTTAACAGCCTGATATGGTGAAGAAATATATCCAGCTTTAAATAGCGATAGATTATCTACAACTTTACCCTTAAAGGCGTTCAAATGATCCATATAGACGACTTGAGCTGGAGTTCGTAGTGATTTAAAACCACGAGCTTTAGGAATNGCAGTTACGAGTGTACGTGAACCACCGGCAAACGTCGGACTNTGTTTCTTGCCCGTACGAGAGTTCTGGCCTTTTGTACCACGTCCGGCAGTTTTACCTTGACCAGATGAAATACCACGACCAACACGCTTTGGGCCTTTATCTGCAGTGATGTTAAGTTCGTTATATTTAGTCATTACTTTTTCTCCTCAGCGACAACTGCCTTTTTAACGACAGGTTTTTTAGTGGCTGGTGCATTAATCCATTCACTCTTGGGAATTAAGCTTCGTAGAGCTTCGATAGTTGCATAGGCAATGTTCACTTTATTAGTAGAACCAAGTGATTTTGTTAGGATGTCGCGGATACCAGTTACACCGATAATAGAACGAACAACACCGCCCGCAATAATACCAGTACCTGGTGAAGCTGGTTTAATCAGCACTCTAGCGCCAGAAAATTGAAGTTCACAGTCATGTGGTATTGAATCTTTATCGATAGCAATAGTGATGATGTGTTTTTTAGCAACTTCGGTAGCTTTGGCAATAGCTGCTTGGACATCAGCGCCTTTAGCAACACCGATACCAACTTTATTTTTATCATTTCCTACGACTACTAGAGCCTTGAATCGGAAACGACGTCCACCTTTTACGACACGTGAGACACGATCAATATTAATAACTAATTCTTGATATTCTTTTGGCTCAACTGGCATATCGCGTCGATTGTTGTTTGGGCGTTGACCGCGTGATCCAGTTTGAGGCCTTGAAGTAGCTTCAACCATATTAAAACCTTAAGCCTTCCTTGCGTGCAGCATCTGCGAGCGCACTTAATCGTTTAGCGTATTTATGACCATTGCGATCAAATACAATCGCTTCAATTTTAGCTTTTTTTGCCTTTTTAGCTATGTCTGTACCAATAAATGCAGCTCGTTCGGTAATAGTACCAGTTTGTTTGGTTCCGACAGTAGTACTAGCGGCAATTGTACGCTGGTTTTCGTCATCAATAAGCTGAACACTGACGTGCATATTGCTAATTGAAACACTTAAACGTGGTCGAGCGGCAGTTCCAGAGATTTTAGCACGTACGCGGCCTTTACGAAGACCTTGGTTTAATACTTTATTTAATAGATTACTCATATTACTTACCAGCCTTTCCAGCCTTACGGCGTACAACTTCATCACTATATTTAATGCCTTTGCCTTTATATGGCTCAGGTTTCTTAATTTTTCTAATTTCAGCTGCTGTTTGACCAACTGCTTGTTTGTCTATGCCAGAAACAGTAATCGTCATCTTTTCAATTGTAAGTAAGATTCCGTCTTGGGCTTTATATTTAACGGGGTGAGAAAAGCCTAAAAGCATTTCAATTTCCTGTCCACCACCGCTAACGCGAAAGCCAACACCGTTAATTTCTAATTTCTTTTCATATCCTTTTGTAACGCCAATAACAGCATTATTAAGTAATGCTCGTTGTAGCCCGTGTTGGGCCTTGGCTATACGTTCGTCATCCTTGCGAGTGACAATTGCTTGAGTGCCTTCTAGCGCTACAGTCACGTCGCTCAGATGTGGTACAGTAAGTTCCCCTTTAGGGCCTTTAACTGAAATAACATCTGAGTCAACCGTGATTGTCACACCGGTAGGTACGTCAATTGGTAGTTTTCCGATTCGACTCATATTATATTCCTTCTATTATTTCTTATCTTAATATATCTTTAGTAATAATTCGCCACCAAGTCGTTGCTTGTAAGCGACGTGACCAGGCATAACACCTTTGCTGGTGCTGATTAGTAACATACCGCGACCATTTTTGATTCGTGGAATGTCACTAGCATTAGCATAGACACGACGTCCAGGCTTGGACATGCGGGTAATCTCGGTAATCGTTGAGTTCTCACCAGGCTGATTGATTGTAATAACCAATGTGTCGCGAGGTTTAGTACTTTCAACTTTAACTTCACTTAGGTATTTAGCTTTTTTAAGCTCTTTGGCGATTGTAACCTTCAATTTACTAGAAGGTACGCGAATTTCGTTTTTACCAACCATAACAGCATTACGAATGCGAGTTAGTAGGTCGGCGATTGGATCAGTTGTTTGTAATGACATAATTAATTCCTTCCTACCAACTACTCTTTGTTATACCGGGAATTTCGCCTTTTGAGGCTTTTTCACGGAAGTTAATACGATTCAATCCAAATCGGCGCATATAGGCACGAGGTCGGCCATGTAATACGTCACGATTTTTCCAACGAGTTGGAGAACTATTAAGCGGCAAACTTGCCAAACCTTCTAGATCGCCAAGTTCTTTAAATTCAGCGCGTTTGTCAGCAAACTTCAAAATCATTCTTTTGCGTTTCTCGTCACGAGCGACTGCAGATTTTTTAGCCATTAGTTTTTGCCTCCTTGTTTCTCAAACGGAACACCAAATTTTTCAAGTAAAGCTCGGCTGTACTCTGCACTGCCGCCAGTAATTACGAAAGTAATTTGTAAACCATGAATAACTTGTGTTTCTTCAAAAGTTAATTCTGGGAAAATTGATTGTTCGACGATTCCTAGGTTATAGTTGCCAGCTTTATCAAAAGCCTTAGCACTAACACCGTGGAAGTCACGAGTTCTAGGTAGAGATACGTTAACAAAACGATCCAAGAATTCATACATTCTTGATCCGCGCAAAACGACACTAATGCCGACACGATTCAAACCTGCACGAATTTTGAAACCAGCGATTGATTTCTTTGCCATACGATCAACTGGGTGTTGTCCAGTAGTCTTCGTAATTGTGTTATGGACGACTTCATAAAAGTGTTTGTCGTCTTTGTTTTTACCAATTCCTACGCTTACTACAATCTTGTCAAGTTTTGGAACTTGATGGACGTTAGCTAGTTTTAATTCGGCTTGTAGTTCCTTTACAATAGTAGCTTTGTATAAGGCTTTCAGGCGAGGAGTTGTTAAAGCGAGGGCTGTTGTTTTAACCATTACTTAATCTCCTTATCTTTACTTTGTCGGGCGACACGCGTTGTGTTGCCTTCGGCATTTTTAATTAATCCAACGCGACTAGTCTTTCCAGTCTTTTCATCAATCACTAGGGCTACTTTGTGAATTGGTGTTGGAACGTGGATATCTTTGTGTCCGCCGCGTGGGTTTTGTTGGCTAGGTTTAACCTTACGATGAATATTTCCTATACCTTCAACAAGTACAGA